>JAESFT010000131.1_pt1 | contig 97575 bp, 109 predicted proteins | sample 9269451 | NCBI WGS metagenome assembly JAESFT01 (sample SAMN14502557, study PRJNA617106) | algae metagenome | isolation source: Scytonema hyalinum WJT4-NPBG1 and co-occurring heterotrophs from well... | place: USA: Mojave Desert, Joshua Tree National Park, California | collected 2006-05-25 | reverse complement strand
CTGACCTTCCTCTGTGCTGTCCCACGTCACGACGCCTCGCGAGCGCGCCCCACCAGAACAGGACACCCCCACACAAGCACACCATAGGCTTATTGTAAGGGATAGGATCAGGTGAGAGGCTGCCCGCGCTGCCGCTCGGTAGCAACCTCCCTCCCCTCAGGGGAGGGGTAGGGGTGGGGTGTTCGCCGCAGGCGAGCTCTAGGCCCAATGATGCAGGATGCGCTGCGCGCAACACCCCACCCGTCACGCTTACGCGTGCCACCCCCCTGAAGGGAGGGATGAGCCGTTGGTGCGTTGTGACTGTCGCAAAGACGTGGATGGCCGGGACAGGCCCGGCCATGACGCGGGAACCGAGCCGACCGTCCACACCGCGTGCCGCTTGCGTCCGGGCATGCGCTCGGCATGATGCCGCGATGCATGCTCCCTCCATCAATCCCCTCGTCGCCGATGTCGGGTCGCCGCCCATTCCCGAAGCCCAGGCCTGGACCCGGCGTTACGACGGGCGCCTCGGGCCTCTGATCGATCTCTCGCAGGCGGTGCCGGGCAACGCGCCGCATCCCGAGCTTCTGGCGCGCATGGCGGCGAGCGCGGGCTCGGCCGCAGGCGCCAAATACGGGCCCATCGGCGGCGATGCCGATCTGCGGAGCGCCTATGCGGCCGATCTCTCGAACACCTACGAGGGCCGCATCGCGCCCGCGGACGTGGCGGTGACCGCGGGCTGCAACATGGCGTTCTTCGCGGTCATGATGCTGTTGGCCCGCGCCGGCGACGCGGTACTGCTGCCGACGCCCTGGTACTTCAATCACGAGATGTCGCTCGCCATGCTCGGCATCGAGCCGCGCCCGCTGCCGGCCCGCCCCGAGAACGGCTTCGTGCCCCGCGTCGAGGATGCGGAAGCGCTGATCGACGAGCGCACCCGCGCGGTCGTCCTCGTGACGCCGAACAATCCCACGGGCGCGGTCTATCCCGCCCATGCGATCGAGGCTTTCGCGGCGCTCTGCCGGCGGCGCGGCATCCGCCTCGTCATCGACGAAACCTACCGCGATTTCCTCCCCGCCGGGGTCAATCGCGCCCATGGGCTGTTCGCGTCCGACGACTGGCGCGACACGGTCATCCAGCTCTATTCCTTCTCGAAATCCTATGCGGTGCCGGGCCATCGCACCGGCGCCGTGACGGCCGACGCGGCCCTCGTCACGCAACTCGCCAAGATCCTCGACTGCATCCAGATCTGCGCCCCGCGCACGGCGCAGGCCGCGCTGCCCTGGGCCATCGAGGGCCTGCGCGCTTGGCGCGAGGCCAACCGGGCCGACATCAACCACCGCATCGCGGTGTTCCGGCAGGCTCTGGCGCCGACGCCGGAATGGCGCATCGAATCCATCGGCGCCTATTTCGCCTACCTGCGGCATCCCTTTCCGGGCGAGACCGCCCAAGCGGTCGCGGAGCGCCTGGCGGTGGAGCGGGGGGTGCTGTGCCTGCCGGGCTCCTATTTCGGCCCGGGGCAGGAGGGGCATCTGCGCGTCGCCTTCGCCAATGTGGGCGCGGAGGTGCTCGCGGACCTGCCGAGCCGCCTGCAGGGCTTCGCCTGACGCGTGGCTGTCCAACGCGCCGAGCCGCGACCCGTGCTCAAGGGTGACGCGAGGGCACCGGGGCGCTAGGCTCTCCCATGAAACGGAGACCGCGATGACCGCTCAAACCCCGCGCGACCCCGAGACGGTCGGCGCCGCCGGCGCGCCGGCCGGGTGCTACTACAGCTCGTATCTGCGCCTCGATCAGCTGCTCGCCTCGCAGCTGCCCGCGAGCGACGCTGCCGGCAAGCCCGCGCATGACGAGATGCTCTTCATCACCGTGCACCAGGTCTACGAACTCTGGTTCAAGCAAATCCTGCACGAGCTGAACCGGATCGAAGCCGACTTCTCCGCTAACCCGGTGGACGATCGGGTGCTCGGGCGCATCACCCATGGGCTTCACAGGATGCACGAGATCCTGAAGCTCCTGGTGCATCAGCTCGACGTCATGGAAACCATGACGGCGCTGGACTTCCTCGACTTCCGCGACCTGCTCTATCCGGCCTCCGGCTTCCAGTCGGCGCAGTTCCGCGAGATCGAGATCCGCTTAGGCCTCGGCGCCGACAAGCGCCTCACCTTCGATCGCGCGCCTTTCGAATCGAAGCTCTCGGATGCCGACCGCGAACGCCTGAAGCGGGCCGCGGAACGGCCCTCGCTGTTCGAACTCCTCGACCGCTGGCTCGCGCGCACGCCGTTTGTCGATTGGGGCGGCACCTCGTTTCGCGAGGCCTACCGGGCCGCGGTGGTGCGCATGCTCACGACGGATGCCGAAAAGGTGCGGGGCGATGCGCATCTCTCCTCGCATCAGCGCGCCGCGGAAGCGCTTGCCATCGAGGGCGCCTTGAAGAATTTCGCGGCGATCTTCGAGACCGCCGAGGAGGGCTCCTGGCGCATGTCGGGGCGCGCCATCGAGGCCGCGCTGCTCATCACGCTCTACCGCGACGAGCCGGCGCTCAACCCCGCGTTCCGCCTGCTCCAGACCCTCATGGACGTGGACGAGGGCATGACGCTCTGGCGCTACCGTCACGCCCTCATGGTGAGCCGCATGCTCGGCGTGAAGGTGGGCACCGGCGGCTCGTCGGGGCACGATTACCTGCGCGCCACGGCCGAGCGGCACGGGATCTTCACGGATCTCTTCCGCCTCTCGACCTATCTCATCCCGCGCTCCGCCCTGCCGGAATTGCCCGACGCGGTCGCGCGCGGCATGCGCTTCGTCTACGCCGCGGAGTAGGGCAGTGCTCGCCGTGCATCGTCCCATCGCTCCCGAAGCCGACGCCGCGGAGTAGCCTTGTGTTGGACTTGAAAGCGCATTTCAGCCGCTTCCTGCAGGCGGAGCCCGAGCGGCTGCATCTCGCGGCCCACAGCCACCATTACTGGCCGGACGTCACCTTTGCGGCGCAGCAGCGCTGCTGGGAGGAGGCGGCGATCCATGCCGACGAGAAATGGGGTCCGGTCTTCTCGGACGTGATCCCGGCGGTGCAGCGCGGCATCGCGAGCATCCTCAACCTGCCAGACCCCGCTACCATCGCGGTGGCGCCGAACACGCACGAATTCCTGCGGCGGCTCCTCTCGGCCCTGCCGGCGAACAGGTCGAGCCGCATCCTCACCACGGACGGCGAGTTTCATTCCCTCACGCGCCAGGTCGCGCGGCTGGAGGAAGAGGGGCTCGTCGCGGTCGAGCGCGTGCCGGTCGATCCCGTCGCGACCTTCCCGGAGCGCTTCCGCGACGCCTGCGCGCGGGGCGGGCACGACCTCGTTTACGTCAGCCAGGTGTTCTTCAATTCGGGCGCGACCTGCGGTCCGCTCGACGCGCTCGCGGCTGCGGTGCCGGATCCCGAAACGCTCATCGCGGTGGACGGCTATCACGGCTTCATGGCGCTGCCCACGGACCTCTCCGCCGTCGCGCAGCGGATCTTCTATCTCGCCGGCGGCTACAAATACGCCATGGGCGGGGAGGGGGCGTGCTTCCTCCACTGCCCACCAGGCTACGCGCCCCGCCCGCGCGACACCGGCTGGTTCGCGGCCTTTGGGGCGCTCACGGCGAAGCAGAGCGGCGTTCCCTATGGGGAGGACGGCACCCGTTTTCTCGGCGCCACCTTCGACCCCTCGGGGCTCTACCGCCAGCGCGCGGTGTTCGATTGGCTGGGCGAGCAGGGCATCACCGTGGACGCCATCCACAGCCATGTGGTCGCGCTTCAGGAGCGCTTTCTCGCCGCCTTGCGGGAGCATCGCTTCGGGCCGCTCCTCGATGCACGGCTCGTCACGCCGGTCGATTCGCTCGAGCGCGGGCATTTCCTCACCTTCGAGACCCCACAGGCCGCGGGCCTGCACGACCGCCTCCTCAAGGCGCGGGTTGTCACCGATGTGCGCGGCGACCGCATCCGTTTCGGTTTCGGCTGCTATCACGAGGAGGCCGACATCGAGCGCGCCTTGCAGCGCATGACCCTGGCGGCCCTCGACGCGGTGGCCTGAGCGGTCCGCGCGGGCGTCCGCCCGCGTGGCACCCCGATGAGCGGAGTGTCGCTGCCCTTGGCATATCCGCAAAGCGGTGATTAGTCTTAGAGGAACGATCACTCAGGAACGCGCCGGCGCGGCGCGAGCGGGGCACCAAGGCTTGCCGATCAAGAGCGAAGCGATCCTCACCCGCGAAGCTGCCGCCGATGGCGTGTCGGCTGCCGCGGGTGCGCCGTCCGCTTCGCCGCTGCCGGCGTCCTGGACACCCGCAAAGCCGGTGGCGCAGGCGCGCCGCGCCCAAGCCTATGCGGCCCTCGACCTCGGCACCAACAATTGCCGGCTCCTCGTCGCCGAACCTTCGCATTTCGGCTTCCGCGTGGTCGATGCCTTCTCGCGCATCGTGCGGCTGGGCGAAGGCCTCGGCCACGGCAACCGCCTGAGCGACGGCGCCATCGAGCGCACCCTGGAGGCGCTGCGGGTCTGCAAGGCCAAGATGGAGGCCAAGGGCGTCGCCCGGGCGCGGCTCGTCGCCACGGAAGCCTGCCGCCTTGCCGAGAACGGCCCCGCCTTCGTGGACCGCATCCGCGACGAGATCGGCCTCGACCTCGAAGTGGTGGACCGGCGCACGGAAGCCTATCTCGCGGTGACGGGCTGCGCGTCGCTCGCCGATCCGAAGGCCCAGTCCGTGATCGTGTTCGATATCGGCGGCGGCTCGACCGAGATCGCCTGGCTCGACGGCCCGGCGCCGGGGCTCTTCGCCGACCCGTGCAAGCGCATCCGGGCCTGGGATTCGCTCCCGGTCGGCGTGGTGACCCTGGCGGAGCGCCACGGCGGCGTTGACGTGTCGCCGGAGGTGTTCGCCGGCATGGTCGAGGAGGTGGCTCAACTTCTCCTCAATTTCGAACTCATCGCCGCGCAGGCGGGGCGCGCGCCGCATTTCCATCTCCTCGGCACCTCGGGAACCGTGACCACGGTCGGCGGCATCCACCTCGAACTCCCCCGCTACGACCGCCGCCGGGTCGATGGCCTGTGGATGCGCGACGGGGACGTCACCCATGTGGTGGACCGCCTCATCGACATGCCCTTCGAGCAGCGAGCCGCGAACCCCTGCATCGGCCGCGAGCGTGCCGACCTCGTGCTCGCCGGCTGCGCGATCCTGGAGGCGATCCGCCAGGCCTTCCCGTCGCCGCGCCTGCGCATCGCCGACCGGGGCCTGCGCGAGGGCATCCTCATGACCATGATGCGCGAGGACGGCGTCTGGCGGCGCAACCGCGGTTAGCGGCACTTCTTCAGCCTCAAAACGTTGCTGTCCATGTTCGATCATCTCCGCACCCCAGGAGGCCCCCGTGGCCGATAAGGCCGGCTCCGGCGCCCGCAATCTGAAGCAGCGCCTCAAGACGGCGCGCAAGCGCACGCTCTCGTCCCAGAAATGGCTCGAGCGGCAGCTGAACGACCCCTACGTGGCTCGCGCCAAGAAGGAGGGCTACCGGTCGCGCGCGGCCTACAAGCTCCTGGAGATCGACGACAAGTACCGGCTCCTGAAGCCCGGCCAGCGGGTCGTGGACTTGGGCGCCGCGCCGGGCGGCTGGTCGCAGATCGCAGCCGCGCGGGTGGGCAGTGCCAACGGCAAGGGCCGGGTCGTCGGCATCGATCTGCTCCCCATCGAGACGATGACGGGGGTGGATTTCATCGAGCTCGACTTCCTCGACGAAAGCGCGCCTGGCCGGCTCGTCGAGATGCTCGGCGGCCCCGCCGACGTGGTGATGTCCGACATGGCCGCGAACACCACGGGCCACAAGAAAACCGATCACCTGCGCATCATGGGATTGGCGGAAGCCGCGATCTACTTCGCCCGCGAGATCCTCGCGCCCGGCGGCGCCTTCGTGGCCAAGGTGTTCCAGGGCGGCACCGAAAACCAGCTGCTCGCGGATCTCAAGCGCGACTTCGCCGTGGTGCGCCACGTGAAGCCGGCGGCGAGCCGGTCCGATTCCTCGGAACTCTATGTGCTCGCGACCGGTTTCCGGGGCGGGAACGACCACGCGGACCCCGACTAGGCCGCCTTCGGCCGGCATCGGCGCCGCGGCACGCACGAGGGCTCCATGGCGCATACCATCGGCATCATCGGCTTAGGGAAGATCGCCCAGGATCAGCATATCCCGGTGATCCGGGCCAATCCGGCCTTCCGTCTCCATGCGGTGTCGAGCCAGCGCGGGTTGAAGCCCGAGGGCGTGCCCCACGCCTTCACCTCGCACGAGGGGCTGCTGCAACTCGCCGATCTCGACGCGGTGGCGGTCTGCACCCCGCCGCAGGTGCGCCACATCATCGCCCGCGAGGCCCTGCGCGCCGGCAAGCATGTGCTGCTGGAAAAGCCGCCCGCCGCCACGCTGAGCGAATTGGAGGACCTGCGCCGCATCGCCGACGAGACGGGGCGTGTGCTCTTCACCACCTGGCACTCGCAATACAACCGCGGCGTCGACGAGGCGCGGCGCGCGCTCCAAGGGCAGCAGGTGCGCCGGCTGCTGGTCACCTGGAAAGAAGATGTGCGCCACTGGCATCCGGGCCAGCAATGGATCTGGGAGGCGGGCGGCTTCGGGGTGTTCGACCCCGGCATCAATGCGCTTTCCATCGTGACGAAGATCATGCCGGAGCCCCTCTTCGTGCGCCGCGCGGAGCTGGAATTTCCGGCAAACCGCGACGCGCCGATCGCGGCGACGCTGGACTTCGGCTCGAGCCGCGAGGGCGCGGACCTCAAGGCGGTGTTCGACTGGCGCCAGACCGGTCCGCAGAGTTGGGACATCGAGATCGAGACGGAAGCGGGCCAGCGCCTCGTGCTCGCCGAGGGCGGCAGCCGCCTCACGGTCGACGGCCGCCTCGTTGCCGAGGAGAAGCCCCAGGAATACGGGGGCATCTACGCCCGCTTCGCCGAACTGCTCTATTCCGGCCGCTCCGAAGTCGACCAGGACCCGTTCCGCCTCGTGGCGGATGCCTTCATGCTCGGGCGCCGGGTCGAGGTGGAGGCGTTCGAGGATTAGCGGCCATTCTCCTCTCCCCGCTGGCGGGGAGAGGTCGAGTCGCGCTTGCGCGACCGGGTGAGGGGGGCTCTCAGGATGGAGCTCCACGCGTCCGGTCCACCTCACCCCCGCCCTTCGGGCTTGCTTCGCCTGCCATTCCGCAGGCGAAGCCCTCTCCCCGCTCGCGGGGAGAGGAGAACGAGGCGGAGACATCGTGCCCCGCCGACCGGCCCCTCACCCCAGCCCTCTCCCCGTCAACGGGGAGAGGGGGAGGCGTGCGCTACCCCGCGCTTTGGCCGAGGTGCCTTTTGAAGAACGCCACGGTGCGGCCCCAGGCGAGGTCGGCGGCTTCCTTGTTGTAGCGGGCCGGGGCCGTGTCGTTGTTGAAGGCGTGGTTCACGCCCTCGTACATGTGGAGCTCGTAGGCCTTGCCGGCCGCCTTCAGCGCGCCCTCGTAGGCCGGAATGCCCGCATTGATGCGCTCGTCCAGGCTGGCGTAATGGAGCATGATGGGCGTCTGGATCTTGGCGACGTCCTCGGCCTTTGGCTGGCCGCCGTAATAGGCGACGCCCGCATCGAGCTTCGGCTCGTTGACCGCGAGGTTGTTGACCGCGCCGCCGCCCCAGCAGAAGCCCACCGCGCCGACGCGGCCGTTGCCGTTCGGATGCGCCTCGAGGAACGCCACCGCGGCCTTGCCGGAGGCGATCACGTCGGGCTGCTTCAGCTGCCCGATCATCTCGCGGCCCTTCTCCTCGTCGGAGGGCGTGCCGCCCATGGGGGAGAGGTAGTCGAGGCCCAGCGCCAGGAATCCTTCTGCGGCCATGCGGCGGGTGACATCGCGGATATGCGGGTTGAGGCCGCGATTCTCATGGATCACGATCACGGCCGGCAGCTTGCCCGAGGCGTTGGCGGGGCGAACGAGATAGCCCTTCAGCCCCTGCACGCCCGGGACATCAACGGTCTCCGCCGTGATGCGGGGGTCGTTCTCGGGCATCACCTGAGCGAGCGCGTAATTGCTCTGGAGGATCGGCAGGAGGGCGGCGCCCGCGGCCGCGCTGCCCGCGAGAGCCGTGAGACGGTCGAGGAAGTCCCGACGGCTCAAGTTCCCATGGGTGTAATAGTCGTAGAGATCGATGATGCGCTGGTCCATGAACGCTTCCCTGGTTTTTGGTGGCCTCAAGCTAACGCGCCTCGGCGGGGCGTCCAGCGCCAGGGCCGCCGATCACGGGAAGGTGTTGCACGCTCGGCGCTTGTTCACACCCCTGGATGAGCCCTAGCGCTCGTTCATCCCGTCGCCCATGCCACTCGACGGGGTTTTCTGCCCCACGGCCTGGTGGCCCGACATCTCCGCGCCCGCATCGGGCTTGAGGCCCCAGAAGCTGAAGACCGAGAACGCCGAGACCGCCGCCACGACGAAGAAGGCGGGCGCGAAGTCGGCGGCGATGAGCGTGCCGCCGCCCCGCCATTGCGCCGCCGCGTCGAGCACGAAGCCGCCGATCGCGACCCCGATGCTGAGGGAGAGTTGCTGTGCCACCCCCGAGATGCTGGTGGCCGAGCCCATGTCCTTCGAACTTAGATCCGCATAGCCGATGGCGTTGATGGAGGTGAATTGCAGCGAGCGGAAGCAGCCGCCCAGCAGCAGCACGGCGATCATGAGCCAGAACGGGGTCGAGGCCGTGAAGGTCCCATGCGCGGCGATGAAAGCGGAGCCGATGAGCGCGTTGACGGCCAGCACCCGCCGAAAGCCCCAGCGCGCGAGGATGGGCTTGGCGAGCGCCTTCACGAACAGCGCGCCGACGGTGGCCACGAAGGTGATGGAACCCGATTGCAGCGGGTTCAGCCCGAAGCCGAGCTGCAGCATCAGGGGCAGAAGGAAGGGAATGGCCCCGACGCCGACCCGGAAGAGCGAGCCCCCCAGGATGCTTGCACGATAGGTGGCGGTCTTGAGCAGGCCCAATTGCAGCAGCGGGTTCGCGGTGCGCCGCATATGCGGGATGTAGGCCAGCACCATGATGCCGCCCACGATCATGCAGGCGATGGAGGCCTCGATGGGCAACAGGTGCCGCCCGCTGGTGGCGAGCCCCAGCATGAGCAGCGCCATGCCGATCCCCGACAGGAAGAAGCCGACGATGTCCAGCGGCGGCGCGTCCTCGCGGATGTTGGGGATGTAGCGCAGCGTGAGGAAGATCCCCAGCAGCCCGATCGGGATGTTGATGAAGAAGATCCAGCGCCAGTGAAAGTAGGTGGTGATGAAGCCGCCGAGCGGCGGGCCCATGATAGGGCCGATGAGCGCCGGAATCGTGAGGGTGGCCAGCGCCTGCACGACCTCGGATTTCGGCACGCTGCGCAGGATCACGAGGCGGCCCACGGGGATCATCATGGCCCCGCCCATGCCCTGGAAGAACCGCGCCAGCACGAAGCCGCCAAGCGACGAGGCCGCCGCGCAGGCGAGCGAGCCTGCCATGAACACCGCGAGGGCCGCCGCGAATACGTTGCGCGAGCCGAACCGGTCGGCCATCCAGCCCGAGATCGGGATGAACACCGCCAGGCTCACGAGGTAGGACGTGATCGCAAGCTTGAGCGCGATGGGGTCCGCCCCGAGGTCCCCGGCGATCACCGGCAGCGACGTGGAGATCACCGTGGAATCGGTGTTCTCCATGAAGAAGGCGGTCGCGATGATGAGGGGGACGAGGCGCCGGTGGTGCATAACCTCTGGGCCCTTAGACCCTGCGACACCGCTTGGCTAGGCGATTGCCGACACGGCAGCTTTCCCGGGTTCACATGGCCGCAAGGGCCGCCGGGACCTATGCGAACCGTCACACGCGTGATACGGACCCTCGCCAACTCAAGGGGCGCCCCGTTCGCCCCCTCACATCCTTTCCCAGGAGTTGGCCCATGGCCCGCATCGTCGCCGATCAGCTCATCGAGGGCCTCACCTTCGACGACGTGCTGCTGCGGCCGGGACGCTCCGAAGTGCTGCCCTCAGATGTGGAGATCGGCACGCGCCTCACCCGCTCCATCCGCCTCAACATGCCGATCATCGCCTCGGCCATGGACACGGTGACCGAAGCCCGCATGGCCATCGCCATGGCCCAGAACGGGGGCCTCGGCGTCATCCACCGCAACCTCGAGCCCGACGCCCAGGCCGAGCAGGTGCGCCTCGTGAAGCGCTACGAGTCCGGCATGGTGATGAATCCGATCACCATCCATCCCGACGAGACCCTGGCCGATGCACTGGCGACCATGCGCCAGCACGGCATCTCCGGCATCCCGGTGGTGGAGCGCGGTCCCAACGGCTCCCGGGGCAAGCTCGTCGGCATCCTGACGAACCGGGACGTGCGCTTCGCCTCGAACCCGGGCCAGCCCGTCTCCGAGCTGATGACCAAGGACCGGCTCATCACCGTCCGCGAAGGCGTGGCCCAGGACGAGGCGCGGCGCCTCCTGCACCAGTTCCGCATCGAGAAGCTTCTTGTCGTGGACGACCATTTCCGCTGCATCGGCCTCGTGACCGTGAAGGACATCGAGAAGCAGGTGGCCTATCCGAGCGCCGCCAAGGATGCGCAGGGACGGCTTCTCGTGGCCGCCGCGACGACCACCGGTGAGGGCGGCTTCGAGCGCTCCGAGCGCCTCATCGATGCGGGCTGCGACGTGATTGTGGTCGACACCGCCCACGGCCATTCCGTGAAGGTGCTGGAGGCCGTCACGCGGGTGAAGAAGCTCTCCAACGCCGTGCAGGTGATCGCGGGCAACGTGGCCACCCGCGAGGGCGCGCAGGCGCTCATCGATGCGGGCGCGGACGCCGTGAAGGTGGGCATCGGGCCGGGCTCGATCTGCACCACGCGCATCGTGGCGGGCGTCGGCGTGCCCCAGCTCACCGCCATCATGGAAGCCGTGGAGGCGGGGGAGAAGGCCGACGTGCCGGTGATCGCGGATGGCGGCATCAAGTTCTCGGGCGACCTCGCCAAGGCGCTCGCCGCCGGCGCCTCCTGCGCCATGGTGGGCTCGCTGCTCGCCGGCACGGACGAGACGCCGGGCGAGGTGTTCCTCTACCAGGGCCGCTCCTACAAATCGTACCGCGGCATGGGCTCGGTGGGCGCCATGGCCCGCGGCTCCGCCGACCGCTACTTCCAGGCCGAGGTGCGCGACACCCTCAAACTCGTGCCGGAAGGCATCGAGGGCCAGGTGGGCTACAAGGGCCCCGTCGCCACGGTGCTGCACCAACTCGCCGGTGGCTTGCGCGCCGCCATGGGCTATGTGGGCGCCGCGAACCTCGAGGAGTTTCGCGAGCGGGCTCAGTTCATCCGCATCACCAATGCCGGCCTGCGCGAAAGCCATGTCCACGACGTGACGATCACGCGGGAGAGCCCGAATTATCCCACACGGTCTTGAGAAGTGGAGCTGGCCTCGGGGACACTTGGACTCCGTCGGCCGGGATCGGGTATCCTTCGCAAGCATGGAGTGGCGTCATGCCGAAGCTGACGATCGAAGACGCACCGGAAGAGACCCTGAGGGCGCTCCAAGCAATCGCCGACCGGACGCAACGCTCCCTGTCCGAGGTGGCACTGGACTTTCTGCCCAAGGGCGGAGCCCCTCCGCATCGCCGCCAACCTGCTCCGGTGAAGCCGCTCTCCGGCGGAGAGTTCGACGACTCGACCCCACTGATCCGCCGGCTCCGCGACGGCGTGTCCGACAACGAACTGACGCCCGAGGAGGCTCTGCGCCGCGTGCGAGACGTCAGGAGCACGGCTCCGAAGCGCGTCCTCCCCGACAGCACAGCCGGAATCCGGGCCGACCGCGAGGCGCGATGATCGTCATCGATGCGAGCGTCGCGGTGAAGTGGTTCGTCCTAGAGCCTGGAACGGCCGAAGCCGAGATGCTCTTCCAGGCTGACGACGAGCGAGCCGCCCCAGAGCATATTCTGATCGAGGTCGGCCAGGCGCTGCTGAGGCATCACTTCGCCGGGCTCATCACCGTCGACCATTGCCGTGCGGCTTTAGAGCAGATCCCTCGTCTCGTTCGGCTGTTTCGGACCGAGGCCCTCGCCGCGGACGCTCTCGAGATCGCCGCGAGCGCCCGCTGCTCGATCTACGACGCCGTGTATGTGGCGGCTGCGGACCGTTGGGATGCCTCGGTGGTGACGGCGGATGCGAAACTTGTTCAGCAGCTCGCCGGGAGCCCTTGGCAGAACCGCGCTCGCCTGCTCCAACCACAATCCCTTTGAGGGACAGTACGATCATGAGCATCCCCGCCGTTCTCGCGCCCGTCTTCGTCCAGGTGGCGCTCACCTTCTTCGTGCTGTTCTGGATGGGGCGCAAACGTTTCGCGGCGCTGAAATCCCGCGAGGTCCGGATCAAGGACATCGCGCTCGGGGAACGCGCCTGGCCCGCCCAGGTCACCCAGGTCTCCAACACCTACATGAACCAGTTCGAGGTACCGGTGCTGTTCTATGCGTTGGTTGCTTTCGCGCTGATCACGCAGAAGGCGGACTTCCTCTTCGTCGCGATGGCCTGGATCTTCGTGCTCTCCCGCCTTGTCCATGCCTATGTCTACACCACGACGAACCACATCCAGCGCCGCTTCGCGGCCTTCCTCGTGGGCTCCACGGTCTTGATGCTCATGTGGATCGTGTTCGCAGTCCGGATTCTTCTCAGCGCATGACCCCCGCCGCACGCCTGTCCGCCGCTATCGAGGTTCTGGCCGACATCGACGCACGCCGCCGCCCGGCCGCGGAGGCCCTGAAGGTTTGGGGCCTCTCCCACCGCTTCGCGGGCTCGAAGGATCGCGCGGCGATCGCCAGCCTCGTCTACGACAGCTTGCGCCGGAAGGCCTCGGCGGCTTTCGTGATGGGGGAGGGGACGCCACGGGCGGTTCTGCTCGGCATGCTGCGCCTCCAGCGCAGTATGGACCCTGAGGCCATCGCCGGGCTCTGCTCGGGCGAGCGCCATGCGCCGCAGCCCTTGAGCGAGGCCGAGCGCGACCGGCTCGCGAACGGGAGCCTCGAAGGAGCGCCCGCTCCCGTGGCCGGCGATTTCCCGGACTGGATCGAACCATCCCTCGCGCGGCTTCTCGGCGACGGGCTCGTGCCCGAACTCCAGGGGCTCGCCGCCCGCGCGCCCCTCGATCTGCGCGTCAACACCCTGAAAGCGGCCTCCCGCGAGGAGGCGCACGACGCCCTGCCGCATCTCGGCGCCGTGGAGACGCCCCTGTCGCCGCTGGGCCTGCGCATTGGCCCAAGCGAGGACGGCCGCGGCCCCGCCGTGCAGGCCGAGCCCGAATTCCTGAAAGGCTGGATCGAGATCCAGGACGAGGGCTCGCAAATCGCAGCCCTTCTCTCCGGCGCGAAGCCCGGCGAGCAGGTCGTGGACCTCTGCGCCGGCGGCGGCGGCAAGACTCTGGCGCTCGCGGCCATGATGGAGAACCAGGGCCAGATCTACGCCACCGACAACGACGCCCGGCGCCTCGCCCCCATCCACGACCGCCTCACCCGGGCGGGCGTCCGCAACGTTCAGGTCCGCACCCCGCGGGCCCGGGCCGATGCGGTCACGGATCTCGACGGGCGGGTGGACCTCGTGCTGGTGGACGCCCCCTGCACCGGGGTTGGTACCTGGCGCCGCAATCCGGACGCCAAATGGCGCCTGCGCCCGGGCAGCCTCGCGACCCGTCAGCAGGAGCAGGCGGCGGTGCTCGATCGCGCCGCCCGCCTCGTGCGTCCGGGCGGCCGCATCGCCTACATCACCTGCTCGATCCTGCCGGACGAGAACGACGACGCGCTGAACCGCTTGCTGGAGCGGGAGCCGGCCCTGCGGGTCGTGCCCGCTCGCGAGGTGCTGGCCGGTGCCGGCTTCGCCCACCTGGCCGACCTCGTGCACTTCACCGCCCACGGCCTTCAGATGACGCCGCTCAGGACCGGGACGGACGGGTTCTTCGTTGCTATGCTGGCCGGGAACGCCACATGAGGTCACGATGGGCGACATGACGATCAGGGGCCTTGAGGATCGCCTGCTGCGGGAGATCGAGCAGCAGGCCTCCGCGCAGGGGCTCGACCCACAGGATTATGCGGCCGAGTTGCTGCGGCAGTCCCTGGCCTCGCGGCGGCGCTCCCGGTCGGAGGTGGCTCGCCGGATCGTCGCCTCTCAGCCCACAATGGCCGAAACCGAGTCGGTGGTCTTCATCCGCGAGGATCGCGACAGCCGATGACGGCTTTGGTTCTCGACGCCAGCGTTGCCGTCAAATGGTATGTGAACGAGATCGGGAGCGAGAAGGCGCTGCGCCTTCTCGACGACGGCGACCTTCACCTTCTGACCGCCGATATCTTCCGACTCGAAGTCGTCAACGCGCTCTTGCGGCAGCTTCGGAGGGGCCAGTTGGAGGATGCGGTGTTCGCCGAGGCTCTCGATGATCTGGCGCTCAACATGCCCGAAATCGTGCCATCGACAGAAATTCTCAGCCGCACGGTTGCCCTGGCGCGTGCGATCGAGCATCCGATCTACGACTGCCTGTATCTTGCCGCCGCCGAGCGGCGGGATGCCCTCCTTCTGACGGCTGATGCCGAGTTCGTCCTGCGCTGCCGGTCGCGGCTCGGAGACGATCCTCTTGTCAAGCGCCTCCGCTTCTTCCACGACGAGCCATGACCCAATCCCACGACAAAATCCTCATCGTCGATTTCGGCTCCCAGGTGACGCAGCTCATCGCGCGGCGCGTCCGGGAGGAGGGGGTCTATTCCGAGATCGTGCCGTTCCATAAGGCCGAGGAAGCCTTCCGGGCCCACAAGCCCAAGGGCGTGATCCTCTCGGGCGGGCCGGCCTCCGTGACCGGCGAGGGCTCGCCCCGCGCGCCGCAGGACGTGTTCAATGGCGAGGTGCCGGTGTTCGGCATCTGCTACGGCCAGCAGACCATGGCGGTGCAGCTCGGCGGCGAGGTCGAGGGCGGGCACCACGCTGAATTCGGCCGGGCCGAAATCGAGATCCTGGCCGAGAACCCGCTCTTCAAGGGCGTGTGGCATGTGGGGGAAAAATACCCGGTCTGGATGAGCCACGGCGACCGGGTCACCAAGCTCCCCGACGGCTTCGAAACCTACGCGATTTCGCCCAACGCGCCCTTCGCGGTGGTGGGCGACGAGAGCCGGCAATTCTATGCGGTGCAGTTCCACCCGGAGGTGGCCCACACGCCCCACGGCGCGCTCCTCATCCGCAACTTCGTGCGCGGTATCGCGGGCTGCTCGGGCGATTGGACCATGCGCGCCTTCAAGGAGGAGGCCATGGAGCGCATCCGCCAGCAGGTGGGCAGCGGCCGCGTGATCTGCGGCCTCTCGGGCGGCGTCGATTCCGCCGTCGCCGCGGTGCTGATCCACGAAGCCATCGGCGAGCAGCTCACCTGCGTGTTCGTCGATCACGGCCTGATGCGGGCGCACGAGGCCGAGCAGGTCGTGACGCTGTTTCGCGACCACTACAACATCCCCCTCGTTCACGTGCAGGCCCAGGACCTGTTCATCGGCGAGTTGGAGGGCGTCTCCGACCCCGAGGTGAAGCGCAAGACCATCGGGCGGCTCTTCATCGACGTGTTCGAAGAGGAGGCGAAGAAGATCGGCGGGGCCGATTTCCTGGCGCAGGGCACGCTTTATCCGGACGTGATCGAAAGCGTGTCCTTCACCGGCGGTCCCTCGGTGACCATCAAGAGCCACCACAATGTGGGGGGCCTGCCCGAGCGCATGAACATGAAGCTCGTGGAGCCCCTGCGCGAGCTCTTCAAGGACGAGGTGCGCGCGCTCGGCCGCGAGCTCGGCCTGCCGCAGGCCTTCGTGGGCCGCCACCCCTTCCCGGGTCCGGGCCTCGCCATCCGCGTGCCCGGCGAGATCACGCGGGAGAAGCTCGATATCCTGCGCAAGGCGGACGCGATCTACCTCGAGGAAATCCGCCTCGCCGGCCTCTACGACGAAATCTGGCAGGCCTTCGCGGTGCTGCTGCCGGTGAAGACCGTGGGCGTCATGGGCGACGGCCGCACCTACGACCATGTCTGCGCGCTCCGCGCCGTCACGTCGGTCGACGGTATGACGGCCGACTTCTACCCCTTCGACATGAAATTCTTAGGCCGCGTGGCGACGAGGATCATCAACGAGGTGAAGGGCATCAACCGCGTCACCTACGACATCACCTCGAAGCCGCCGGGAACGATCGAGTGGGAATGATTCGCTGGGCCTCGAAGGCTATCGGTCCCGATCGCAATAACCGACCTAAGATGCTCGGATCGCAAGCCTTTTCCTACGATAGCTATCGCGGGCTATCGGTGGGCAGCGAAGCCGCGTGACGGCTTAATTGACGGAACGCCTTCGGCTTGATTTCGCGAACGCGCAGCCATACCGTCATTCTCAGAAGCTCGGATGACGGTAGTTTTTGCAGCGTAAGTGCCTGTCAGCGCTGCAGAAATGAGGGTGGTGGTGGCGCCGCTCCGGGGTGACGGTATCCTGATAAGGAGCCCGTTATGCTCACCGATGTTGCGCTCAAGAATCTCAAGCCGAAGGAGAAGCCCTATAAGGTCACCGACCGGGACGGAATGTACGCGTTCGTCTCGCCCGGGGGCTCGATCTCGTTCCGCTTCGACTACCGCATGCGTGGTCGGCGCGAGACGCTGACCCTCGGCCGTTACGGGCCCGCAGGACTGTCGCTGGCCCGCGCGAGAGAGAAATGCCTCGACGCACGCCGCGCCCTGGCTGACGGGCGCTCGCCGGCTCAGGAGAAGCAACGTGACAAGCGTCGGCTGCGAGAGGCCAAGAGCTTCGGCGAGTTCGGCGAGCGCTGGCTTCAGAAGGCGCCGATGGCGGACAGTACGCGCGCCATGCGGCGGTCCATCTTCGAACGCGAGCTAAGACCTGCTTGGCAGAAGCGGCTCCTGACCGAGATCCTGCCGGACGACCTCCGGGCGCTCTGTGCGAAAATCGTTGAGCGCGGTGCACCGGCGACTGCCATCCATGTACGGGACATCGTGAAGCAAATCTTTGGCTTCGCCATCCTTCACGGGGAGCGTGTGCCGAACCCAGCCGATGAGGTGGGGCCGTCGTCGGTCGCTACGTTCGTCCCTCGCGATCGATCGCTGTCCCCGGTGGAGATCCGTGTCCTGTTTAAGGTCATCGAGCAGGTCCCTACGCTGCCGACTATCAGGCTCGGACTGCGGCTGATCCTGCTTACGATGGTCCGCAAAAGCGAGCTGCAGGATGCGACCTGGGATGAGGTCGACTTTGAGAATGCCGTTTGGAGCATTCCAAAGGAGCGCATGAAGCGTTCGCGCCCTCACAACGTCTATTTATCAACGCAAGCGCTCGACATCATGATCGCGCTCAAGACCTGCGCAGGGAATTCCAAGTACCTCCTGCCCTCGCGCTACGATGCCGATGCACCGATGTCGCGAGCGACCTTCAATCGGGTCACCTATTCGGTCGTCGAGAAGGCCAAGGAACAGGGTCTGCCGCTCGCGCCCTTCACGGTTCACGACCTTCGCCGCACCGGCTCGACGCTGCTAAACGAACTCGGTTTTAATAGTGATTGGATCGAGAAGTGCCTTGCGCACGAGGACGGACGATCGTCTCGAGGCGTGTACAACAAGGCAGAGTACGAGCATCAACGGAGGCACATGCTCCAGGAGTGGGCGGATTTGGTCGACGCTTGGTGTGAGGGTCGGAAGCGAGCCCCCATCATCCTCCCGCCGTCGGCTCCGGCCGCGCTACTCGATCCAACGCTTTGACAGGACGCGTTCGGCGTTGGCGAACATCCGGCGCGCGCGCCCGCTCGATTGGGCGGGCGCGTCGCTCGGATAGCCAAGTTTCAATTTCGGCAAGGTTCCAGACGACGCAGCGAGGGCTGAGCGCATAGCGCTTCGGAAATTCGCCCCTCTGTTCCATCTCGTAGATTGTGCTGTCGGCGAGGGGGACAATCTGCTTCAACTCTTGCCGTCTGATAGTACGGGGCAGGTCGATCTTCGCTCTACTCATGAGTATACCTTCTCTTCCATAGCTTCCGCTGATGATTGTCATCGATCGTGAGCGATGGAAGGCGATGGTTCGGGGCGTAGTACAAAAACTAGTAATCGGCGGCGGATATGCCGGGTGAACGATAGGTGCTCTCTCCGCGCTCTCCACTGTTCGTTTTGCGTAGCGGGCAGCTCGTCGCGGGAAGCGCAGCGTCGACGGCGATGGTCCAAACTTCGCCGAGGTAAGACGTTTTGGTTCGAGTCGGACCGCCCGCACCAATGTTTCATCGCCCCTTTCGAAGATCGGCAACCGCTTCGGCGACAAGATCACGAAACCAAATCTGGGCCGGGTCAGCGTCGGTGCGGGCGTGCCAAGCGAGGGACACCTCGAAGTCGGGGGACGTCAGCGGCGGTGGGCTGAGTTCAAGCCCATACGTCTCGGCATAGTACCGGGCGGCGACTGACGGCATGTTGGCGAGCGCGCGCCGCCGTCTCAGGATATACGGCATGGTTGGGAAATGGGACACGGCCGCGATCACCCGACGCGAGCGGCCCATCTCGGCCAGCCGCTCGTCCATGAGCCCGTGCAGGTCTCCGGTGATTGAGAGCAGGAGATGCGGCACCTCGAGGTAGGTGTCGAGGTCGAGCGCGCCCTCTCGACCGAGCCGTTTGGCGTCGTAGAGCACCGAAAACCCATCGCGGTGCAGCGGCCGGATACGGTGCCGCCGCTCGATCCCGTTCGTCGGCGTCGCCGAGAGCGCGACGTCGGCGTCGCCCTCGTCGAGGCGCCCGAGTAGCGTGCGGAAGTCGGACGGGCGTACCACCAGCCGCACGCCCGGCGCCTCGGTCTCCAAGCGCTCCAGAAGTAGCGGCACCAGCACGAACTCCAGGTCGTCGGGCGCCGCAAAGCGAATGGTCAGATCGGCTGTCGCGGGATCGAAGCGCCGCAGCCCTCGGACCGCGAGCTCTATATTCGCCAGCGCCGGCTCCAGCTCGGACCACAGCGCCAACGCGCGCGGAGTCGGTTCCATGCCTGCGCTCGCACGTACGAACAGAGCATCGCCGACCGCGTCGCGCAGCCGCGTCAGCGCCATGCTGACCGCCGACGGACCTATAAACAGCCGCTTCGAGGCACGGCTGACGCTCCGCTCACGCATGAGGGCGGAGAACACCAGCAGCAGGTTCAGATCGAGCTTGCGCAGCTCAATCTCACTGAATTCGTGTTTCATGACGATCAACTTGGCTGAAGGACGGTTTCCTGTCACCTTCAACTCGTTCGAAGGAGACCCGACATGAACCGCCGCAACCTGCTCCTCTCCGCCGCTGGCGCACTGCTGCTCGGCGCCGTGCCGCTCAGCGGTCAGGCGCTCGCACAGAGGCCGCTCGCCACCGGCGTCTACACCTACCCGGGCCCGGGCACGGTCAACACGCACTGGATCGAGACGCCGGGCGGCGGCCTCGTCGTGATCGACGTTCAGCGCGACCTGGCGCACGCCCGGAAGGCGCTCGCCGCGGCAAAAGCGACGGGCAAGCCCGTGCGCGCGGTGCTCGTCACGCACGGGCACCCCGACCATTATGTCGGCCTTGGCATCTTTAAGGAGGCGTTCCCAAACGCCGTCATCTGGTCGTCGAAGACCACCTCGGAGACGATCCGCACCGATCCGTACGGCTTCAACAAGCTTGTTCAGGAGTTCGACCCGGCGAACGCCCCGAAGGTGTTCACGCTGCCCGACCGCACGTTCGACGGCGACGCGACGCTCGAGATTGACGGCCTCACCATCATCGCCCGCGAAATGGGCAAGGCGGAGGCGAACTCTGGCACCGCCTATTACGTGCCCTCGACCGGTGACCTCTACGTCGGCGACCTCGTCCTTAACTGTCTTCACGCGCTCTTCGGCGAGGCGTCGACGAGCGAGTGGCTGGCAGCGCTCGACCGGCTGGACATCCTGTTTCCCAACGCGCGCACTGTTCACCCCGGGCACGGCGCCTCCGGCCCGAAGCAGCAGCTGCTCGCCGACCAGCGCGACTACATCGTCGCGACGCGGCGCCTCGCGCTCGCTGAATATGTGCGGGCCGGAAACACGGCCGCCGCCAAGGCTGCGGCGAACAAGGCGATCGTCGCGCGCTTTCCTTACGAAAACCCGGCCGGAATGCGCGACATCGTCGCTCTCAGCGTCGACGGGCTCTTCACCGAGTTCGCCCGCCCCGAATTCGCGCCCGTGAAGTGAGGGCCAAGACAATGCTCGATCATCCCTTCTCGCTCACCGGTCAGACGGTGCTCGTCGTCGGCGCCTCTTCCGGCATCGGTGCTGCGACCGCAGCACTAGCCAATCGGCTCGGCGCCCGCGTGATCCTTGCCAGCCGCTCGACCGACGCGCTCGCCAAGGTTCGCGCCGGGATCGAGCGCCCGGGCGACGCCGAGATGATAGCGTTCGACTATCTCGATGCCGAGGCCGTTCGTGCCGCGCTCGCCCTCTTCGACCGGATCGACCATGTCGTCATCCCGGCAGTCGCGGATGAGAACAAGAAGCGGGGCGCCTTCCTCGAGCTCGACGAGGCTGTCATGCGCGCGAGCTTCGACAAGTTCTGGGGCCAGGTGAATGTGCTGCGCGCGGTTGTGCCAAAGATGCCGGCGGGCGGCTCGGCGACGCTTTTCGGGAGCATCGCGGGGCTGAAGCCCACAGGCAAGGACGCCGGCCTCTCGGTCATGAACGGCGTCCAGGCCGCGGTCATCCAGCTCGGGCGCTCGCTCGCGGTCGAGCTCGCCCCCTTGCGGGTCAACGTCATCGCACCCGGCGTCGTGCTGACGGGCGTCTGGACCGAGGCGCAGCGGACCGACCTCGCTGATTGGATGGAGAAGACGCTTCCGGCGCAGCGCGCCGGGCGCGCGGAGGACCTCGCGCAGGCGGCAATCTCGCTTGCCACTAATCCTTATGTCACCGGCGCCGTGCTGACGGTCGACGGCGGCCTCCACCTCGTTTGAGGAACGCCAACATGCAACAGCTCTTGCAGCGAAAGCTACTTGTCCTCGGTGGCTCGGGAGCGATGGGTTCGGCGGTCGCCCGGGCGGTCGTCGAGGCGGGCGGAGAGCCGATTCTCGTCGGGCGCGATGAGGCGAGGCTTCGAGCCGCAGCGTCCGCACTTGGCTCCCGGGCGCGCACGCTCGTTGGCGACTTTGCAGACGCCGGCGACGCCGCGCGGCTCTACGCGCTCGCAGGGCGCGTCGACCATGTCGTGGTCGCCTTGTCGGCGGGTGGGGCGCGCGCATCCTCCATCCCGGCAACCGATCTCGCCGGCTTCAAGGGCGCGCAGTCGCGGCTCTGGGCGTCCTACAACGCGGTGCACCTCGCACCCCGCTTCGTCGCGCCCACGGGCTCGCTGGTGCTTGTTTCGGGCTCGAGCGGCCGGCGTCCCGGCGCGGGCTTCGGCGTCTGGACCGCGCTCCACGGCGGCATCGAGGCGCTCGCGCGCGCCGCTGCGATCGAGCTCGCGCCGATCCGCGTCAACGTAATCTCGCCGGGCGGAATCGGTATGCGGCCGGACCGACAACTCGCCGAACACGCTGGCGCGCCGGACGACATCGCGGCCGCCGTGCTGGCTCTCATCACAAACCCCGCGATCACGAACGCCGTCCTCGATGTGGACGGCGGCGAGCGCCTCGGCCGCTGGTCGGGCGACGCGCGTGCCGCCTGACAGAAGGAGCATTCACATGAACATTGGCATCATTGGGTCAGGAAATATGGGTCGCGCGCTTGGGACCCGTCTGGCCGCGGTCGGCCACCAGGTCATGTTCGGCGCACGCCGGCCCGAGCAGGCCCACGCGGCGGCCGAGCGCGCCGGCTCTGGCGCTACGGCAGGCAGCAACGACGAGGCGGCTGCGTTCGGCGAGGTGCTCGTCTGGACGATGCGGGAGCCCGATCCGGCCGCTGTGCTCGTCAATCCTGCGCTGCTCGACGGCAAAGTCGTCATCGAGGTTAACAACCGCGACTACGCCAACGAGGCCCGTTCCGGAGCCTGGTTCGAGAAGGCAATCGCGGAGCGGCTGCAGGACAACGCGCCGGCGGCGCGGGTCGTGAAGGCGTTCAACACGATTGCGATGGAGAGCTTCGACACCACCCCCGAGGCGCTGAGGGAGTCAAGCGCTCAGACCTTTGTCGCCGGTGAGGATGGCGATGCGAAGGTGGCAGTCGCCAAGCTCGCCGCAGATCTTGGATTCCTAGCGGTCGACGTCGGATCAGACCGGGCGTCACTTCGTGCAGTCGAGGCGCTCGGAGATGTCATTCGCATCATCATGATCGATGCAGGACGCGGTGGGCGGGCTCACCTGAGTCTCAACACGCTGCCCGAGCCTAACCTTCGATCAGTCGGTGCCCGCGAGGCGTCCCTCTATCGGTGATCTGAGCGGCGAAGATGCCCCCAGTCACCTTCGCATCGGAACCCCGAGGGGCACCTGCATAGAGGTGAGTCTCACCGCTCCCGACCTTCTGTCCGGCAACCCGATCCAGCAGTGATGCCGGCAGAACAACAGTGAGTGCCGAACACGCATCGCCGATCTGGTTAGCTTGTCTGGCTCGACTCTCGATCGGGCTGGCATGGATCTCAAGGACCTCAATTCGTTCGTCGCCGTCGCGGAGGCCTATGGCTTCCGGAGGGCGGCCGAGCATCTCGGCATCGAGCAGTCTGCACTCAGTCGCCGGATCAGAGGGTTGGAAGATAAACTCGGGGTATCTCTCTTCGAGAGGCACCGTGGGGGCGTCCGACTAACTGTCGCGGGCCGGCGTTTTCTTGAGGACACCCGAAACGTCCTCTCGCATCTAGAAGCGGCAGTTCGGACGGTACGAGCTGCGGGGTATGCTGGCGAGGGTACGCTCAAGATCGGCGTGGTCGTCTCGATCTCCTCAAGCTTCTTGAACCGGTTGCTCCGAGTCTACCGAGCCGAGCACCCGACCGTCGCGATGGAGCTCGTCGAAGGAGAGCCTCGTGCGCACGTGGCAGATCTAGTCGGTCGGGTCTTGGATGTCGCCTTCCTGACTGGCAAGCCGCAGCCCCAGGGCTGCGATGCCGAGCATCTCTGGCATGAGCCGATTTTAGCGGCTCTTCCCGCCTAGGATGCTCGGGCAGGTGCGGGCATCGTCCACCTGTCTGATCTAGCGCAGGACCAGTTCATTGTTAGCCGCGCGGCACCCGGACCCGAGATCCACGACTTCATCGTCCAGCGACTAGCGACGCTCGGGTTCAGTCCTCGTATCGACCATCACCGCGTCGCGCGCGAGGCCCTCATGGCGATGGTCGGCCTGAATTTCGGCGTCAGCTTGATTAGCGGCGCGGAGGCCGGTGTCTCGTACCCACATGTCGCGTTTGTGCCCCTCGCCGGCGAGGTGCTGCCGTTCAGTGCCGTTTGGTCACCCGACAACGACAATCCGGCGCTGCTCGGAGAAAGCAAGATCGACGACCGGCCTTACCGTGCGCTGAGCAGGTTTAGCTGGCAATACGCCGGAATGAGCGTAGTTGTAGGGGCATCGACAGCCGATAAGTCCACCGCCACGACCTCAGCCGATCCGAGCTCCGCGTCTGGTCTGCGAGGAGCGCATGATATGACACCCTCAAGGTACGTGCTCAAGGTGGCTGGTGGCACATGGGCAAGTCCCCTTGAGGAGCGGCCGTGAGCGCGCCCGACATCCTCGCCAACATGAGCCGCGGCTGGAACCGCGATCCGATGCATATAGCGCTCGGTTCTGAACGCACGCCCCTAGCGACTGCTCTTTGGACCCACAACAACGACGATGTTCAAGAGGTATGGGCAGAAGCTCATGCGCTGCGGCACATCGTGTGGATCCCCCAGGTCGGCTTCGGCGCGGAGGTGTTGCTCGACGAGCGGCTCGCCTGGGGAAAGCAGATACCCGCGAGTAGCTGCGGGCTCGTCCCGGCCGGCGTACGCCCCCGCGCGGTGCACGTTGGAAGGTTCAGCGTCCTCCACCTCTACATGCCGGTGAACCTTGTTGTCGACATAGTCCGGGTAGAGGGCCTCGCTCAGACCGAGGGGGCTGTTGAGCTAGTCGACCCGGCCTGCACGGCGGACCCCATGATTGAGCGGATTGGCCGCGAGGTGTTGGTGGAGATGCGGGAGCTTCAAAAGAGCGCTGCGGGCCGACGTCACGGCTATTCACAGGATATACGGCTCGAGACTAAAGCGGCGGTGAGATGACCAACATTGAGGAGCGGCAGGCGAAAGAGCGACGAGTTTTTCTGAGCTACGCCCACCAGGATCGGGAAGTCGCGGCTCAGATCGTGTCAGCTCTACAGGGGGCAGGCCTGAACACGTGGCTTGACCAGTGGAGCCTCGCCCCAGGGGACTCGATCCTCGAGCGTGTCGAGGACGCCGTGGCATCGGCGGATGTATTGCTCGTGCTGCTCTCAGAAGCCTCCGTTAGCTCGCGGTGGATGCAAGCCGAGCTCAGCTCGAACTCGTTTGCACGGGCGCTCGCGGATCGCGCCGTCGCGGTCATCCCGGCGTTGATTCAGGACTGCCAGATTCCGCCCGCGCTGGCCGATCACCTTTATCTCGATCTGCGACACGACCGCCACCAAGCAATCGAGCGGCTCGTCGCTCAGCTGAAGACGGTATCTGACGTCGATCTGGCGCGCACGAGCCCAGTCGTATTCGAGCGGCTCGTGGCCGACCTGCTGAGCGATGTCGGCTTCGATATCGCCGAACGTGAAGAGCGAATCGATCGCGGATTCGACTTCGCGGCGACCTTCCGCGACCGCGACCCGTTTGGCGCCAATCGCACCACGAGTTGGCTCGTGGAGGTGAAGCACTACAAAAACGAGAGGGTCAGCGTATCCTCGTTGCAGCAGCTGTTCGGTTACTTGGCGGAACAGCCGGCGACGACGCAGTGCTTGCTCGTCACGAATGGCCGCTTAACCTCGGTCGCCCGGGACTTCCTGGAGGAGTCGGCGGCGAAGGCTGGACGGACCATAAGGGTTCTGGACGGTACCGAGCTAACAAATCTCCTGCTCGCTCGCCCCGACGTAGTCGAGCGTCACCTGCCGCGGGCTGATCGATGACCGGGTCGTGTCCCGTTGCGTGGTGTAGGAGCGCTGGTCCTCGGCAGGGTCCGAGGGTGATCAGGCGGCCACGGCGGACAGCCTGCGAACGGGATCATCGCTCAAGGCGGCGAGCGACTCCAGACTCATGTAGCGACGCGACACGGCCCACTCGTCGTTCTGCTCCAGCATGAGTGCGCCCACCAACCGGATGACGGCTCGCTCATTCGGGAAGATGCCGATCACGTCGGCGCGCCGCTTGATCTCTCCGTTGAGGCGCTCCAGCGGGTTCGTGCTGGCGATCTGCGGCCAGTGCTCGCGCGGGAAGGTCATGTAGGCCAGCACGTCCTCGCGCGCGCCGTCCATGAGCTCGGCGAGCTTTGGGAAGCGCTCCCGTAGGGTATCGGCAACCGAGGCCCACTGCTCGCGGGCGGCTTCCGCGCTGTCCTGGGCGAAGATCGTCTTGAGCATCGCCACCACAGCCGGCCGCTGCTTGGGTGGGACATGGGCGAGCGCGTTCCTCAGCCAATGCACGCGGCACCTCTGATGCGTGACGCTGAACACCTTCGCAGCGGCCGCTCGCAATCCCTTGTGATCATCGGCGACGACGAGCCGCACGCCCCGTAGGCCCCGGTCAGCGAGCGAGCGCAGGAAGGCCTTCCAGAAGGGCTCGGCCTCCGACGCGCCGGTCGCGACGCCCAGCACCTCGCGACGGCCGTCCGTGCTCACGCCCACCGCGACTATCACCGCCACGGACACGATGCGGCCGGCCTCGCGGACCTTCAGGTAGGTGGCGTCGATCCACAGATACGGCCAGGCGCCCTCGATGGGGCGAGCCAGGAAGGCGTTCACCCGTTCGTCGATCTCCTCGCAAAGCCGAGAGACCTGGCTCTTGGATACGCCCGAGCCGCCCATCGCCTTGACGAGGTCGTCGACGGCCCGCGTCGAGATCCCGTGCACATAGGCCTCCTGGATCACGGCGGTCAGCGCCTTCTCGGCTGTGCGCCGCGGCTCGAGGAACGAGGGCAGGTATGAGCCCTTGCGCAGCTTCGGGATCGCCAGGTCGATGCGTCCGGCCCGGGTCTCCCAGGCCCTCTCCCGATAGCCGTTCCTGTGGGTGAGCCGGTCGGCGCTGCGCTGGCCCGCGGGAGCGCCGGTGCGGGCCTCGACCTCCAGCTCCATCAGGCGCTCGGCGGCATAGGCCAGCAGCTCGCGCACGAGATCGCCGTCCGCGCCCTTCTCGATCAGCTCGATCAGGGCCATTCTGTCGTCGGTCATCGTCGTCTCCGGTCAGGTTCAAGCTTCGCAACTCGAACCCTAGCCGAAGACCGGCGATGACCACCTCAGCGGCAATCCGCTCCTACACCACTCCCAGGGACACGACCGATGACCGAGCCGCAGATGCTGCGTCGCCGGTTGCGGGACTGCCCGGCGGGGCGGGATGGTTGGCGCGACTTCGAGAACGTCTGCGTCGACATACTTAAGTACCTGTTCGTGCCGCCGCTCACCTTGCCGCTCGAGCAGCCAAGGACCTACTCGGGCATAGATCGACGCGACGCCGTCTTCCCCAACCGCAATCTCGAAGCATCCAACAACTGGGGCCGCCTTTATCAGGAGCTGGGTGCCCGAATCATTTTGTTCGAGTTCAAGAATTACGACGCGGAGGAGATCGGCAAGGAGGAGACAAACCAAACCCGCAATTACCTGACGAAACCAATGGGGCGGCTCGCGATCATGTGCTGCAACAAGGCACCGGATCGCTCGGCGCATATCAAGCGCAACACAATATTCAGCGAAGAAGGCAAGGTCATTCTTTTCGTTACAACCGAGCAGCTCGTCGAGATGCTCGCGATCAAGGAGCGGGGCGAAGATCCTTCCGACCTTATCCTAGACCTCTTGGAACGGTTCTACATCCAGCACGAGTGAGCTCGCGAAGCCTGCAGCGCGCCGGGTCCTTCGAAGCCGAGGTAAACGGCACGGCGCACCGCCCTTATGGAGACGAGCGTCGAAAGCAGGTCCGCCGAGGAGATGCGAGTCCGCGACATGGCTTCACTACATCCAGCACCAGATGTTGGCCGAGAGCACCCGGTCGTCGGGGCGGAACGAGCGCACGTCGGGGCCGGCCGCCTCGACGGTCCCGCTGGACTTATAGCCAAGGCAGATTGGGAGCGGCGGGCTATTGCCGACCCAGTCCCAGTCGCCGACCCAGGTATGCCAGTTGGAGCGACAGATGCCGTCCGCCTCGATCCGGATGATCACCTCCTCGGGGCCGGGTGTCGGGTCGGGCAGCGCCTCGATCGCGAGCGGCTCGCGTTGCGTGCGCAGAACAGCGGCCTGCATGCGGTCATTCCTTGGCCGCGGCCGGTTCTCCGCGTTCGCGGGACGGCCAGTTGCCGGGCCAGGTTTCGGCAAAGTAGGGAAGCGCCTCGACGCGCCGGCTCCACTCAAGGAGCCGGGGCCCGCGCACTGGCGCGAGGTCGGCTGCGGGAAAGTGCCGGCCGATATGGCCGATGAAGGCCAGGAGGCCGTACACCGTGAAATCGGCGACGGATGGTTCGAAGCGGCCGAAGAAGGGGTGCCCGAGCTCGCCCTCGAGCCAAGCCAGCTCGACGCGGCCGGTGTCGAGCGCCCGCTCCACGATAGCCGTCGAGCGATGCGCCTCTGCACTGAGGAACAGCTGATCGGCAAGCGGGCGGTAGACGCGCGCGCCGAGGTTCCCGTCAGCGGCGTGGGCGATCCGGCGCGCCAGCGCGCGGGCGTTTGGCTCAATCGGCCAGAGTGACCGACCGGCGCCGCGGTCCGCGCGCGTCTCCTCGAGATGCTCGATGATCGCGAAGCTCTCGGTGAGCACGAGGCTGCCGTCGACGAGCACCGGTACCTGGCCGCGCGGGTTGAGCGCCAAGAATTGAGGCGTCCGGGTGTCGCCGGCGTTGAACGACAGTCGCTCGACGCGGTGCTCGACGCCCAGGTGCCCGAGCGCGAGCCAGACACGCCACGAGGAGGGCGAGCCCGGGATCACGTAGAGGGTGAGCGGGCGTGCCGGCGCTTGCTCGGAGGTCATCGGATCGCCACTGGGTTGATCCACGAGCTCGACGCGCCCACCATCGGGAGCGGCGCCGCGACGAACAGGAACTCGCTCCAGCCGGCCTCGGCGAGGCGCTCGGTCGCGATGTTCTCGAGGATATAGATGCCGTGCTTGGCGAGAAGCAGCTGGTGCACTGGGAACAGTAGCCCGGTTCGCTCGTGCGGCATCGCCTCCATACTGCCGCTGTCGCCGCCGACCGCCACCACTTGGCGCCCGGCGAGCCACTCGGCGGCCGCGATCCCGGGGCCGGGCTGGCCACTGAGGAAGGTCTTAGTGTCGCCGTTCCTGAGCAGCGTGCGGTGGCCGGTGTGGAAGATCACGACATCGCCCGCATCGATCGCGGCGATCCCCTGCCGCTTCATCGCCGCCTCGATGTCGGCGGGGGTGACCACGTAGCCGATCGGCAGCCGCTCGGTGCCTTTGAGTCCCGCGATGTCGAGGAGCACGCCGCGGGTGACGATCGGCGGCGCGTTCTCGATGCCGTCCTTCTTCAGGCCCGAAACCGCCTGGATGTCAGCACCTTTTCGCCCGCCGAAGAAGTGGCCGTCGACGCCCATGTGCGCCAGCCCGTCGATCTGGGTGCCCGTGTTGATAGGTGCGGTGACGATGTCCTCGTTGTTGGAATGGCCGGTGCCCTCGTTTTGCGCAACGATCACCTCGAAACGCCGCCAGCCATAGGCGGGCGTGTCGCGAGAGAGCGGGACCGCGAGGCTGATGACACGCCCCTCGCGCACGAGGGTCAGCGCGCGCTTCACCACCTCGGGTGACAAGAGGTTGGCGTTGCCGCGCTGGTCGTCGGAACCGAAGCGGGACGATAGTGTCGCGGGGTCGACGACCCAGGGCGAAGGCGCCGCAGCCTGTTGAGCGGCAGCGGGTGCGGCAGCGATCAACGCCGTCGCAGCAAGCTTGAGCAGCAATCTATTCATAGCATCCTCCGGTCGCGCGGCGCTTCAGGCGAGCGGCGCGTAAAGTTCGATGAAATAGCCGTCGGGCTCGCGCAGAAGAGCGATGCGCACGCCGTAGTCGGGGCGCTCCACCTCGTAGTCGACCTTGACGCCTTCTCGCGTGAGATGCGCTTTCACCTCGTCCATGTCGCGAACGGTGAACCCGACATGCTTCCACCCGAGGACGCCGTAGTCCTCGCCGATGCTGGCGGGCGGGGGGGTAGCGGCCCGCGCGCGGCCGCCGCCGACGAGCTCGATGTGGAAGCCGTCCGCGATGTGGAGGGATGCGATGGCAGCATCGGGATCGATGTTGCCGATGCGGGATCGGCGCACGACCTGCGCGCCGAACACGCGGCTCCACCAATCGACCGCGCGCGCTAGATCGGTGACCCGCAGCGAGACGTGGTTGGGCCGGAAGAACAGGCCGGTGCGGCTCGGGTTCGGCAGCGGTGGGCCGCCCGTCGCGGCCGTCTGTGCCGGCGCCTGCGCGAGCGCGAGCGCGAGCGCGGGAGCGGCGACCGCAGCCGAGAAGGTCGCGCCGAGGACGGCACGGCGGTCGAGGGTCATAAGCGTTCTCCTGCGGGGGCCGAGACGCGCGCGGCCGCCTCGAATACGTGCCAGTTTCCTTCGCGCCAGCGCACCTTGAGGGCGAGCCGCGCGATACGCCACGCGTGGTCTGCGCCGCGGCGCAGACGCATGTCGTAGGCCCCGCCCATGTCGAAGGAGGGCGCGCCGCGGTCGTTGGCGAGGAAGTGACGCGCGGTCATCGAGGCGCGGGCGCGTGCTTCCTCGCCGGCGACATCGACCCTCGGGTTAGCGATGAGGTGCTGCGTCGCGTCCAGGCCGCCGAGCACGGTTCGCGCGGCGTCCGCATAAGCGCGGGCGGCATGCCGCTGCGGGCCGGGGCCGAAGAAGTACGGGTTTTCGACTTCGACCTCGGGCTCGAACAGGGCGGCGAAGCTGTCCCAGTCGCGCTCGTCGAGGGCGGCCGCGAAGTCGGCCAGCACGCGCTCGACCGCGCGCTCGTCGGCGAGCGTGCTCAGGGCCTGCGGAGCGGACGTCACTTCGCCTTCCCCGCGGCCTTGTCGAAGATCCACCAGTTGCCTTCGTTCCAGTCGATGTGCTGGACCATCTTGCGGAACCTCCACCCCTGGGGCGTGCGGATGAGCCAGTTCTCGTACCGGCCGACCATCTTCTGGATGGGCGCACCCTGCTTGTTGGGCAGGAAGTGCTGGGCGTGGAGCAGCGAGACGACATAGGCCTCGTCGCCCTTGATCTCGACCGAGAGCGGGTAAGCGATGTGCTGCGTGGCAGGCAGGCTCTCGAAGAAGGGCCTGACGCCCTTCACCCAGTCGTCGGCCGCCATCGTGGTCAGCCCGGCGCCGATCGAGGCGGAGAAGTCCATCTCGATGCGGTCGGCAAAGAGCGAGCGATGGAGCGCCCAGTCGCGACGGTCGAAGCTGTGGCCGTAGGCGACGATCGCCTCGCCGATCTCCTCGCGGTCGAGAAGGTGCTGCAACTTCTGCTCGACCGTCATCGCCCGCACTTGGGCGGGTGTCTGGGCGGCGGACGGCGTGGCCATCGCCACTGCAATGGCGGCGATCGCGATGCGGAGGGTCTTGGCGTTCATGGTAGGGTCCTTTCGAACGGTTGGGCTTGCGTGCGCTTCAGGAGGCGAGCGGGTAAGCGAAGGTCTCACGATGCTTGGCGATGAAGTCGCGCAGGCTCGTCGGTGCACGCCCTGTCAGCCGCTCCACCGTGTCGAAGACGTCCGAAGCCTCGGTGAGTGATCCATCGCGGGTGCGCTCGAAGACATTGCGTACGCAGGCCATGTAGACTGGGTCGGCGCCCGCGGCGGTCACCGCCTCGAAGAAGGCCTGCGGCTCGGCCGAGTCGTATCGCCAGGTTCGCCCTGTCTCCATCTCGAGCTGGCGCGCGATCTCCGCGAACGAGGCCGCCTCGGTGGCGAGCGGGTATGTTTGCCCGTTGTGCGCGGCGGGATCGCGCAAGATGGCGGCCGCGACCGCTGCTATGTCGGCGGTGTCGACCCAGCTCGGGCGAGCATCTCCGATATAGCCGGTGATCACGCCCGGCCGAGCGCTGTTGCGCCCGCCGTAGGCAAGCAGGTTCTGCATGAACCAGTTCGGGCGCAGGTTGGTGTGACCGAGGCTCGAGCGGGCGAGGCAGGCCTCAATCATCTGGTGCCAGCCGAGGTGGACGATCGTCGTGTCGTCAGCGGCGTAGGCGCCGAGGTGGACGACGTGGCTGACTCCGGCCGCGCGCGCGGCGTCGATGCTAGCTTTCGACTGGGCGAGCATGCGCACGTCGTAGCCGGTCAGCAGGAATACGCGGTCGACGCCGGCGAGCGCGGCGGTGAGCGATGCGAGCCCTTCGACCTCGGGGCGGTCAAGGTCGAGGACCCGGGCCTCGATGCCGCGGGCGCGAAGCGCGTCGGCCGCCGATGAACGGCGCACACCGGCGATGAGGCGGACGCGGCCCGCGGCATGGTCGGCTGCAAGCTCCTCGACAAGAGCGCCGCCGATCTGGCCTGAGGCGCCGAATACGAGGATGGTGGGTATGGACATGATGATCTCCTGCTCAGCGGACGACCGCCTGAGCGTCGCCCGGCGGTAGCACGACCGAGGACTTAGTCCCGAGCGTTCGCCGCAAGAAGACTTGCAATCGGCAAGTCAAAATTGCACAAACCGCAAAATGAGAGATGATCCGATTGCCGACTGGCGGCTTTTTCTCCGCGTGGTGGAAGCGGGAGGCATCGCGGCCGTTGCGGTGGAGATGCGCACCGAGGCCTCGACGGTAAGCCGTCGGCTGGCAGCTCTCGAGCGACGCTTGAGCGTGCGACTCGTCCAGCGCAGCACGCGCCGGTCCACGCCAACCGAGGCGGGACGCCTTTACTACGAGCGGCTGCGACACATTCTTGAGGAGGTGGATGCGCTCGAGGCAGAGGTCCGCGGCGAAGCAAACGGGCCGAGCGGGCTCCTCCGGGTCAGCGCCCCGGTCGACTTCGGCGCGTTGTTCGTCGGGCCCTGGCTGCTCGAACTCCACCGGCTGCACGACGGCTTGCGGACCGAGCTGCTGCTCGACGACCGCTATGTCGACCTGGTCGGTCAGGGTATTGATGTCGCGATCCGGATCGGCCGCCTCGCGGACTCCGGCCATGTCGCTCGCCGCCTCGGGGCGATGACGCTGGTGCTCGTGGCGACGGATTCCTACCTCGACCGGCGCGGTCGCCCCGAGCAGCCGGACGACCTCGAGGATCACGACTTCGTGCTCTACAGCTGGCTCCAGGCCCGCGATCAGCTCGCGCTGACCGGGCCTGATGGTGCCACCGCCCGGGTCCGCGCGCCGAGCCGGTTTGCCGTCAACAGCGCTGGCGCTGCGGTTCGAGTCGTCGAGGCGGGCGGCGGCGTGCACGCAGCGCCGCTCTGGCTTGTCGCCGATGCGCTCGCAGCCGGCCGCCTCGAGCGGGTGCTTCCGGGTTGGTCGCCGCCGACCTACGACGTGCACGCGCTCTACACCGGCGGGCGGCACGTTCCGGCCCGTGTGCGCGCTCTGGTCGACCATCTGGTTGCCAAGACGAGCGAGGTGCCCGGCATGGTCCGCTGATCGGGCAATCGCGGACGGCAACCGGCTGTGCATCGATCGGAGTAGGGGGAAATGCCGTGCCGCAGGCGTGGTTTGGACGGCGGCGGAACCGCTGGCTGTCCTGTAGATCCTGGCAAACCTCGCCATTCTTTATCGATCCAACGGGCGCGGCCTGGGGGGCGGCACGAGCGCCAAGGGCATGCCGCCATTCTGGACTTAGCGGAAAGCGGATCGAGGCGTCCGAGACGGATTGCGGTGAGGTTGCGCGGATTGCCGGAAACGAGCGGCGCGCTGACACTCAGAGCAAGAATTCGCGGGTTACATGTTGTAGTCTAGTCAGGCAGCGGCACCAGCATGGCTGCAGTTGAACGGCAGCGTAGGAGATCGACGGGGCGGAGATGAATTATCGGAGAGTTAGCGAGGTTAGTGCGCTCGGACCTAACCGGCCCGCGGCGTGGCACTTTTGCAACCCTGCAACGGCGTTTAGCAAGGCGCTTGGCGTCAGCCCCCGTCAGTACAGGCGGGAGCACCGGCCGTGAGTGTCGTCCCAATCTTCTACGAACATCAAGCAGGGTATTTCAAAGACGCGTCGTTGCGCGGTCCTTTGCTGGGCTGGCTTGCCCCGATCGCCAAATTCTCGAGCGTGAGTGGGTTCGGTGAGGAAGCTTGGCTCCCCGCAGCGCCGGAGACGGTTATCGCCATACGTTTGACTGGCTCGCCCGTGACCAGCGAGGTCGGTCGCACGCGTCGGAGCACGCTTGGTCGAGATTCGGCACTGCAGCCGGCCGGCCTGCCCAACCATTTCTGGTGCAGGGGTCCAACGGAGTTCGTTCAGCTCTTCCTATCTGACGAGCTCCTGGACCGTGCGACAGCGTCAGCTGGTGAACCGCGCCTCAGCGGTCGGATGCGTGACGATCTCGTGTTCGCTAGCACTCCGGAACTCGACCGCAGGCTGCGCGACTGCGCTCTGGCTGCGTTCGGTGTCGAGCGCCCGAGCGGCCTTGAGATTGAAGCACGTGTTCTCCTCGTCCTCGATGAGCTTCTCCGGCTGCATGGGGTGCACGGGACGGGTTGGCGTACTGACAGCAAGGGCGGTCTTGCTCCCTGGCAGGTGAAGCGTGCGACCGAGTACATGGAGGACAGGCTCGCCGATGATGTGAGCCTCTGCGACCTGTCGAAGCTCCTAGACCTCTCGACCTTCCATCTCTGCCGTGCGTTCAAGCAGAGCACGGGCCTGCCGCCGTATCGCTGGCGGCTGCAGCGCTGCGTCGAGCGCGCGCGAGAGATGCTCGAGGGCACCGACCTGTCCGTGACGGAGGTTGCGGCGGCGGTCGGCTACGACGACCCGAGCCAGCTTGCAGCGGCGTTCCGGAAGGCGCTCGGGGTCAGCCCGACGCAGTACCGGCGGGAGCGGCGCACCTGAACGCGCGTGTCGCTTGGCGTCGGAGATCCGCGTTGCATCAAGGGAGCACTCACCTACGCAGGTCGCGACGCGCGAGTTTCGAGCGCGAGCGGTAGAAAAGTCGGGTGCCAGGCCGAGAGAGAAACCGGCCCATGCGCGAGAGACCACCGCCCTGTCCGAGTTCTGCCACCGAGTCGCGAATAACTCGCCGTTCTTGGCCGCCGTTCTCGCGCGCCGCCGGCGGCAGATTCACGTGTTGAGCACGGGCGAGATCCTCGACGAAGCGCTGAGGCTGTCGGGAGCTTGGCTTTGCTGTACCGTCAGCTTCACGACGGCGCGAGCGAGGACGACGTTGTGGACCTCGGCCGGCACTTATCCGGCGCCTGCGCAAGGTGATCAGCTCCGCCGCCCGGCCGCTACCGCCGGCGTCGGACACCCGCTATCAACCCCGAGGACTCTCGCAATGAACGCGGGACCGGCGGGGGGCAGGTCACGGTTACAATCAGCTCACGGAAGATCCAAGAAGCGCCGGATTTGTATTTCCTCGTGATGTACATGCCGGGTCGATTCCGACTGTCCGCACAATGACGTACCTGTCACCGCGGATCAGGCACGAAGAAGTGGGCTCGTTTATCCCCGCCGCTCCCGCCGGTACGCGCTCGGGCTAGTGCCGACTTCGGCCCGGAACATGCGGGCGAACGCCTGGGGCGTGTCGTAGCCGGTCGAGGCGGCGATATCGCCGACGGATAGGTCGGTCGACGACAGTAATGCCTTTGCTCTTTCAACCCGGAGCCGGCGCAGGTAGGCGTGCGGCGGTAGTCCCATAGACTGCCTGAAGGCTCGGGCGAAGTGGAATGTGGATAACCCCGCAACCCCGGCCAGCTTTTCCAACGAGACGTCCTCGGTAAGCTGGTCGGCCAGATACTCCGTAACGCGGCGTTGCTGCCAAGGCGCGAGTCCGCCTTTCTGGAGCCGGGGCCGTCCGTCGCGCAGCCTGAGAAGAGCTGCCGCGAGTTGCAGCAGCGCGCCGTCCGCCCAGAGCGCACCGTGCGGGTGTCGGCTCGAGCCTTCGGTCCAGAGGCGGTCGAGCAGGCACGAAACTTCGATGTCGCGGTGCAAAGCGGCATGGACTTGGCCGAAGTCGCCGTCTCGGGACAACCCGCTCTCGCTCCCGGCTAAGTCGAGGAGGCGCGTATATGGGATCGCGAGCATCTGGATCGCATGAGGGGCATCGAGGAGGAACGTCGTCGCGAACCCTGGCGGGATGACTACAAAGTCGCCCGGCGGCGCTCGCCCGATCCGGAAGCGTCCGGCTCCGACGTCGATCAGCGCCGAAGAATGTGCTCTTAAGGTTTGCGCGACAACCAGATCGGGCGTCGGCGCGTCCGACCAGTCGCCCGCGTCCTGTTCGGCACGGGTCATTGCGGCACCGGTGCGCCCCGCCGGTCGAACTCCCCGTACGGCGTGGCCGTAGACCTCACCATAGAACGAGGCGTGACTCTCGTAATTTTCGTCTCGAACGCGCGCGCTCACGAGCGCCGCTCCCGGCGGTACTGGTTGGGATTTGCTCCCACCTCGGCGCGGAACATTCGTGCGAAAGACCGGGACGTTTCATATCCCACCTGGACGGCGATCTCCGTGATCGGCAGGTCGGTGCCGGTCAGCAGTGCCTTGGCCTTCTCACAGCGAACACGACGCAGATAGGCGTGCGGCGGCTGACCCGTCGACCGCTTGAACTGGAGGCCGAAGTGGAAGGTGGACAGCCCCCCGACGCCCGCGAGCGTCGCCAAGCGCACGTCGTCTGCGATGTTGTCGGCCAGATACTCTGTCGCTCGCCGCTGCTGCCATGGCGCGAGGACTCCTTGCACAGTCTCTGCAGGCAGTGCACGCGTGCCTGCGGGATTTGACCAGCGCCACGGGAGCTGGATCGCGAGATCCTGGCCGAGCGCGTCGATGCGCAGACGCGATAACGGTTGGACGTTGCGCATCTCGGCGAGAACTTCGCGGCCGGTGCGTTCGATGGAGAGGTCCGACGCGTACAACGAATCCGACAACTCTACTGAATTTGCCGTTGTTCCGCAAAGACCGGCAACAAGCATCGGCGGAATGTAAATATGCAAGATAGCGAAGCCGTCATATTTTACAGCTCTGGGGCGCTCGCCGGCACGTACGCCCTGGATCGTACCCGCTGGTACGTACTGGTTCGTAGCCTTGATGGAGCCGTCAACTTCAAGCTCTGCTTTGGTGCTCTTCAACTGAAGGGAGACGATATGACGCAGGTCATCAGGTTCTGCATAAACCTCTTGCGCAGTATGGCAATTGCACGTCCATAGCGCAGCCGCCACCCTCGTCCGCTCCGTTCCAAGCGCTAAACCACTCGGGTCGCGGTTCCAGCCACGTCTCATGTTCGCGAGGATGTCGGGCGCGCTCACGGCGACGCCATTCTTGCCGCAGCAACGGCTACGGCTACCTGACTCTCGCCTGCATTGACGCGCCCGCGCATGTTAGCCTCCCGCCAAGCACCCGCGCCGGCCGTTCGGTCGTGCTGCCGTGGCGCTCGATTACATTCGGCCGGGATCGCCTTCCGCCAGCTATAGCACGCGAATTCAGTCCGATCATCCCTGCTGGCGCGAGGGGCTCAGAACTGCGCAATTCGCGGTCCGGAGCGCAAGACCGGGACCATGGGCCCTCAAGGAATCGGCGACGGATCGAGGTGGAGGCGCAGGTCCTGGAGCTGCCCGCGCGTGACCCGGGCTACCAAGGCGCAAGGGATGGTACAGAGCCGGCCCTCGCGATTTGTGAAGCGCACGTCGGTTTCCGCGTAGATCGCCTCGCGACGCCGCCACAGGTCGCAGTAGTGGCAGCCGAACCCCTCGATCCGCGCAAGGAAGGCCTGGAGCGCGTCTAGCGCGGCGGTGCGACCGGTCGCTGGCGGCGCGTTGGCTATGCGCAGGTGAAGGTTGGGGCTTGCGACCGCTTCCCAGAGCGCGCGGTCGAAGGGGCCGTGGAGCAGCGCCTTCAGCCCGAGGGCGGTCAGCGGGTCGGCGCTCTCGAACTTCGGCACGCCTGCAGTCTCCTCCGACGCGGCCTTTAGGCCGTCTCGTCCTTGTATGGCCCTCCTGGGCCAACGCGCGCGTTCCCGCACTTGCGGCGGAGGTCGCGGCCTTGCGCCGAAACAACGGCGTTCGACTGGCGGCCGCCGGCTCGGGCTGTCCGTGCACGGCGGATTGCGCAAGCGCTGGACCGTGGCCGCAACCTCTGGCGCGCGGCCGAACCGTACCGGCGGCATGTTCGCATCATGCCGACTCGCTCCACATCGACTAAACCGAACCGCGCCCGGCAGCGCTGCCGGGAAGGCACGCCCGCTTCAGCCGTCGCGCTTGAAGGCCGCGCGGTAGCGTGCGGGCGTCGTGCCGACCTCCTTGGCGAACGTCGTCGACAGGTGCGCCTGGCTCGAGAAGCCGGTCCGGACCGCGATCTCGGCGATTCGGGCTTCCCCACCGGACAGGAGGTCGCGCGCCCGGCAGACCCGGCGCTTCAGGATGAAGCGCTTCGGCGGGTCGCCCGTCATGCGCTGGAAGGCGCGCGAGAAGTGCGATCGGGTCAGCCCGGCGATCGCGGCGAGCTCCTCCACTCGGATCGTACCGTCGAGATGTTGGTCGACGTGCCGGACGATCCGCGCCAGCCGTCCCGGCGACAGCGCCTCGCCGCGCGCGGCGCCGCGATCGACCTCGCCCAGGAAGTGGCAATGCAGCCGGACGAGGAGCGCGTCGGCCAGCGACTGGAGATAGACGGGCTGCGACAGCTGGTCGGCCAGCATCGATCGCCGCATCTCCTCGGCCAGCGCGCTGATGGCCGGATCGAGGTGGTCGCCGATGGTGCGCGCGTGCCATGGTCCGCCGTTCGCCGTGACCTCACCCAGCAGGCGGACACGCTCGGGGTCGATGCTGAGCACGAGAAGCTCGATGGGCTCGGCCTGCTTCACGCGCACGCACGTCCCCGGCTCAACGAACAGGACGGTGCCGGCGCGCAGGCGTGTGCGGACCAGCGGACCGCCGCCGATCGAGAGGTCGCTCGACGCGGTGCCGAACGGCAGGAAGGCGACGTAGCGGTCCACCTCGTAGCTGAGCTCGAAGTCGATCGGCGGGTGAAGGATGAAGGTCGTCCACTCGCTTCGCACCGTGCCGCCCCATTCGGGCAGAACGACCGTGGGCTCGCCGTCGGCGGCGATCCGTCTCTCCCGCGCGACCGTCATCTCGATCATCCGACGCTCCTTCAGCTCTGTGCTCTCTGTGATAGTGCGACATGGCTTGTAGAACGAGAGACTGAGGCCGCCCCACGCCGTTTGTTTCCGCACAAAGCTGTAATGCGCGGCACCTTGTTGGAAGCCAGGAGGCGGACGGAGGTCCTAAGTGCGTCCTCGAGGAGCGGGGCTTGCTCCCGTCTGTTCTTGAGGAGGTGCGTCATGCTTGAGTTCAGGGACCGCGGCGCCCGCGGCAAGGCCGAGATGGGCTGGCTGTCGAGCCGCCACACCTTCAGCTTCGGGCACTATCATGATCCCAAGCACATGGGCTTCCGTGCGCTTCGGGTGATCAACGAGGACCGGGTGACGCCGGGGGCCGGCTTCCCGACCCATGCGCACGCGGACATGGAGATCATTTCGTACGTCCTCGACGGTGCGCTCGAACACAAGGATTCGCTCGGCACCGGCTCGGTGATCCGGCCGGGCGAGATACAGCGCATGTCGGCGGGGTCGGGCATCAGCCACTCCGAGTACAACGCCAGCACCGACACGCCGGTCCAATTCCTCCAGATCTGGATCGTGCCGGACGCGCGCGGGATCGAGCCCTCCTATGAGCAAAAGGCGCTGCCGCCGGTCGCCGAGGGCGAGAGCCGGCTCGACCTGATCGGCTCGCCCGAGGGTGGCGAGGACGCCGTGACCATCCACCAGGACGTGCGGCTCTACCGCGCGACACTGGCCGGTGGCGGCGAGCTCACCGTGCCGATCGCGCCCGGGCGCCACGTCTGGGTGCAGGTCGCCCGCGGCATCGCCGAGGTCGACGGCGTCGAGCTTCGTGAAGGCGACGGCCTCGCCGTCAGCGATGTCACCGAGCTGAGGCTCAGCTCGCCAATCGGGGCCGAACTTCTCGTGTTCGACCTCGCCTGACCTATTCCGCCAAGCGGATGGTCCGCCCGGCGCGAAGCAAAGTTGAGAAGGAGAAAACCAATGCCGACTGCAAATGCCAAGCCGGGCAAGGGGCTGATCAGCCCCAACGACCACACTCTGATCCTCATCGACCATCAGAGCCAGATGGCGTTCGCGACCAAGTCGATCGATGCGGTCGCGCTGCGCAACAACGCCGCGCTTGTGGCCAACGCCGCGCGCGTGTTTGGGGTCGACACGATCCTGACCACGGTTGCCGAGAAGAGCTTCTCGGGCCCGATCTTCCACGAGATCAAGGATGCACTCCCCAACGTCGAGGTGACCGACCGCACGACGATGAACACCTGGGAGGACGAGAACATCGCCGTCCGCGTCAACGCGATCGGCAAGGGCCGCATCGTGCTGGGCGGGCTTTGGACCAGCGTCTGCATCGTCGGCCCGGCGCTCTCGGCCATCGACCAAGGCTTCGAGGTCTACGTCATCGCCGACGCCTGCGGCGACGTCAGCCAGGAGGCCCATGACCGCGCCATGGACCGCATGGTGCAGGCGGGCGTGCGTCCGATGACGTCGCTCCAATACCTGCTCGAGCTGCAGCGCGACTGGGCGCGGTCGGAGACTTACGATCCGGTCGTGAACGTCGCCAAGGAACTCGGCGGCGCCTACGGCCTGGGCCTCATCTACGCCAAGACCATGCTCGGCGAGCACGCGTCCGAAGCGGGGCCGGTCGCCGTCGCGGCCGAGTAGTTTTGCGGGCCAGCGCTGGCGGAAACAGCCTCCCACCCGCCAGCGCCCTCGCCGTTTCGGGCCGGTCTGCCGCCCTCGCCCCCACCCCCGACGCGGTGGGCCGGCCCGAGTTCTTCATTCTGAGCAAGGACGCCGCCACATGAAGCCGTATCTGATCTCGCTCGGCGCCGGGCTTCTCGTCGGCGTCATCTATGCCCTCCTCAATGTCCGCTCGCCGGCGCCTCCGGTGATCGCGCTGGTAGGCCTGCTCGGCATCCTTGTCGGCGAGCAGCTGCCGCCCCTCGCCAAGCGGCTGTTCGCGGGCAAGCCGGTCACCGTCGCCTGGGCCAAGGAAACCTGCGCTCCGCACGTGCTCGGCCCGTTGTCCGGCAACAGCACCGCCTCGCAGCCGGAGCGCTCGGCATGAGCGGCCCGACCTTCACCCGCCGCGAGACCGCGGCCGGCGCGGCCGCGCTCGGCCTCGCCGCCGCCTTCAGGAGCCCCGCCATGGCCCAACCCACCGCCCCAGACCTCATCCTGACCAATGGGCGCTTCACCACGCTCGACCGCGCCAACCCGAACCCCGAAGCGATCGCGATCGCGGGCGGCCGCTTCTCGGCGGTGGGCGACGCCCGCGAGATCCTCCCGACCGCGGGACCGGGCACCCGCACAATCGACCTGCGCGGCCGGCGCGCCATCCCTGGCCTCATCGACAGCCACACCCACGTGATCCGGGGCGGGCTGAACTACAACATGGAGCTGCGCTGGGACGGCGTGCCGAGTCTGGCCGACGCCATGGCCATGCTGCGCGCCCAAGCGCAGGTCACCCCGCCGGGGCAGTGGATCCGGGTGGTGGGCGGCTTCACCGACCACCAGTTCGCTGAGAAGCGCCTGCCGACGCTCGCCGAGATCAACGCCGCCGCGCCGGACACGCCGGTGTTCATCTTGCACCTCTACGACCGCGCGCTCCTCAATCGTGCAGCCCTCCGGGCCGTCGGCTACGACCGCTCGACGCCGAACCCGCCTGGAGGCCTCATCGAACGCGACGCCGCGGGCGACCCGACGGGCCTACTCCTCGCCAAGCCGAACGCGCAGATCCTCTATGCGACACTCGCCAAGGGCCCGAAGCTCCCGCCCGAGCAGCAGCTGAACTCGACGCGCCACTTCATGCGCGAGCTCAACCGCCTCGGCGTCACCTCTGTGATCGACGCCGGCGGCGGATTCCAGAACTACCCCGACGACTACGCGATCATCGAGAAGCTGGCGGCCGACGACCAGCTGACGCTCAGGATCGCCTACAACCTGTTCACGCAGAAGAAGGGCGAGGAGGTTGAGGACTTTGCCCGCTGGGGCAAGCTCGTGAAGCCCGGCCAGGGCGACGACCGCTACCGCCACAATGGGGCCGGCGAGATGCTCGTCTTCTCGGCAGCCGACTTCGAGGACTTCAAGGAACCGCGCCCCGAGCTCGCGCCCGAGATGGAAGGCGAGCTCGAGGCAGTGATCCGGCTTCTCGTCGAGAACCGCTGGCCGTGGCGGCTTCACGCCACCTACGACGAGACGATCTCCCGCGCACTCGACGTTTACGAGCGCGTCAACCGCGACCAGCCGTTCGGCGGGCTGCACTGGTTCTTCGATCATGCCGAGACGATCAGTCCGAAGAACATCGACCGGATCGCGGCCCTCGGCGGCGGCATCGCGGTCCAGCACCGCATGGCGTTCCAGGGTGAGGAGTTCGTACACCGCTATGGCGCAGACGCCGCAGAGGCGACCCCGCCGATCAAGCGCATACTGGAGGCTGGCGTTCCGGTCGGGGCGGGCACCGACGCCACGCGCGTCGCGAGCTACAACCCGTGGATATCTCTGTCCTGGCTCGTCACCGGCAAGACGGTCGGCGGCACGCGGCTCTACCCTGCACGCAACCGGCTCGACCGTGAGACGGCGCTGAGTCTTTGGACCGAAGCCAACGCTTGGTTCTCGACCGAGGGCGGCAAGAAGGGCGCGATCAAGGTCGGCCAGCTCGCCGACCTCGCCGTGCTCTCGGCCGACTATATGAACGTGCCCGAAGACGAGATCGCCGGGCTGCAGTCGGTGATGACCTTGCTCGGCGGCGAGGTGGTGTACGGCGCGGGCGACTTCTCCGACCTCGCGCCACCCCCGCCGCCGGTGCTGCCCGACTGGTCGCCAGTCAAAACCTTCGGCGGCTACCAGACACGTGCGGCAATTGGCGCGGCGGAGGCTGTCGAGCGAACCGCGGTGACGACGTGCGGCTGCGGCACCGCCTGCGGCGTCCACGGCCATGCGCATGCACGTGCCTGGGGGGCTGCCGCGCCCGTGTCGGACCTGAAAACCTTCTGGGGCGCGCTCGGCTGCGCCTGCTGGGCGGTCTGAGATGAACGACCTTACGCTCCTGGCCGGCCGCATCCTTCTCGCCACGCTGTATGTCGTGAGCGCGACGGGTAAGTGGGGTGACATCCCGGGGCTAGCGGCGACGCTTGCGGGAAAAGGCTTTCCCATTCCTGACGCGCTGGCGCTCATCGCAGCCGCCGCTGAGCTCGGCGGCGCGTTGGCCGTGGCGGTCGGCTTCCGGACCCGCGTGGCGGCGCTGGGCCTGATCGCCTACTCGGCACTCGCGACGATCGCCTTCCATGCGTTCTGGCAGGTGCCGCCGCCCGAGGCGCAGGCGCAGTCAATCCAGTTCCTGAAGAACTTGGGGCTGATCGGCGGCTTCCTTCTGCTTTCCGCAACCGGACCAGGCGCTTACTCGGTGGACGTCAAACGGGATCGATCGCTAGTCCCCAAGGTGGCAGTCTGATGGCGGCCGTCAACGCCGATATCTCCCAGCGTACCGCTCGACCGGCAGCCGGCTGGGTATCACTTCTGGCGCGACTGGCGCTGGTCTCGCCGTTTCTGCTGAGCGCCGTCCTCAAGGCCGCCGACTTCGCCGCCGCGACGGCCGAGGTGCAGGGCCTGACCGGGCTCGAGCCGGCCGGCCTGATCGCGGCGCTCGTCATCGCCACTCAGTTCGGAGGATCGCTGCTGCTGCTGTTCGGCGGCGGGCGGGCCTGGATCGGCGCGGGCCTGCTTGCGGGTTTTACGATCGTGGCGACGCTCCTCGCTCACGCCTGGTGGAGCAAGCCCGCGCCGGAGGCGGCGCGCGATCTCATGGTCTTCTGGGAGCATGTCGCGATCTGCGGCGGGCTGCTGCTCGCCGGCTGGTTGTCCTGGCGGGAGCCCGCGCGATGAGCGAAGCAAAAGCCGCCGGAGCCTTCGCGCCCCTGCGCCACCGCGTCTTCGCGGTGCTGTGGGTCGCCACCGTCGTCGGCAACGTCGGGGGGTGGATGCGGGACACCGCGTCGGCCTGGGCCATGACCGAACTCGCGCCGTCGCCGATGATGGTGGCGCTCGTCCAGGCGGCGGCGACGCTGCCGATCTTCCTGTTCTCGCTCCCGGCCGGCGCGCTCGCCGACATCGTCGACCGGCGACGCATGATGATCCTCGTGCAGGTTGGGCTGGCGCTCCTCAGCCTCACGCTGGGCGTTGCCGTGCTCCTCGGCGCGCTGACGCCGGCCGTGCTGCTCGGGCTCACGCTGCTCGCCGGCACCGGCGCGGCGCTCGCCGGGCCCGTCTGGCAATCGATCGTGCCCGAGCTCGTTCCCCGACCCGACCTGAAGCCTGCTGTCGCGCTCAATAGCCTCGGCATCAACATTGCGCGCGCGATCGGCCCGGCGCTCGGCGGCGCGGTCATCGTGAGTCTCGGTGTGGCTGCGGCCTACCTGCTCGATGTTCTGACCTACGCCGTGACGATCGCGGCGCTCGTCTGGTGGAAACGAACGCCGACGGCGGCAGCACTCCCCGAGCACCTCGGCGGCGCGATGCGCGCCGGTCTGCGCTACGCCACGGCGAGCGCTCCCCTCAGGCGCGTGCTGTTGCGGGCCGTCCTTTTCTTCGCGCCGGCGAGCTGCTACTGGGCGCTCCTGCCGCTCGTTTCCCGGACCGAGATCGGCGGCGGGGCTGCGGGGTACGGCATCCTTCTCGCCGCGGTCGGTGCCGGCGCGGTCAGCGGCGCGCTCCTCATGCCGCGCCTGCGCGCGCGCCTTTCGGCCGAACAGGTCACGCTGGTGGCCACGCTGGCCACGGCCGCCTGCACCGCAGGGCTCGCCATCGTCGGGACAGTGCTGTCGGGGGCTGCCGTGCTCGCGGTCGCCGGCGCCGCCTGGATCATGGTGCTGACGACGCTCAACGCTACCGCGCAGGCCGTGTTGCCGAACTGGGTGCGCGGGCGAGGGCTGGCGCTTTACCTGACTGCGTTCTTCGGCACCATGACGGCCGGCAGCCTGCTATGGGGCCGGGTGGCTGAGGCCACGTCCCTCGACACGGCGCTGCTTGTCGCGGCTGCCGCCACGGTAGGCGCCGCGCTGCTCGGCCTCGCGCTTGCGCTCCCGTCGGGTGATCAGGACCTCTCGCCGTCGCACCATTGGCCCGAACCTGCGCTCGCTGAAGGCGCGCCGCCCAGTGGGGGGCCGATCATGGGCACAATCGAATACCGGGTGCCAACCGGCCAGCAGTCCGCCTTTGCGAGCGCCATGAATAAACTTGGCGCGATCCGGCGGCGCGATGGCGCCTACAAGTGGGGGCTCATGGCGGACGCCGCTGATCCCGAACGCGTCACCGAATGGTTCTTGGTCGGCTCGTGGGAGGAGCACCTGCGCCAGCACGAGCGTGTGTCGGTCGCCGATCGCGCCACTCAGGAGCGAGTGCGCGCCTTCCATAGCGGGACCGAGCCGCCGCAGGTGCGCCACCTCGTGCCGGTGGGCGGCGTAGTTCCGGTCGCCGCGCACGCTCACATGGCCGGACCTGAGCCAATCTGATGCGGCGCGTGGTCTTCCTGATCGCTGCCGTCCCACTGATCGGGAGCGGCGTCTCAGCCGAGGACGGCAAGGGCTGTGGCCGCTCGCGCCGTGGCTCCGACGAAGGTCGGCAACCGCTGTCCAGGTCTATCCGCCGAGCGGATCCGCACGAGCGGCGGAGGACCATCGCCCTCATCCCGGCGCCGGTGCGGGGTGAGCTGATGGCGCACGCAAAGGGCTAGAGGAGCGATCGATGCCGGCGGCTAATTGCGATTACGCGCCGGGCCGGAGACGACGTCGCCGAAGTGCCAGGCCACGACCGGTCGCGGCGCTAGTCGGATTGACGCTGGCCCAGGCCGTAGTGGCGTTGTCAGGTGCGGCGCACGCGCAGGATGCTGGCCTAACCCGTCCTGAGCTTCAGCCACATCGCTTCGACGAGGACTGGCGCGCCCTCTGTGCCCCGGCCCAGCAAACTGAAGTGTTCGACGGGTTGAAGTGCATCGCGCTCGGCAAGGGCGCGACGCTGACGCTGGGCGGCGAACTCCGCGAGCGGTTCGAACTCGTGCGCAATCCGGATTTCGGCATCGAGCAGCGCTCGGACCGCGTCCTTCTCCACCGGGCGATGCTGCACGCCGATCTGAGGATCGGCGATAGCGTACGCGCCTTCGCGCAGTTCGGGTTGTTCGACACGAGCGGCCGCCAAGGGCCGGAGACGCCCACCGACGTCGGCCGGCTCGACCTCGTGCAAGGCTTTGTGGATGTCTCCGCACTGCTCGGTTCTGGTCGCGCGACGCTGCGCGGCGGACGGCAAGAGATGAGCTTCGGGTCGTCGAGGCTCGTAGGCGTTCGCGAGGGACCCAATGTGCGCCGCGCTTTCGACGGAGTACGGGCTCTCTGGTCTGCCGGCGAGCGCCGCGCTGACGCTTTCTACGTGCGGCCGGTGACGCTAGCGCCGGGCGCGTTTGACGACCAAACCAACGATGCCGAGGCCTTCTGGGGCGTCTACGGGTCGAGTCCCGTGATGGAAGCTCTGAAAGCAGACGTTTACTACCTGGGCCTGGAACGCGACCGTAGCCGCTTCGCGCTCGGTACTGACCGGGAGCGCCGGCACACGATCGGCGTGCGACTCTTCGGCAGGTCGGACGGATGGGATTGGGACGTCGAGGCGGCGTACCAGTTCGGCAGCTTCGGCGCGCGCACGATCCGGGCTTGGACCGTGGCGAGCGACGTCGGCTTCACCTTCGAGGGGGCTCGCTTCTCTCCCCGTCTAGGTCTAAAGGCCGACATCGCGAGCGGCGACCGCGACCCAGCGGACGGGCGGCTCGGCACGTTCAACGCGCTCTACCCGAAGCTGCCGTACTTCTCCGAGGCCAGCCTCGTCGCGCCCGCGAACATCGCCGATCTGCATCCGACCGTGGGCCTGGCGCTGACGCGGACGCTCTCGGCGGAGCTGGGCTGGAACTTTCTCTGGCGCGAAACGACGCGTGACGCGGTCTACGGTCCGCCGCTCGCCCCTATCGCCGGTACGGCCGGTCGCGGCGGTCGCTTCATCGGCCACCAGCTTATCGCAGGCCTGGAATGGCAGGCCACGCCTAACCTGACGCTCGCCGGCCAGTACGTGCATTTCACGCGAGGCGACGCGCTGCGGGCGGACGGCGGCCGGAACGTCGACTTCCTGTTCGCCTCTGCGGCGTACAAGTTCTGAGGGACGGATGGTATCTGGCAGACCGATCCCGCGCCGGACGTTGATCGACGTGACGTCCATTCCGCATGCGCTGGCGGTCGCTGAGCATGCGAGTTTCAGAGGTGCCGCCAGCCGTCTGGGAGTGTCGCAATCGATGCTTAGCCGGCGCGTGCGAGCCTTGGAGGATGAACTCGGCGTATCCCTGTTCCAGCGCGAGCGCGGCGGGGTGCGCGAGACTGAGGCAGGCCGGCTGTTCCTCGACGCCGCGCGTCAAAGCCTAGCCGATCTAGACGAGGCGGTTCGCCGTGCGGGGGAAGCTGGGCGTGGCAAGGGTCTGTCCCTCTCTCTCGGCTGCCAGATCTCACTCGTATCAGGGCGCCTTCGCCAGACGATCGAAACGTTCCTGCACGCGAACGAAGGTGTGGCCGTCAGGGTCGTCGAAGCACACCACTCGGACCTTGTAGCGAGCCTTCGAGCTCACAAGCTCGATCTTGCATTTCTGCTTGCGGACCAACCGGATCGAAAGGACGGCGCGCTCGCCCTCTGGCGGGAGCGGGTCTTGGTCGCGATGTCCGCCGACCACCGGCTCGCGGTGAAAGCATCGCTCAACTGGTCCGATCTGCGCGACGAGCGCTTTCTGGTTGGACGTCGGGACCTCAGCCTGGACATTCAGGACTGTATCGTCGCGCGGCTGGGACCGTTCGGCTGGAAGCCTAGGTTCCAGCGTCACGACTGCTCGCGAGAGAACCTCGTGGCCTTGGCCGGCCTGGGCTGGGGTGTGACGTTGCTCTGTGAACCCGTGGCTAGCTCTGCCTTTCCCAATGTCGTTTTTCGCGAGGTGCTGGCCGACCAGGGGGCGCTGGATGTCGGAATGATCGTCTACTGGGAGCCGCGCAACGACAATCCGGCCCTGCGGCGCCTGATCGCCTCGCTCCGTCGGCGTCCCGCAAGCGACGATGCGGTTTGAGCATCGATTGATGCCGGATTGAGATTGCCAAACTGATTAGCTTGCCCGGCTCGACAAAGGGCGGGCGTTTTGGAGCTGAGGGATCTCAAGAGCTTCGTGGCGGTGGCGGAGGCGTGCGGCTTTCGACGGGCTGCGGATCATCTCGGCGTCGAGCAGTCGGCGCTGAGCCGACGTGTCCGTAGCCTAGAGGATCAGCTCGGCGTGTCACTGTTCGAGCGAAACCGCGGCGGCGTCCGGCTCACCCACGCCGGCAAGCGCTTCCTCGACGACGTCCGCCTCACGCTCTCGCACCTGGACGGCGCGATCCGGGCGGTCAGCGCGGCGGGCCGGGTCGGCAACGGCCACGTCAAGATCGGCACCGTCGCGTCGATCTCGAGCAGTTTCTGCAACCGGCTGCTCCGCACCTTTGTCCGGGAGCATCCGGCCGTCGTGATCGATCTCGTCGAGGGGCCGCCGCGCGAGCACATGGCGGCGATCCTCGATCGCCGCCTCGACGTGGCCTTCGTCACGGGCGAGCCGAATGCCGTCGCGTGCGATGTCGAGCAGCTCTGGCACGAGCCGATCCTGGTCGCCGTCCCGGCAGATCATCCGCGAGCGAATGAGAGCATCGTCGAGCTCACGTCACTTCGCGACGGGCGCTTCATTGTCAGCCGGAGCGCACCGGGCCCGGAGATCCACGACTTCATCATCAAGCGCCTGTCAAGCCTAGGGGTCAGCCCGGAGATCGGCCACTTCGAGGTTGGCCGCGAGGCGCTGATGGCGCTCGTCGGCTTGGGTTTAGGTGTCACCCTGGTTTCCGGCGCTGAGGCGGGAGTGACGTATCCCAACGTCGTGTTGGTGCCGGTGGCCGGCGAGACGCTTCCGTTCAGCGCCGTATGGTCACCGGAGAACGACAATCCCGCGCTACGCCGCTTTCTGAGCATTGCGCGAGCCATGGCCCGCAAGCATCGCTTCACCGCCGCCGAGCCTTCGCGAAACCTCGATCGGTCGCCATGAACCGCGCTAGCATCGGCGCAACGAGCTTCACGGGCTCCGTCGCTTGACCAGTCTCGGCCGCCAGTAGCTCGGCATAGGCGACCAAGTCGCGGTGGACGGGCGCGGGCAGCTCGATCGTCCAACGCACGGGTTTGTCGTCGACAAGCGCGCCGAGCTTCAGCTTCGTCATCGCTATCTCCTCAGCCGCGCCAGGGTTCGAGCACGAGATCGCGGGTCAAGATCACTCGCACTGGGAAACCTGGCCGAACAGTGAGCGTCGGCTGAACGTTCAGCGACCGACCAACGAGCTGACGGCCGGTCTGGCTGATGCTGTCAGCGCTGCCCTGTCGGATGGCGCGAAGGAACTCGCTCTCCTCGTCCCCGGCACCGGCTTCCGTGCCGACGGCGAGCAACGTCGAGATAGCGGCCGCGCGCAGGATCTGACCCCAATGGTTGTCGACGCCGTCCTCTAAGCCGGCGAACCCGGTGGCGTCGGCCCCGGGTTGCCGCTCCAGCACAATCGAGCGGCCGTTCGGCATGAGGAGACGCGTCCACACGAGGAGCGCCCGGCTTTGCCCGAACGAGACCTGCGCGTCATACTGCCCGATCAGCCGCGACCCTTGCGGGATGAGGAGCGTCCGCCCCGTCGGGCCGTCATAGACATGCTCCGTCACTTGGGCAGTGACCTGGCCCGGCAGGTCGGAGCGCAGACCCGTAATCAGCGCCGCCGCGATCACGGCGCCGGCCTGCACGACGTGCGGACTCGCGGGCGCCTGCACCCGGTCGGCGCTGACCGTGCGCCGATCGGTCGGCCCGTTCAGGAAGGCGAGCCGCCGCTCGTTTTCCGTCGGCTGCGGCTGAGGCTGGTTCAGCCCCGCCAGGCCGAACGGAGTCGCGGGCCCGGCCAGCGCGGGATCGGCCGTGCTGGCCGGGGTGGTAGCGGCTCCACTTGCGCGGGTCTCGGCCGCAAACAAGCGGCTGGCCCGCGCGGCTTCCATCTCCTGCGCGATCCGCTGCCGTTCCTGCGCCATGCGCTGCGCCTCGGGGTCGACCTGGGCAGGCGCGGGTTGGGCGGGCGCGCCCGGTACGGGCGGCGGCTGGACGCCGGCGTTGAGCATCGGCCGTCCAAGGTCGCCCGGCAGCGGCGGTCCAAGCCGCGGGACTTGACGGGGCACGCCCGCATAGTCACGCGGTAGGCGCTCCAGGCCATCGGCCGTCGAGCGGTTCTCGGTGTTGTAGAGCTCGGGGCGCGCGTCGGGCCGATTCGACTGCAACGCCCAGATCAGCGCTCCGCCGAGCGCGACGGCGGAGGCCCCCGCGAGTAGGCCGAGGACGCGTCGCGACAGTCGTACGACGCGGGGACGCTCCGAACGAAGCCGCAGCTCGGCCGCGATCTCCCGCTCTGGCCGGGGCGCCTCGCCCGAGCCCTTATCGTCCCGGAGGTCGCTCATGACGCGGGCCGCCCATCGGTGCGCACGATCCTGACGCGGCGCTGGCGGTCGCCGCCGAGGCGAAGCTCGGCGCCGCCGAACAGCCGGTCGACCACGATGTAGCGACCGCGAACGCGGTAGTTGACGAGCTCCGCCGTCCCTTGCGCTCCGATGACCCAGAGCGGCGGCATCTCGCCCTGGGCGATGCCGGCCGGGAACTCGATATAGACCTGCCGCCCGTCGTCGAAGGCGCGCACCGGCCGCCAGGCTGGACGGTCGCCCTCGATCGAGTAACGGAAGTTCAGGCTCTCGATCGCGGGGAGCGTCGAGGTCGCAACCGGCTGCGCAGCTTCCGCCGCTGCATTCTGCCGGCGCAACGCGATCAGCGCATCCTGCGGGTAGGACCAGGAGACCGACGCCATGTAGGTCCGCTCGGCCGAGCGCAGCTCGAGATGATAGGTGCGCCGGTCGGTGTTGATGACCAGGTTGGTCTGCAGGTCGGGGCGGACCGGCTTCACCAGGATGTGGACGCGGGTGTTCGGGCCCGAGCCGGACACGGTGTCGCCGATGATCCATCGGACCGTGTCGCCGGCGGCGACGGGGCCTGTGCCGACCAGCTGCTCGCCGGGCTGGAGCGCGATGTCGGTGACCTGCCCGGGTGCTGCATAGACCTGGTAGAGAGCTCCTTCCGAGTAAGGGTAGACCTGGACGGCGTTGAAGTAGCCGCTCCGGCTCGGCTGGATGCGCGCGACGCTGTTCGCCGCCTCGACGCGGGCGCGCGGGTCGGCGGGCTCGGGAGGGGCGGTGCGCTGCGGCGGCACACCTTTTAGCTGGCCAGGCAGCGGCAGAGGCGTCGGCACGGACACGATCTCGACCGGCTTCGGCGGCTCGGCCGCGAGCACAGCCGGCTGCTGCGTCGCGGTCTCGTCGTAGCTGATCTCCGGCGGCGTCCATTCGGAGGTGGCGCAAGCACCGATCGGCACGGAGCCGAGCAGCGCCAGGGTAAGGGAAGTCAGGCGCATCAGCCGAGTTCCTTGGACCAGTTGAGGGCGTGGACGTAGATGCCGAGCGGGTTCTTCCGGAGCCGCTCGGCGTCGCGGGGCGTCTGGACGGTGATCGTCAGGATGGCGGTCCAGCGCTCGGTCGCGGCGAGCGCGCCGTCGACGTAGCGGCGCTCAGTCCAGGCAACCCGGAAGCTGTCGGGCGAGGCCCGGATCACGGACGACACCTCGATCGCGCGCTGCTCCTTCCCGAGTAGCGCGAACGGGTCGTTGGTGCGGGCGTAGTCGTTGAGCGCCAGCGCGCCCCGATCGGTGGTGTAGTCGTAGGCCCTGAGCCAGTTTTGGCGCAGCACGATGGGGTCGGCGGGAACGCCGCGCGTCTGTTCGATCCACCTCGCCAGATGCCACGCGATCTGTGGGTCGGTCGGGCGGTACTCGGCGTCGGCGGGTGCTATCGCCTGCGCCTGGCCGAGACGGTCGACCTGCACGACCCAGGGCACGACGGTCCCCGACGCGGTCACCCAAACCAAGCCAGCGGCGAGACCGCCGGACAGGAACAGCGACCCGAACGCCATCAGCCGCCAGTTCCGGGCCTGGACTCGGGCCGAGCCGATCCGGTCGTCCCAGACCTGGGCTGCGCGCTGGTAGGGCGTCTCAGGCTCGGGCGTCCGGCCGTAGCGGATCGAAGCGCGCTTAAAGAACATCTATTCTCCTTCCCGGACAGACACGGAGGATCCCGCACCGCCGCCGTCGCCGGAGCGGAGCGCGTGGGCGGCGGTCTGGACGCCGTGCGCGGCTGCCTGCCGGCGGCGCATGGCGCGCGCCCAGGCAGGCTCGCCGGTCGGCGACGCGGCGCTGTCGTTGGCTGCGGGGGCGGGAGCGGCTGTCGCGCCGGAGACCGCCTGACCGCCGCGTTGGAAGTCTCGGCGCAGGCTCTCGCCGGCGCGGCGGAGCGGGCTGGCCGCGGCAGACGTCCCGGCCCGGGCGACGCCGGACAGACCGCCAGCGACGCTGCCGCCGCTTGCCTCGCTGCCGAGCTTGTAAGCGGTAGACGCGCCACCTGCGACGCTCGCCGTACCGCGGGTGCCGGCGACAGCGGCGCCGACGACGCCGCGTGCGGCTATCCCGGTTGCGGCGGCGCCGGCCATGACCGCGCCACCGGCGGCGAGGCCCGTGCCGACCGCAGCGCCCGCGCCAAGTTGCGGACCGCCCGATACGATGCCGTTCGCGATGCCGGGTGCGAAGATGCCGAGACCCAAGAGCGAGAGGGCTGCCAGCACCAGCGCCATCGCGTCCTCGATGGTGGGCTCGGCCGAGAAGCCGGAGGTGAACTCGCCGAACAGCGTCGAGCCGATGCCGACGATGACGGCAAGGACGAGCACCTTGACGCCGGACGAGATCACGAGGCCGAGCACGCGCTCGGCCATGAACGCCGTCTTGTTGAACAGGCCGAAGGGCACGAGCACGAAGCCGCAGAGCGTGGCGAGCTTGAACTCGATGAGGCTGATGAAGAGCTGGATCGCGAGAATGAAGAAGGACAGCAGCACGATCGCCCAGGCGAAGAGCAGGATCGCGATCTGGATGAAGTTCTCGAAGAACGACACGAACCCCATCAGCCCGGAGATGGACTCCAGGATGGGGCGGCCTGCCTCCAATCCAGTCTGCGCGATGCGGCCGGGGCGCAGGAAGTCGGCGGCCGACATGCCGGTGCCGGACGCCTGGAGCCCGAGGCCGGAGAAGCTCTCGAAGACGATCCGGGCGAGGTTGTTCCAGTTTCCGATCATGAAGGCGAAGGCGCCGACAAAGAGCGTCTTCTTGACGAGCCGCGCGAGGATGTCCTCGTCGGCACCCCAGGCCCAGAACAGGGCGGCGAGCGTCACGTCGATGACGATGAGCGTAGACGCGAGGAACGCCACCTCGCCCTGGAGCAGGCCGAAGCCGCTGTCGATGTAGCGGGTGAAGACCTCGAGGAAGCGGTCGATGACGCCCATGCCGTTCATGGCCGGGTCTCCTGCGGGCTCTCGGCTGTGCGGCGCTCGCCGGGGCTGAAGAAGCGGCGGCGGTTCTCAGCCCAGGCCGAGCGGCAGGCAGCGTCGTCGAGCGCCGCCTGGCCGAGGCCGTTGCAGCGCAGGAGCTCGGAGCGGAGCGGGTCGACGGGGCGGTGATCAGCTGCCCGCGCCCGTGTCTCGACGTTCTCATCGTCGACGCCGACCACCCAAGCCGCGATGCCGGAGACGATGGTGCCGACGGCGAGGATGACGATGACGCGGCGAACCTTCGGCCGGTCGAGCTCTTCCTGGGTAACGATCCGCCGGCGCATCGTACGTCTCAGCGACTGTGAAACATGGTCACGGTCGAGGGCTGGTAGCCCTGGCCCTGCGTCAGGAAGCGTCGGAGCTGCTCACGGCCCTGATCCTGCGCCGCCGCGCGCTGCGCTGCTTCCAGGCTCGATGCCCGGCCCTGCGCCGCGACGGCCGCCGTCAGATCGGCGAGCTGCTGCGCTTGCAGCGCGAGCAGTTGGTTGCCTGCCTGGGCGGCCTGGAGCGCGCCAGTCGCCGACTGACTCGATCCGATTAGCGCCGACATCTGAGCGCGGTTGGTGTCGATGTTGCCGACGACGCCGGCCTGCACCTTCAGCGCGTCCTGGAGTGCGGCGACCGAGGTCTGCCAGCGCTCGCGCGCGCCGGCGATCATCTCGGCCTGCGACGCTGTCGGGCTCGCCGCGCCGTAGGTGGTCGTGAACGCGCGGTCGATCTGCTGGACGTCGTAGGCGATGCGTTGCGCCTGGTTCAGCAACTGCTGCGTCCGCTGCACCGACTGCTGGAGCTGCTGCAGCGACGAGTAGGGCAGGCTCGCGAGGTTGCGCGCCTGATTGATCAGGCCCTGCGCCTCGTTCTGCAGCGAGGTGATCTGGTTGTTGATCTGCTGGAGCGCGCGGGCGGCCTGCAGCACGTTCTGGACGTGGTTGGTCGGGTCCCAGACGGTGATCTGGGCCTGGCTCGGCATCGACGCCGAGAATAGCGCGAGCGCGGCGACGCCCGCGATCAGAATGGGATGGGCACGGGTCTTCATCGGACGGTCTCCGGCTGGGGTTGAGGAGCGTTGAGGAGGTCGGTCGCCCAGGCGACGCCTCGCGCTTCGAGCCATGCGCGGGCGAAGCCCTCGCGGCCGTGCTCGGTGAGTAGGCGGGCGATCAGCGCCTGATCGGACTTCGCCGATGCAGCGGTGAAGGCGAGTGCGACCTCGCCGAGGCCGAGCTCGAACAGCCTGTTGCCGCGGCGGCTTTGGCAGTAATAGTCGCGCTTGGGCATCGCCCGGCTCAGGATCTCGATCTGGCGGTCGTTGAGCCCGAAGCGCTCGTAGACGCGGGCGATCTGCGGCTCGAGCGCTCGCTCGTTGGCGAGGAACACGCGCGTCGGGCAGCTCTCGATGATCGCAGGCGCGATCGCCGAGCCGTCGATGTCGGCGAGGCTCTGGGTGGCGAAGACGACGGACGCGTTCTTCTTACGGAGCGTCTTCAGCCACTCGCGGAGCTGTCCGGCGAACCCGCCGTCGTCCAGCGCGAGCCAGCCCTCGTCGACGATCAGCAGCGTCGGGCGGCCGTCGAGCCGGCCCTCGATGCGGTGAAACAGGTAGGCGAGCACCGCGGTGGCGGCGCCGGTGCCGATCAGCCCCTCGGTCTCATAAGCTTGGACCTCGGCCTTGCCGATCCGCTCACCCTCGGCATCGAGCAGCCGGCCCCAGGGCCCGCCAATGCAATAGGGCTTGAGCGCCTGCTTCAGGTTCTGCGACTGGAGCAGGACCGATAGGCCGGTCAGGGTGCGCTCGGTGGCCGGCGCCGACGCGAGACTGGCGAGCGCCGACCACAGATGCTCTTTCACCTCCGGCGTGACGGTCACGCCCTCGCGGGCGAGGATCGCCGCGACCCATTCGGCCGCCCAGGCGCGCTCGTCGGCCTGGTCGATGCCGGCCAGGGGCTGCAGCGCGACGGGCTCTGCCACGTCGTCGGTAAGCGAGCCGCCAAGGTCGTGCCAGTCGCCGCCCATGGCGAGCGCGGCCGCGCGGATCGAACCGCCGAAGTCGAAGGCGAACACTTGCGCGCCCTCGTAGCGCCGGAACTGGAGCGCCATCAGCGCCAGCAGCACCGACTTACCCGCGCCCGTCGGGCCGACCACCAGCGTATGGCCGACGTCGCCGACGTGAAGGGAGAACCGGAACGGGGTCGAGCCCTCGGTCTTGCCTAAGAGCAAGGGGGGCGCACCGAAGTGCTCGTCCCGTTCCGGCCCCGCCCACACCGCCGAGAACGGCATCATGTGGGCGAGGTTGAGCGTCGACAGCGGCGGCTGCCGGACGTTGGCGTAGACATGGCCGGGCAGGCTCCCCAGCCACGCCTCGACCGCGTTCACGCGTTCCACCATGCAGGTGAAGTCGCGGCCCTGGATCACCTTCTCGACGAGCCGCAGGCGCTCCTCGGCGGCGCGCGCGTCCTCGTGCCAGACGGTCACGGTGGCGGTGACGTAAGCGGTGCCGACGAGGTCGCTCCCAAGCTCCTGGAGCGCGAGGTCGGCGTCGGCGGCTTTGTTCGAGGCATCGTTGTCGAGGAGCGCCGACGCCTCGTTCGTCATCACCTCCTTAAGGATGGCGGCGATCGACTTGCGCTTGGCGAACCACTGGCGGCGGATGCGGCCGAGCACGCGCGCGGCGTCCGTCTTGTCGAGCAGCACGGCGCGGGTGACCCAGCGATACTCGAAGGCGAGGCGGTTGAGGTCGTCGAGAAGCCCCGGCCAGGTTTGGGACGGGAAGCCCATGACGGTAAGCGTGCGGAGGTGCGCGGCCCCGAGCTGCGGCTCCAGCCCGCCGATGAGCGGCTCGTCAGCGAGGATCGCATCGAGGTGCATCGGCGTCTCGGGCACGCGTACGCGGTGACGGCGCGTCGAGACGGTCGCGTGCAGGTAGGTGAGCGTCTCGACGTCATCGAGCCAGCGCGCCTCGGGCATGAAGCCCTCGACGAGGTTCAGTACGCGGTCGGTGCGGTCGACGAAGCCGGCGAGCAGCTCGCGGCCGTCGACCCCGCGTCCGTCACGGCCCTCGTAGAGCCATGCTTCGGCGCGCCAGGCGTCCTCCGCCGGCGGTAGCCAGAGCAGCGTCAGGTAGTACGCGCTCTCGAAGTGAGCGCCGGCCTCCTCGAACTGCGCCCGGCGCTCGGCGTCGACAAGCGCGGAGACTGGATCGGGAAAGCGCGAGGTCGGGTAGACGCCCGCGGGCAGGCGCTGCGCCTCGACGAAGATCGACCAGCCGGAGCCGAGACGCCGGAGAGCGTTGTTGAGCCGCGAGGTGGTCGCGACGAGCTCGGCCGGCGTGGCGCTGTCGAGGTCGGGGCCGCGGAAGCGCGCGGTGCGCTGGAGCGAGCCGTCTTTGTTGAGGACGACACCCTCGGCGACCAGCGCCGCCCAGGGCAGGAAGTCGGCAAGGCGCTGCGAGCGGGAGCGGTACTCGGCAAGGTTCAGCATGGGCCCGCCCTCACGCGCCGAGGTGGGTGGGGTAGCGGAGGTGCCGCCGCACCACGTCGACGAACGCCGGGTCGCGCTTCGCGGCCCAGACCGCCGCCAGGTGGCCGACGAGCCAGATCAGCAAGCCGGCAACCCAGAGACGGAGGCCCAGCCCGAGCGCCGCGGCGAGCGTGCCGTTGATGATGGCGAGCGCCCGCGGCGCACCCCCGAGCAGGATCGGCTCGGTGAGCGAGCGCCGGACAGGCGCGTAGAAGCCGACCGCGGGCTCGTCGCCGGCCAGCATCAGACCAGCGCCCCGCCGCCGAACGAGAAGAACGAGAGGAAGAAGGAAGATGCTGCGAACGCGATCGACAGGCCGAACACGATCTGGATCATGCGTCTTGCGCCGCCAGACGTGTCGCCGAAGGCGAGCGTCAGGCCGGTGACGATGATGATCATCACCGCGATGATCTTGGCGACCGGGCCTTGGATCGACTCCAGGATGGACTGGAGCGGCGCCTCCCAGGGCATGTTCGAGCCGGCGGCGTGGGCCGGGGCGGCGATCAAGGTCAGCGCGAGCACGCTGGCGCTGGCGCAAAGGCGTGCGAAGGTCTTGGTCACGACGGGTCTCCTACGGGGGTGAGCTGGTAGTCGCCGGCGGGGCTGAGCCCCTCGACGCGGGCGAGCTCGGTCAGCCGGCGGGCGGAGCCGCGGCCGGTGAGCACGGCGATCAGGTCGATGGTCTCGGCGATCAGCGCGCGCGGCACGGTGACGACCGCTTCCTGCACGAGCTGCTCGAGCCGGCGGGGCGCGCCGAGCGCGGCGCCGGCGTGGAGCGTGCCGACGCCGCCGGGATGGCCGGTGCCCCAGGCCTTGATGAGGTCGAGCGCCTCGCCGCCGCGCACCTCGCCGATCGGGATCCGGTCGGGGCGCAGGCGCAGCGCCGAGCGGACAAGGTCGGTGAGCGTCGCCGCGCCGTCCTTGGTGCGCAAGGAGACGAGGTTGGGGGCGGCGCACTGGAGCTCGCGTGTGTCCTCGATCAGCACTACGCGGTCGCCGGTGAGCGCCACCTCGGCGAGGAGCGCGTTGACGAGGGTCGTCTTACCGGTCGACGTGCCCCCGGCGACCAAGATGTTCTTGCGCTGGTGAACCGCCGTGCGGAGCGCCTCGGCTTGGCCGGCCGCCATGATGCCTGCATCGACGTAGTGGCCAAGCGTGAACACCGCGACGGCGGGCTTGCGAATGGCGAAGCTCGGCGCGGTGACGACCGGCGGGAGCAGACCTTCGAAACGCTCGCCGCTTTCGGGCAACTCGGCCGAGACGCGGGGTGCGCCGGCGTGGACCTCGGCGCCGACATGGTGGGCGACCAGGCGGATGATGCGCTCGCCATCTGCAGCGGACAGCCGACTTCCGGTGTCCTCCAGGCCGCCGGACAGCCGGTCGAGCCAGAGTCGGCCGTCGGGGTTGAGCATGACCTCGACTACGGCAGGATCATCTAGAAACCTCGCGATCGCCGGCCCGAGCGCCGTGCGCAGCATGCGCGCGCCGCGCGCGTGGGACTCGGACCTGACGGCGATGATGGTCACGGATGCAGACCCCTTCTGCGCGGCCCTGGAAGAGGGCGGCTGAAACGATGGGGTCGATTACAAAACGGCCGATCGGAGCCAGATCAACAACCGCAAGTGCGTAGTAGCGGCCTAGCGTATAAAGGCAGGAGTGGGGTCTAGGAGCGCCTTGCAGCTGCTCTCTTCTGCAGTGGCACACCCTCGCGCCTCGACCGCGCGCTCGACGCCGATTTCGGTAGCGACGCCTCGCTCACCTTGGGGCGAGTTACCGAGTCGATCTTAGGCGGAGGGCCGACTTCGCCTCCCTCGAGCCAGGCAAGCTTGGCCGTCAGGAATGCCCGCATGCTGTCGAGGAGCTTCGCTTGCTCGCCGAGGGTGGCGAGTTGCGAGCGAAGAACGTCGGCCTTCCGCTCGCGCGTGAGGCTCTGGTTTTCATAAGCCTCCGCCAGCCTGGCGATCTCCTTCAGCGTGAAGCCGAGGCGCTGCGCTACCTTGATCAGCTTGGCGCGCTCGACTTCTTCCGCTGAGAACACCTGGTAGCGGTTGCTCCGCCGAGAGCCGACTTCGGGCGTCAGCAAACCCTGCTTGACGTAGAAGCGAACGGTGTCGCGCGGCAGGCCTGTCGCTTCGCAGAACTCCTTGATCAGCATGGGAGCGAACCCTCTTGACCGTGGACTATGGTCCACACCTTAAAAGAGGCGCTCCGAACAGCAAGGAGCATTGCATGGGTAAGGTTGCATTGGTCACGGGCGCTTCCTCAGGCATCGGCGAGGCCATCGCCGCGCGGCTACTGGAGGACGGGTACATCGTCTATGCAGGCGCGCGGCGGCTCGCGCGAATGGCAGCGCTGGAGCGCATGGGCGCGCGCCTGCTGGCGCTCGACCTGACGGTCGACGCATCCATGCAAGCGGCGATGCAGCGCGTGCTCGGTAAGACCGGCCGTATCGACGCGCTGGTGAACAACGCGGGCTACGGCGCCTACGGCGCGCTGGAGGAGGTGCCGCTGGAGGAGGGGCGTCGCCAGTTCGAAGTCAATCTGTTCGGCCTCGCGCGCCTCGTCCAGCTCGCTCTGCCCGCCATGCGCGAGCAGAGGTCGGGACGGATCGTCAACATAACCTCGATCGGCGGCAAGATCCACGAGCCGATGGGCAGCTGGTATCACTCGACCAAGTTCGCCGTGGAAGGTCTCAGCGACTGCCTGCGCATGGAGCTCGAGCCCTTCGGCATCAGCGTTGTGGTGATCGAGCCCGGCGCGATCAAAACGGAGTGGAGCGGCATCGCGCAGCAGAGCCTTATCGAGACATCAGGCGCGGGACCCTACGCCGACCAGGCGCGGACGACGGCTGCGCTCCTGGCCGGTGCCGACAAGGGCAACGGGTCGCCGCCCGAGCTGGTCGCTCGTGCGGTGTCGGCTGCACTTGCAGCGCGCAAACCCAAGACCCGCTACGTCGTCGGTGGCGGCGCCAAACCGCTGATTGCGCTCAGGTGGCTCTTGAGCGACCGGGCGTTTGACAAGCTCATGCGAGCAGCGGCGCAGAGCATGGTGAGTGCCAAACGACGCCGTTCAAAGTGTTCCGAGCCAAGCCACGGCCAACACGCGACCTGAGCCGCGCTAGGACGTGTGCCTTGCGTCGTGGCTCCTGGCGATGGCCAGAAGGAGAATGGCTAGTCGAGGTCGGTCGCGCCTGTGGACAGGTCGCGAACCACCTCGTCGGCGAACGTTCGACCTCTGGCGAGGCGTCGGCCCATCGTCTCGACGAAAGCCTCGAACCGCTCGCGCCCTTTGGCCTGGGCCGCGGCCTGATGGCTGTCAGGCAGCGGCGGCGTGGCAGTTAGCCAGAAGCGGACGAAGAGCGCCAACGTCTCGTTCGCGATGGTCAGGTGGCGCTGCAACTGCTCGCTCTGCCGCGAGAGCCGGTCGAGTCGGCGGGACAGCGCCGCCTCTAGGCGGTCGGCTCCGTCGGGCGACAGGTGCGACGCGAGGGCCGCCTCGACCACGCTCCCCTGGCTCACCCTCTTACGCCGGGCGTAGTCGGCGAGCTGGCTGCTTACCTCGCCGGACAGGCGGAATGTGACCTTGGCTCGGGCCTGTCGCTTCAAAGATCGACTCCGTCGTCCGGATCGAGCGCCGCTTGCCGGGCCAAGCCGAACGAGCGGTCCTGCAGCGCTTTCGCCCGTATCGCCTCGTCGTCGGGCTCGTCGACGAACGCCGCGAACTCATCTGCAGGCGACGGCCCCTCGGGCACCATCGCCTCGTGCTCCGGGAGCATTGGTTCGCGCCGTACCCCGGCGTTGGCCGCGTCGTCAGTGTCGCCCTGGGCTGCGCCGGGAGCGCCAGCGACTAGCGTCGGCACGGGCAGGTTCGTCCAATCGTTTCGGCCACGGGCGTGGCGCTGTCCCGTGCCGGAACCTCGGTCATCCTTCGTCAGATCAGGCGGCGTGAGAACGCGCACCTTCAACCGGCTGTCGGCGTAGTAACGGGCCTTCGTCGCTCGGATCGGGTGGACGCCGGAGACGAGCACCAGCTCGTCGGTAGCCGGTAGCTGCATCACCTCGCCCGGCGTGAGCAACGGCCGCGCCGTTTCCTGGCGCGATACCATGAGGTGGCCGAGCCAGGGCGAGAGCCGGTGGCCGGCGTAGTTGCGGGCGTCGCGCAACTCGGTCGCCGTGCCGAGCGTGTCAGACACGCGCTTGGCCGTGCGCTCGTCGTTGGTGCTGAAGGCGACGCGGACGTGGCAGTTGTCGAGGATAGCGTTGTTCGGGCCGTAGGCCTTCTCGATCTGGTTCAGCGACTGGGCGATGAGGAAGCTTTTCAGCCCGTACCCGGCCATGAACGCGAGCGCCGACTCGAAGAAGTCGAGCCGGCCGAGCGCCGGGAACTCGTCGAGCATGAGCAGCAGGCGGTGACGTCGGGTGCGGCTCTCCAGATCCTCAGTCAGCCGGCGGCCGACCTGGTTCAGGATCAGGCGCACGAGCGGCTTGGTTCGCGAGATGTCCGACGGCGGCACGACAAGGTAGAGGCTCGCCGGGCGTGCGCCCTCGATAAGATCAGCGATGCGCCAGTCGCACCTGGCCGTCACTGCCGCGACGACGGGATCGCGGTAGAGCCCCAGGAACGACATGGCGGTGGAGAGCACGCCGGAGCGCTCATTCTCCGACTTGTTCAGGAGCTCGCGCGCAGCGCTAGCGATCACCGGATGCGGACGGTCGCCGAGGTGCGCCGTCGTCATCATGGCAGTGAGCGTCGTCGCGATCGGGCGCTTGGGGTCGGAAAGGAAGTTAGCGACGCCCGCGAGCGTCTTGTCGGCTTCGGCGTAGAGGACGTGGAGGATGGCACCGACGAGGAGCGCGTGGCTGGTCTTCTCCCAATGGTTCCGCTTCTCAAGCGCGCCTTCAGGGTCGACCAGGATGTCGGCGATGTTCTGGACGTCGCGCACCTCCCACGGTCCGCGGCGCACCTCGAGCAGCGGATTATAGGCGTGGCTCTCGGCATTGGTCGGGTCGAACAGCAGCACGCGCCCGAACCGCGCCCGCCAGCCGGCGGTCAGGCCCCAGTTCTCGCCCTTGATGTCGTGGACGATGCACGAGCCTGGCCAGGTGAGGAGCGTCGGCACGACGAGGCCGACGCCCTTGCCCGAGCGGGTAGGCGCGAAGCACAGCACATGCTCAGGCCCGTCGTGGCGGAGATAGTCACGCCCGAGCCGGCCGAGCAGCACGCCGTCGGGGCCGAGCAGGCCGGCAGCCTCGACCTCGCGCCGCGCAGCCCAGCGTGCGGAGCCGTAGGTGGTGACGTTCTTCGCTTCGCGGGCGCGCCACACCGACATGCCGATCGCGACCGCGACGGCGGCGAAGCCGCCCGACGCCGCTATGACGCCGCCCTCATCGAACACCTCAGGCGCGTAAGCCTCGAACCAGTACCACCAAAAGAAGGCCGGAGGCGCGTAGATCGGCTGGTCGCCGACGACGAACCAGGGCGCGCCGAGCTGGACCTGGTAGTCGAGCCGCCACGCCGTCCACTGCGTCGCGCCCCAGGTGGTCGCGAGCACGATGGCGAACACGACGAGGATCTGGCCCCAGAGGATGCGGGTGGCCGACACAAACACTCCCGTGTTGAGCAGCGGCCACCCAGGCGCGGGCGCCGCGCCCGCGCAAGTCTCTTCCAGCAGGCGTAGCGTTAGCGGTTACAAGGTCGTGCTATTCGGCAAGCGTGTCAGCGTAGGTGCCGAAAGAGGGGAACAGACATTGTCCTCTTGAGCGTCTTCAGGGCGAGGCTGGTTGAGAACTTCCGGACGTTGCGATTAGCGGCCATCAGCTCTGCCATGAACTCGTCGAAGCTTTCGACCGAGGCTGCGAGCACGACAAGGAGATAATCGCCTCGACCGGTTACTTGCCATCCGCTTTGCACTTCGGCGGCCCCGGACAGCCAAGAATGCAACGCCGGGAGCAGTTCGGGTCGATCGCGCTCCACTTCGAGTTCAACGATAAGAGTGAGCGGGACGCCTAAGGCCTTCGGGTTCAAGACGGCTACCTCTCGCTCGATCACCCCGGTCTCCCGAAGCCGCTGCAGGCGCCGTTGAGCGGTCGAAACGGAGGTCATGGCGTCGGCCGCGAGCGACTCGGTCGTTCGAGCCGCGTTCTCCTGAACGGCGGAGAGGATGCTCAGATCGACGCTGCTCAGAGTTGTAGGTGGTTTGCTCACATTAATGCCGGTAATTGAGACAGAAACCCGCAACGCGGACGAAACTCGGGAGCATGCATCGTTCCATGCTGGTACGCTCTGGAGATGAACACAAGTGACATCCTCACCGGAAGCGTCGGACTCCCAGCCGACGCGATCCCGGATCATCGTATCTCGCTATGCGAGGTGGTCGCAGCTCCAGCGTTGATCGATCCCATCTTCCTCAATAGCCCGCAGTTTGAGTGTGAGCCGCTGAGCGTCGCTCTTGGCTGCAACATGCTGTTGAAGCTTGAAACGGCGAACCCGATCCGCAGCTTCAAGGGACGTGGTGGCAGCTTGCTCGTCATGAAGCATGTGGACGGAAGCTGCGAACGAACGCGTCCGCTGGTTAGTGCGAGCGCAGGGAACTGGGGCCAGGCGCTTGCTTATGCGTGCCGAGCTCGATCGCAGCCGCTGCTGCTATTCGCGGCCGAAGGCGCGAACCGACTCAAGCTTGACCGCATGCGAGCGCTGGGCGCGGACGTTCGCGTGACGGGCTCGGACTTCGATTCGGCCAAGCTCGCGGCTGAACGCTACGCCGTCGACCGCGGGCTGCGGTTCGTTGCCGACGGCCGAGACATTGAGGCCAGCGTTGGCGCAGCTACCATAGGGATAGAGTTGCTCCGGCATGGCCCCGCCCCAGACGTCGTTCTCGTTCCGCTCGGCAACGGCGCTCTGTTGACCGGTGTCGGACGGTGGATCAAGGCGGCCTCGCCCCGTACAGAGGTGATCGGGGTATCGGCTGCGGGGGCCGATGCGATGGCGGCATCCTGGCGCACCAACGAGTTTGTCGAGCGAGTTCACACAGAGACCATCGCAGATGGGATCGCGGTTCGCATACCGATACCCGAGGCTTTGGCCGATATGCGTGGCACAGTGGATGATGTGATTCTCGTCGACGATGAGGCGCTCATATCCGCTATGCGCCTCCTGTTTACGTTGGCGGGGCTTGTGATTGAGCCTGCCGGCGCAGCCGGCGTGGCGGCGGTCTGGTCGCACGGCACTAGGTTCAACGGGCACCGGGTGGCGACGATCCTGTGTGGTAGTAACGTATTGCCGGAGCACGCGCGAGACTGGTTCACGGGCGCGGTCTAAACCTTTTGCTTAAACAGGCTGCGTGAGGCCCCAAGCAGGCCTGTGCTCCAGTTCCCCATGTCGCCAGTGAGCTAATCGACTCAGATGGAGAGTGTTCGCGACCTTCTCGTGTCCCAATCAACCCCTCCGCCCGGCAGCATGACGCCTTGCATGCGCTCGCCGAGTTGGCGCTCAAGCGCCGGCTTCCACGGCACGAGCTCGAAGCCGAGCCCGTTGTCGATCATGGCGAAGCGGCCGGAGGCGAGCGTGACCCGCTGGCGATAGACGCCGCCGACGTGATCGCCCGCCGCGCCCGGCCGATGCGCTAAGCCGGTCTCCGCCGAGAGACGGCTCGCGGCGGCGTCGAGCTCGCGCCGTTGCAGGGTGTCGAGGAGGTCGCGCGCCATCACTATGCGCTGGCCCTGCCGCCGGGCCAGACCCTCGCCCGCGAGGTGTTCCGCCCTGGCGTCGAGCGCGGACCGCACCTCCGCGCCGAAGCCGCTGCCGGCGAGTGGTGCTGCCTCGCGCGCGACAAGCTGGCGATCGAGCCAGGTCGCGCCGGATGCCGTCACCTGCTCCGCCAGGGTCAGGTCCGAGCGGACCGAGAGGGTGAGGCGGCGATTGCCGTCCGCGCCCTCGAAGCTTGGCGCCTCGACGATGGCGCCCGGCTCCGCGTCCCCCGTCGCTTCCAGGCTGGCGAACCGGAGATGATGGCTGCGCCCGTTGACGCCCTCGATCACGACGTAGGCCGAGCCTGCGAGCTCGTCGTGGAGGCCGCGATCGGCGAGCCGGCCGAGCACGTTCGGCTGCGCCGCCTCGCCGTGGATGGCGAAGTCGGCGATTGCGGGCTCGCGCCCGCTGCGGCCGAGCGCCCGGTGCATGGTGCGGATTATGTCGCCGCGCTCGCAAAGCGCGCGCAGGGTGCTCTCCGCGCCAGGCGCCAGCGACCACTGCGCCGGCCCAATCGGATTTGCCACGCCGAGCCGTTCGAGATGCTGGGCGCGTCCGATCATCAGGCGGCGCAACGGCAGTTCGGCGTAAGCCGGACCGCCAGGTCGGAGATCCACCACGCCACCGTCCCGGTCGGCTTGGCTCCGGAGCGCGCGGTCGAGGCTCGTCCAGCGCTCGGCCGACACCTCGCGCTCTAGCGCTGCGCCGATTTCCTGCTCAGTACGGGGCCCCAGCTCGAGCGAGACAAGCTCTTCGGCCCGGCCGCGCAAACCGCGGGTGAGATAGTCGCGGCTGATCACGAGATCCTCGCCGCCTTCGGTCCGGCCGCGGACGAGGATGTGGACGTGCGGGTTGTCCGTGTTGTGGTGGTCGACCGCGACCCAGTCGAGCTTGGAGCCGAGGTCGCGCTCGGCGTCGGCCATGAGGTCGCGGGTGAAGGCGCGCAGGTCCTGCATCCGGTCGGCATCTTCCGGCGAGACGATGAAGCGGAAGTGGTGGCGGTCACCCTCGCAGCGAACGGCGAACGACTTGCCATCGGCCTCGTCGCCTTCGGCATCGAACATCGCGCCGGGCGAGCCGTCGCGGCTGACGCCGTCGCGCTGCAGGTAGCGAACATGAGTAGCGAGCGGGGCGGATCGGAACGCCGTGCCCCGGTGTCGTGCGATCCGGGTCTTCACCAGCACGCGGCGCGAGGGACTGCGCAGGGTCGCCGAGACCGTCGCCACCCGGCCCCGGCCGAAGGTCGAGCGGCCGCCTCCCGACGCGCCGAAGCGCCGGCCGCTGTGACCCGCCTTCTTCGCGGCCCGCATCACCTGGCCGACGAAGCTCTGAGCCTTGCCTGCGCTCTGGCCGCCGCTGCGGATGCGACCTGGGCGAACGCGAACGTCGTCGTCGCGAGCACTCATGGCCGCAGGAGGCCGCTCGACGCGTGCCAGACGCGCAAAGCTCGGAAAACCACGGCGTTCACGGCTGATCCGCCAGCCGCGCGCGGCGCGTGCCAGACGAAAAACCGTAAGCACCACAACCGCATAGCCCCGAGCCGCAGGCAGGGCTTTCATCTTGCCCTCTGCGGTTGTTCTTACGCCTTTTTCCCAGCACCCCACCCCGGAGCACCCCAGCACCCGCTATCCTGCGACCGTCCGCTCTGATGCTCATTGTCCGCCTGGCACCCTGCTCCGAGGCACGAAGAGGCCGTTGCCGGGCTCTGACTGCGGCTCCGACGTGGCGTCGTTGGACAATCGCCGCCCCTCCAAAGGGCTGGTCAACTTTGGCTCAGGCGACGCTGCCGCAACAGCTTGGCGAGCGACGAACAAGCCACCGGTCGGCGCAACCACCGTCGTGTTCGCGGCGACCACTCGGCGGAGCAGGCGAGCATCCGACGTCCGCTCTGGCGTTGCCGCAGCTGCATCCCAAGCGACAAAGATCGGTGCCGAGAAGGGTGATGAAGCCGGCGCTGCGAGTGCGACGGACACGCTTGGCACATCGCCGATGTTCAGCACCGGACCGAGCCGCGCGAGGTAGCTGACCGTTTCAGCGGGCAACGGCCGAACGCCCGAAAGATGCGCCTCCCAGCGTCCGGGACCCGCATTGTAGGCCGCGAGCATGCCGGTCGCGCCATAGCGATCGAACATCTCGCGCAAGTACGCCGTGCCGGCCATGACGTTGTCGCGGACGGCGAAGGGATCGACACCCAGGCCGTAGCGGGCGCGCAGCTCGGCATATGTCCCGGGCATTACCTGCATGAGACCCATCGCGCCCGCATGCGACACCGCATCGACGCGCCCGGCGCTCTCGACCTGCATCACGGCACGGATCCAGTGCTCGGGAACGCCGAAGCGGCGCGAAGCCTCGGCGACAGCGTCGGAGATGGGAGCGGCGACAGCGATCGTGCTCGACGACTGCACGGGAGCTGGCTGCGCGGCGACGCCGTCGCTGCAGGCCGAGAGCAGGGCGACAGCGGCGAGAACCGGCCGGGAAGGAAAGGTGAGGCGCAGCATCAGCCTTCCTCCCGGACCCAGACGGGCGACGCGCGGCCGACGATGCTGGCGGCGGGGATCGGCCCGAAATACCGCCCGTCGAGCGACGCGGGCTCGTCCCAGTTCATGAGAAATACCTCGCCCTCGGCGACGGTGCGGCAGCCGTACCAGGCGGGCAGGTCGCGGCCCGCGCGGTCGCGCTCACGTGTCAGCCCCCAAGTCACGCCATCGATCTTCAGCTCGCGCCCATCGCGGCAGACATGCTGGCCGGGAAGCGCCGCGATTCGCTTCAGGAGCGGTACGCCGCGGGGTACGTAGCCGCCCTCGTCCAGGTAGGTCGCGAGCGGCTCGGGCGGTCGCGCGAGCACCAGCTGAGTGACCTTCAACTCGCCGACCGAACTGATCGTGTAGAGCCCGACCGGCACGCTCTCCGACGCGTTCCAGACGAACGTGGGCGGCGGCGGCAAGAGCGCGCTCAGGCCGAGCGCCGACGAGGCGACGAGCGTCGCGACCATGGTCTTCATCATGCGAGGATCTCCCGTCTCAGGAGCCAGGCGCGGTGACGGTCGGGTGCATAAGCACGCGGCTCGTCACCCGCAGCGAGGCGGTTGTGGATGTGTCGCCAATGGTCCGGGCAGGCGTGGGCCGGATCGATCCCGAGCGCCTCGACTTGATCGATGGCTTGGATCACGCGCTCGACCTTGGGCCAGCCGGACAGGCGCAGCAGCACATCGCCGCCGGGTGACACGCCGGGGACGGTGGTGAGCGGCTCGCCGGCGCCGACCGCGCGCAGTATGTCGATGCGCGAGACGGCGGTGCCGTAATCGTTCGCCGCCCACCGCACGAACGCGAATATGGCGCCGGGTGGGAACCAAAGTGTGCGGCGGCGCCGGTCGAGGATCTCTTCGTCTACGTGCCAGCCAAACCGTATCCAGCGCTCGATCCGGCCCTCCAGGTGCAGGAGCTCGACGCGGGTGCGCCCGGTCATGGCGCGCCTCCGGCGTCGCCATACTCGCGTTCGAGGAGGGTCCGGAGCATTTCGGCGACGGTGAGCCCGCGCTCGAAGGCGGTGATCTTGATCCGGCCCCGAAGCACGGGCGTGACGTCGATCGTCAGCCGCGCCGTGTACGGGTCCGGCGGCTTGGGCGTTGCCTCGGGCGCACGCACCCAGTCGTCGGGCGTGGTCGGGCGGGCGGCGAAGCCGCGCTTGTGCTGCGGCCCCTTCATGACAAGAGCTCGTTGATCTCGGCTGCGACCGCGGCGATCTCCTGCGCCGCGATGGCGCCAGCCGGTACCTCATGGACGAGGCGGCCCGAGCGCGCCGTATCGGCGAAGGCGATACGCTGGCCGACGCGATTGCCGAGCGCTGGCGGGTCGTGGTCGGTGAGCGCGTCCGCGGTTTCGCGAGCGATCACGGTGCGGGCCGAGACGCGGTTGAGGAGCAGCCGCGCCGGCAGGCCGGGACGGTAGACGCGTGCCTCGTCAAGCTGCCGCAGCATCTCGGCGGACGCCCAGCCGTCGAACGGCGAAGGCGTGGCCGGGATCAGAACGAGATCGGCCGCGATGAGCGCGGAGCGCGCGATGCCGGCGACGCGTGGCGGGCCGTCGATGACGACGCGATCGTAGCCGCGTGCCACCTCGGGCAGCTCTCGGTGAAGCATGTCGCGCGCGAGCCCGACGACGCTGAAGAGCCGCGCCAGCCCCTCCCGGCCGCGCTGCTCAGACCAGTCGAGCGCGGAGCCCTGCGGGTCCGCGTCAACGACGAGCACGCGCCCGCCCTGGACGGCCCAGCGGCCCGCGAGATGCAGGGCGAGCGTCGTCTTGCCGACGCCGCCCTTCTGGTTGAGCAGCGCGACGATCATCGCCGCGTTCCCCGGCGGCCCGCGGGTGCGGTGGAGTCGCGCGCGCCCGCACGCGCTTCTTTCAAGTTAGATTCGTTAGAAGAGTTAAGCGGTTCGAGCGCGAGCGGAAGCTGCTGGAAAGCTTGGCTGAATCCGGCGTCCGTAAATACGGCTTGCGCCCGAAGTCCCGATGTTCGTGCGCCTGAAGTCCCGATAGGGATGCGCCCGATATCCCGATAGCCGGGCCGGGTGGTCAAGTAGTTATCCACAGGGCCGTCCGGCTCCGCTGGACGCATGACGATGAACTCGCCCGCGAAACCGGCGAGGTCGTAGACGCGCTCGATCTCCAGCCGATAGCCCGGCAAGGACTGGCGCTGGACGAGGCGGCGGAGATCGAGGGCGAAGTCCGAGAAGCGCGCGAGGCTGCCGCTCTTGGCGTGCAGGTGGCGGAGCTCGAAGCGCCAGCCCTCGGCCTGGCGGCCTGCGTGCTTGCGGGCCACGCGGTAGAGCCAGCGCTCAATGCCGCCGGTGAGGGCGAAATAGGCAGGGTCGATGGTGAGGACGAGCCGGCGATCGAGAACGCCCTGGTAGAACCAGTCGGGGAGAACGAGCTCGAGGCCGAGCGAGCGGCCCGACGCGGTCGAGAGCTCCTCCCACTCGTTGATCCATGAGAATTGCTGGCGCCGCCAGTGCTCGCCCTGACGGATGGTGGTGCGGACCACGGTCGACTGCAGGCGCGTCAGCGCACCCTTGAGGAGTTGGTACTCGCGATTGCCGGTGGCCCGGCCAATCGCGGTCAGGAGTTGATAGGGCGTGAAGCGGAAAAAGCGCGACGGCGTCAGCCCGCGGTCGAGCGCCTCCACGATGTGGGAGCCCGCCCAGATCAGGATGTCGGCGTCCCAGATGGTCGCGAGTCCGTGTTCCGGAACGGCGTAGACCTGCACTTCCGTATCCCCGGCTTTGTACAGGATCGGCTGGGTGCGCTTGGCCTTGGCCAGGCTGAAAAAGGGCCGCTCCATGAGGTCGCGCTGGTCGCGCGGCGGTACGGCGCCTTCGAGCGCCTCGAACGGGTCGAGCGTCGCTCGTTCGCTGCTGTGGAAGCGGCTGCGCGCCACGGCAATCAGCGCCGTGGTCTAGCGGCGGGCCTGACCGGCATAGGCCGGCGAGACGGCCGTGTGCCGCTTGGCGGGCAGCACGACGTCGCCGGTATCGTCGGACGTCGACGCCTTGGCGCCGCGGTCCACCCAGGCCTGGAGATCGGAGACGGCGTAGACGACGCGGCCGCCCAGCTTCGAATACTTGGGACCGGTCCCGTAGGTGCGGTGCTTCTCGAGCGTGCGGCCGGACAGGCCGAGGAAGCGAGCGGCTTCGGGCGTGCGGAGATAGCGCGGCGGGATCGCGGCGGGTGTAGGGTTCATGGGCAAGGCTCCCGTGAAAGGTTCGGCGGCTGCCGAGCATCGGCGGCCGTCACGGGGACAAGCTGGCGAAGTAGTCTGGCGGCGGGGGAGTCCGAAGATGGAGGCGCGAAAACGATCCCCGCTCAGGCGAGCGGCGGCAGGCCGGCCAGAGCGCGATAACCGCCGCGCATCAGCGCCGTCGCGTCGGCGACGAGCCGCATCGTCCGGCTGCGGAGGTCATGCGTCTTCCACGCTGCGCCCGCGGGCACGCGATCGCGGCCGAACAGGCCGTCGGCAAGGACGCGGTAGCTCGCCCCAGCGGCGCGGCCGTCGAGCGCACGCAGGCCCAGGACGAGGCGCTGGCGGCGCTGCGGCGTGACCCCAGCATAGGGCAGTCCGTGACCGGTCAGTCGCTGCCAAAATGCGAGCAGCGCTTCCACCCGCGCTGGAACGTCTTGGTCCGCGGGGATGACGAAAGCGGTCGGCTCCTTGAGGTCGGCACCTTCGACGAGGGCAAGCTGCGTACCGCCGCCTGGGCCGAGCAGGACGTGCCGTTCGTCGCCTTGGATGCGTTCACCCCATGCCGACGGCCAGGAAGGACGCGCGGCGGACGTCTCTGATAGCTTCGCCGGTAGGGGAACTAACATTAGAGTCGATGTCGAAGCTGATGCCCAGAACACCGGTGCGACCGTAGCCGGAAGGGATGGATCGGCCGCGAAATCGCAACCCCCAAGACTTGGCAACCTCGCCGACCCTGCTCGGATCGGTAGGATCGGAGGCGACCTGGTCGTAGTCGGCGATATAGTTTGGGTTGCGGCGTAGATACTCCCACGCAAGCCCCCGCAAGGACAGTTCGTCCAGGTCGTCGTACGCGGCACCGGAGCGCCAATCTCGACTACTCATGACGGTCTCCACTCGAGCCGCCACGGGAGCGTTTCACTGCACGCTCCGCGTGCATCATGGACGATTAATTCCTTCGAAGCTTGGCCGCGTCGAGTCCGCCACTTAGATCATGCGATGCCGCGCGAGCATCAGCGCTCGCTGGCTTCGGCTCGCCTAAGAAGGTCGCGATAACCGCAGCGGGTCATCCACCGCGCCCGAGCGAGGTGGGCATCGTGTGTGCGGCGAGCGCGGTCCGAGTCGGTCGATGGGTCCAGCCCGAGGATCAGGTGCGCCGCCTCGCGCCAATCAGCGCCGTCGGCGTGCGCGTCGAGCAGACGGAGGTAAGTTCTGGAATGGCCGAGATCGTAGTCGGTTACGGTCTCCGCCTCGGGCGGCGCGTCTTGCAGCGGTAGCGGTGGCCGTGACGCCATGGCGTATGCTCCCAACGCCTGCCCCCTCACAGTCAGCATGGTTAACGACTGCATTTAACAGAACGTCGCGCGTTCGCCAGAACCTTCCTCTATGCGACGCGGCGCGACGTGCTGCGTGAGCGACAGGCTTCGCGTATTATAATACGTCGCACTAAAATACGCGAACGGCGGACACACTGCGGATGGACATCCGCAACGTCTTCGCCACTAACGTCAGACGCTATCGCAAGGCAGCCGGACTGAGCCAGGACGCGCTCGGCGCCAAGATCGGCGCAGACCGAGCGCACATCTCAAGCATGGAAAGAGGGCTGCAAAACGTGACGATCCTCACTCTATGGCACGTAAGTCAGGCGCTAGGGATCGAAGCGGCGCAGCTGCTTGTCGCTGATGGTCATGACACGGTGCCAGTGACACGTGAGAACGGCTGAGGCGGGTTTCTGCGGCTCAGCTGATCAGGTTCGCGCCGCCGGCCTCGTCTAGGGTAAAGCCAAGCTCGAAGAAGAGATGCTTCGTCGATTCGTGCATCAGCCCGAAGATGTCATGGTATCCGAGCTCGCGAGCAGCTTGCGTGCTTGAGGCGAAATGGTCGGTAAAATCGACCTGCGCTGCTTCAAGCGCCGCAACATAGGCGTGCACCTCTTCGTAGGTGAGCGGCGTCTTGTATTCATGGGCGATTCGGTTTCGCAGGTCGTTTAAGGACCGCAGCGCGTTCGCAAGCTCGGGGGAGATGATCGGCTGCCAATCCGATCCAACCTTGATCGTCCGTGCCTCGCAGGCTCCGACTTTGCGATGGAACCGCAGGTCGGCGAACTCTGCGCGCCAGTCCTCTCCGTGCTGCTCGCCTGCTCGGGCTAGGAGCTCCTCAAGGGCGCGTTCAATCATGAGGTGGCAGAAGAGCACGATCCCGAAGTCCCGAGTAAGGTTCTCCAAGTCGAGTTCTAAGAGATCGAAAACGGCGACGCTGGCCTTTGGTGCTGGCAGAAGAACCCTCCGGATATGCTCGGTGCCGAACGGACTGAACTTTGCCCTGCCGAGGTCGGGAATGAAAGGGCCCCGCCCGGGTGGCCCGGGCGGGGCGTCTCTGGCCGGCTCAGTCGCTGCGGCGGCCGTTCGGGCGCGACCAGATGAGCGAGTAGGTGTCCTGGCCCTCGTCGTCGAAGAGGTTGGCGTAAATGGGAGCGGTGAAGCTCGGGTCGTCGAGCTTGAGCCCGAGATAGTCGCGGCCCTCGTTCGACTGCTTCTGCCAGGCGGCCCCGATCTCGGCGCGGCCGACGAAGACCCGGTGGGAGGGGGCGTTGTCGTTGGCCCGGTTGGCTTCTGGAACGATGCGGACGTCCTTGGCCTGCACCGAGAGGGTGACGATCTCGCCGCGGAACTCGTTGCCGGACTTCTTGAAGGTGCCGATGGTCGCCATGGTAGTCTTCCTTTGCTGTCTCGAGCCCGCGCCCATCGCGGCCTCGATGGCGATCGCAGGGCCGGGGACGGTCGACGCCGCACCCGCTTGCGGGCCGGAGCAGCGCGGAGGACGGAGGCGACGCGGCTTTCTTGCCTCGCGAGGAATGGCAGTCAGGCCAGGGGAAGAAAGTCGTGGCGGCTCCGTTGCGGCTTAGACGATCGAGGCGCAGCCGACCCCGGCCAGATCAAGCCAGAGAGAGGCCGCCCTGGGCCGTGACCGACAGCACCAAGAGGAAGACGTGGCTCGGCCGTCACGCACCTGACCAGAGGCCGGCGCTGCCAATCGCGCGAAGGCAGGTTCCGGCGTACATACGGGCGGAACCGCAGTCCGGCTTACCGGGAACGACCACGCTGCCCTGAGTCCGAACATCGGCCGAGTCGAAATTGAACAATGGTGAAATGCGCAGAGCCAGGGTTGCGCCCATGGGCAAGCCGGTCCCCGACCTGTCCGCAGCCATGCGCCGGCACTGACGTGAGGTCGGGCTTCTAGCCGTCGTTGGCCGCGCCGATCGGCTGTGAGGTGGCGTAAGCTGCCGGCTCGACGGCCCGCACCGAGTCACCCGGGTGAAGGGCGCTTACTCGAATCCAGGCGACGCCCGCCACAACAACAGCGGCGACAATGCAGAACATCGTCGCCCAGGGCTCGCCCGTGCCGGTCGCTGCCGAGAGGCCTCTTACGGCATGGTATCCGGCGACTCCGGCCGGAGCAGCGTAGATGGCGGCCACCAGCGTCCTCGCGAACGGCGAACGTAGGGTGGCGAACAGTGCCTGGCCGACGCCGAAGACGAGCCCGGCCGCGATCAGACCGATGACAGCCGCCCCGACCAGCCCGGCATCGTGCTGGTAGGCGAAGAACGCGGCGGACAACCCGGCGTAGAAGGGCAGCGCGTAGACGGCGAAGGTGAACAGCAGCCAGAGCATGAAGCCGATGGCGGCGATCGAGAGTGCGGCGATGATCATGGGCGTCCTCCATGTGAACAGGCAGGACGCGCTTCCACCACCTCCACAGCCCGCGAGCGTAGGATAGCAAAGGATCGGCGGCGCCGGAATCCGTCTCGGACGCCGGCGCCGCGCATCAGGTGATGCCGAGCGTCACCCGAACGGATCGTATTCATGAACGATCACCTCGGCGGGACCGTCGAACTCGGCCGCGGGCATGACGCCGTAGCCGCCGTCAGTCTGAATGAGCACCACGCAGACCATGAGGGTCTTGGCGAGGTCGAAGGCGCGACGCTGGGCGATTGCTAAGGACATCTGACCGGCTCCTGTTCGGGAGCGGGGACCACCCCCGCTCGACAGGTGCCCGACGTGTCCGGCACGGGGCCACGATCACCGGCAGCTATGCTGGCGGCGGTAGCGTCAGCGTACCGACCCTCCATGGGTTGATCGGATTAGGTCCCGAGGTGGACCAAGGATCAGCGACTATAAGAGCGAGGGTGGGCTTGCTGAGCGCGAGCAGTCGGTTGCAGGAGTGATCGGATGAGCGCTGACAAGATCCAGACCTACCGGGACAATGCGGATCACTGCCGGTCCTAGGCCAGCGCCACGCACTATCCTGAGACGAAGGCGTCGTGGCTGAAGTTGGCCGAAGATTGGCTGAGCATGGCGCTGTCGGCTGAGCGGCACGCGGATGCGTCTGGCGGCCCCACGCCCGATCGCAAGCTTGACCAGAGTTGATGTGGGCAGGCGGCGCTCACGCGCCGTCCTTCCTGAAGTCGAACAGGGGGATGCCGAGCTTGCGCGCCTTGTCGGCGAGGTTGTCCTGAATGCCGGTGCCGGGGAAAACCACGACTCCGATGGGCAGCACGTCCAGCATCTGATCGTTGCGCTTGAACGGCGCGGCCTTGCCGTGCTTCGCCCAGTCCGGCCGGAAGGCGACCTGCGGCACCTTGCGGTGGTCGGCCCAGCGGGACGCGATCTTCTCGGCGTCCTTCGGGTTGCCGCCGTGCAGCAGCACCATGCCGGGGTGCTTGGCGTGCACCCGGTCGAGCGCCGACCAGATCGCCTGGACATCCAAGTACTCGCCACCCGTGAAGGCGACCTTGGGCCCGGCTGGGAGCATGACCTCGGTCTCGGCGCGCCTGCGGGCGTTGATGAAATCGCGGCTGTCGATCATCGCCGAGGTGAGCGCCTTGCGGTTCACCAGCGATCCGTGCCGGGGCTGCCAGGCGGAGCCCGTGTGAGTGCGGTAAAGGTCGCCGGCGGTGTCACGCATTAGCTCGAAGCTGTTCCGGCGCTCGATCAGCGTCAGTCCTTGGGCCGTGAGCCGCTCCAGTTCGACCGATTTCACCTCCGAGCCGTCCTGCTCGCGCTGTGAGCGGCGCTGCGCCTGTTCGTTGTCGTCGAGTTCGCGCTCGATCCGCTCGGCGGCGCGGTGGAACAGGTTCACCTGTCCCCAGAGCAGGTCTTCCAGGTCCGGCTCGAGGCGGGTGTCCTGCAGCGTCGAGACCAAGGCGTCGAAAATGTCGGCCAGCGCGCCGGTAACGAGGTTGCCTTCAGGTAGCGGGCGGGGGTCGGGCTCGTCCTGGAAGGGGCGGTAGCCGAAAAGCTGGAGTTCGTGGAGGATGGTGGCGGTCGAGCTCTCGCCTGCGGGCTCGTGATGGTCGGTCATGGTCGCCTCCGGGTCGGGGCCGCGCCTCTCGCGGCCTTCCATGGGTGCCGAAGAGCGGGGGCGGACCGGCTCTGCACCGCCACGCACTCGTGGCGGCCGAAGCGGAGCGGAGGACGGCGAGCACGGCTTTCTTGGCTCGCGAGGAGCCGCGGCACGTGGCGGGGAAGAAAGTCGCGCGCAGCCGTTGCTGGCCCGGCCCGGCTCCGGTCCTGTCGGCCCTCTCGGAAGGCCGAAGGCACGGCTCTCTCGGCCGGTGCGATCCTGACGTCCAGGTGCTCGAAGGCTCAGGCCGCGCTCCGGTCCGATCCGTCCAGAGCGAGAAAGCGCGCAACGTCCTCCGGGGCGAGCTGGAGTCGCATGCCCGTTGCCAACGCAGCTCGCCCAAGCAGCCTGAGATCGTCGTTCAGGTCGCCGAGCGTCGCATCTAGCACCAGCACCTCGACGCCAACCTGCCCAGCTCTGGACGCGAGCGTGTCCACCGCCATCCGTCCGGCGGGATCGTCGTCGCGCACGAGGTAGAGGCGGTTTAGCGTGCTCGGCAGTTCCAGGGCGGCGAGGTGGTTGGCGGAGAGGGCGGCGACCATCGGCAGGGTGGGCGTGACCTGACGAAGCGACAGCATCGTCTCGATGCCTTCGCCTGCGGCCATGACATCGTCCGCCACGCCGAAGCGCACCCCGTTGCCGAGCAGGTGACCCATGGCGCGCCGCGGCGTCGCGAGCGACGCCTTGCTTGTGCCGTCCGGATCGAGCCAGGTGCGGCTGACGCCGGTAAGCTTGCCCGAGGTGTCGCGAACGGCGGCGATCAGCGCGGGCCAGGCGTCGCGGCCGCAGTCGGCAGGATCGTCAGCGTCGCCGCGATACCAGCAGCGCGGATGGAATCGAAGCGAGCCGCAGCTCCGTAGATCCGTGATGCCGCGACTGCGTAGGTACGCTTCTGCGATCGTGCCGTGGATCGGCTGCGATATAGCCCAGAGCCGCCGCGCGGCTTCGGACGAGCCCTGCGGGGCTGCTTCCTGGCGGTGCGTGGGCGTCGGCTCCGGCCGGGGCAGCCGCAAGAAGGCCCGTGCTTCGTCCAGCACCTCGCGCAGGGTGTCGAACTTGCGCGCGGCGGCGATCAGGTCGAGCATGTCGCCATGCTCGCCGGTGGCGGCGTCGGTCCACTTGCCAGCGGCACCCTTGCCGGACTCAGGGCCAGTCAGCCGAACGAAGAGCGAGCGACCCGGCGTGTTGTCGACGTCACCGACGAGCCAGTAGCGACCCTCGCGGCGTCCATTCGCCAGATAGTGGCGGCAGACGGTCTCGGCTTCGCGTGACAAGCGCCGGGACAGGTCGGATGCGGTGTCGGGCATGGCCGAACTCCGAAACGAGAAGGCCCGCCGCCCCGGGGAGAGGACGGCGGGCCTCAGTTAGACGGGCTTCGTTCTGCTCCTCATTACTCGGCCGCAACGGCGTGGGGGCTGTCCGTCTCGGCCCAACCATCCTCGCCCGAGGGCTCGTCATCGCCCATGGCCGTTTCGCCGCCGTCCTCCGCCGTCTCTTCGACGGCGTCGATCGGATCGGCCGCGGTGACGTTGCCCGTGTCGGTGGTTGCAGATGCAGCATCGTCCCGGAGTTCGAACGCGAGGGTTCGGCCCGGCGTGCGCAGCGGCTCGGGGATCCAGCCCGTGCCGGCGAGCAGCTCCGCGCCGTGGTCGACCATCTCGCCCTTCTTCAGGTGCTCGATGCGGTCGGCCGCGCGTTGGCCCTTGGCTTCGACGACCGCGGCGAGGATGCGTGCCTTGGTCACCCGGCCGAGGAAGGTGTCCGCCGTCGGCGTCCAGCCTGTCGCCGCCACGTCGAGCTCGACCGTCTGCGCGAGCCGGTCGGCATGCGCGATGGCTCGGGGACGCCGGCTGTAAGGCTCAATCACCGCGTTCACGCCGTGACTGACGACATAGGCGAAGAGCGCCTGACGGCTGTCCTCATCCCAGCCCGCGAGCGTGTCCCAGAGCGCCTCCGGCTCGCCCGGGAGCTGGTGATCCCAGTTCTCGTGCGTCTCGCGGAGCGCCCGGGCCGGCGCGCTGTCGGTCAGCCCCGGCGTCTGGGCCGAAAAGCTGACGCTCTTGAGGCTGAGCTCCAGGCAGCTGTCCTGGGCGTAGTGGTAGAACAGCTGAAGCGTCAGCGCGTGCAGCACGGCCAGGTAGGCGACCTCCGGACGTTCGCTGACCGCCTGGCGCAGCGCCACCGTGCGGTAGGCGGTGAGTTCGGCGACGACCCGGTCGGACAGGGGCTTCATCCCCTCGTCCTCCTCCGGCTCGGGCGCAGGAGGCAGGTCGTCGGTCGTGATGCTCTCGCCGCCATCGTAAGCGGCCGCGAGCGCCCGGGCCTCGTCCGCCACCTCCGGCTCAGGCTCAGGCTCGATCGGCAGCTCGTCCTCGGGCCGGACATAGCCGCGCTCCACCAGCAGGCCGCCGTTACGGTCGATGCTGACGAAGGCGCCGGCCCGTGCGATCTCGGTCGGGTCATAGGCGAGCGGACGGGTATCGATCGCCTCGATGGCGGTCTCCAGTTCGCCAAGGCGCGCGTCCACCTCTTCGGGCAGCTCAGGCGTGTCCTCATACTCGGCGACGAGGCCGTCATACTCGGCCTGGAGCGCGTCGCGGGTGGCCTGCTCATCCGGCGTGATCGGCACCGCCTCGCCGCGGAGGTGCCGCAGGCCGAAGCTGTGCCCGTAAGGGAAGTCGGGTGCGGCCTCGACCCACTTCCAGCCTTCCGCCTCGATGCGGGCGGCTTCCTCCCTCAGCTTCTCCGCCGTCATCAGGTCGACGAGCGCCACGTCCTGCAGCCAACCGCCGTCGTCACCCTGGAACAGGTCACGCAGCACGCAGCCGCCGGCCTCGACATAGGCGTCGACGCCGATGAACTGCGCCCGCTTTTCGACGGCGCGGACCGCGCCCTCGGTCAGCCAGCGCCGGATCATGTAGGGCTGCTTGTCGTAGGACTGAGTCAGCCGCTCGAACACCTGCTCCTGGCGGGCATGGTCGCCCGAGACGGTGAAGGCCATCAGCTGGTCCAGGGTCATGCCGTCTTCGGCATACACGTCGAGGAGCTTGGGGCTGACCGACGCCAACTTCAGGCGCTGCTTCACGACCTGGACCGATACGAAGAAGGTGGCGGCGATCTCTTCTTCGGACTGGCCCTTCTCGCGGAGCGCCAGGAAAGCGCGGAACTGGTCGAGCGGGTGCAGCGGCGCGCGCTGGACGTTCTCGGCCAAGCTGTCCTCCTCGGCGACGCCGCCCTCGCGAACGATGCAAGGCACGGGCGCGGTCTTGGCCAGGCGCTTCTGCTTCACGAGGAGCTCGAGCGCCCGGTAGCGGCGGCCGCCCGCCGGGATCTCGAACATGCCGGTCTCCTCGCCGGCTTCATTGGTGACGGTGCGCACGGACAGGCCCTGGAGCAGGCCGCGCCGGGCGATGTCGTTGGCGAGTTCCTCGATCGAGACGCCGGCCTTCACGCGCCGGACGTTCGACTGGCTGAGTAGAAGCTTGTTGAACGGGATGTCGCGAGACCCGCTGAGGGTGATCTTCTGGATGGGGGTCGCCATGGTCTTCACTCCGCGACGGGCGGTCGGGAGCCACTCTCCTGACCCTGAACCCGTCACGAAGCGAAGCGCCGCCCTCTCACTCTAGGAGGGCGACGCCGCGGAGACGTGGGGCAGGAGAAACGTGGAGCCGGAAAGCCGCAAACCCGGAGGTCAGGCGATCCGGCTCGGCGGGATCACACCGCTCGGTCGAGCAGCTTCTTGGCCCGGGCTTCGAGGTCGAGGCGGGCGTCTTGGTGCGTCTTGCCCCGCGCCACGGCGGTGATGCCCTGGACGAAGTCGAATACGCTCTCGGGCTTGCGGCCCTCCTCGGCGAGCACGGTGTCGATGATCTTCGCCGTCTCGGCCTTGCCGAACCCGCGCTTGCGCAGGAACTCGGTCCGGTCCTCGTCGGTGCGGGCGACGATGCGCTCGCGAGCCTGGCGGATGCCGTTGATGAAGGGCTGGGGAGAGGAGTTCGCGAAGCGGGTGAGCGCCGGCGCGGCCTCGTGCGCGAAGCGGGACGCGGCGTACTTCGAGTGCCGGATGGTGATCTCCTCGAAGTCCTCCACGCCCCAGAGATTGCGGTTCTGGCAGACGGCCCGCAGGTAGAAGCTCGCGATGCCGAGCGTCTTTGCGCCCACCTCCGAATTCCAGCAGTAGAAGCCGCGGAAATAGAGGTCGAGCGAGCCGTCGGGTAGCCGGCCGGCCTCGATGGGGTTCAGGTCGTCGACCAGGAACAGGAAGACGTCGCGGTCCGACACGTAAAGCGTGGTCGTGTCCTGGGTGATGTCGACCAGGGGGTTGTAGACGCCCGTCGACCAGTCGAGCACGCCGGGCACCTTCCAGCGCGTGTCGCCGGTGCCGTTGCCGGCGATGCGCTGCACGGCGGCGACCAGCTCATGGTCGTAGATGCGGCCGTAGTCGGGGCCTGTGACGGCGCGCAGCTCCACCCGGCCGTCGTCGGTCTCGAGCGTCTTCACCTGCTCAGCACGATGCGAGGTGAGCCCGTATTGCAGGTTGATACCGGCGAGCGGCGCCGGCAGTTGGCGCAGGTAGGCCGCGGGCGCTCCAACGAGCGCCGCCAGCTGACCGAAGCTCCAGTGGGTGGGAGCGACCGGCTGGCCCGAGCCCGGCAGCACGAGGGCGAGCCGCTCGGCGTCGCCGCGATCGGCCTCGACCCGCACGGCGGCGCTCTCGACAGTGCGGGTGCGGCTGCGCTCAGCGCGGCTCTTCACCGACGCCATCAGCTCGGACAGGGACATGTAGCGCTCGTCGGCCGGGCGGCTGAACCATTCGGACGACACCCGCCCGATGCGCTCGCCCCGACTGACATCGACACGGTAGCCGCTTTGGGGCTGCGGCCGGGCTTCCAGAACTTCCACTTGGGTCATGGCGATCACTCCATGACGGGCGGCCGGGAGCCTCTCTCTCGACCCTCACACCGTCACGGCGACAGCCGCGGCCCTCTTCCTCTCGGGGCGTTGCGGGGCGCGGCCCCGCAGAAGGGGTCGGCCGAGACGTCTGGCTCGGCCGCAGGGGAAGGCTTTTCCCTCCCGCTTGCGTCCCGGTCGGGTCCGGGGTCGAGGTGACGAGCCATGGACCGAGTGCACCGAGTGAGAATCTTGCGATCTTTCTTCGCCGTGCGAACGGGGCTGCGAGGGTGTTGTCTTGCGGCAATCGAAGGTGAGGTTCACCGTCTGCGGCAACCGTTGAGCCAAGAGGCACGTCCGATTTGACTGATTCGCTCGTTCACGCGTCCGAGTTCGAGGCGCTCATCGCCAGACTTTTCAAGCAAATGGGCGCGTCGATCGTCGAGGAGACACAGACCGGGCGAGACCCTGGTTATGACCTTAGGATTCGAGCCAGCGAAGGCGGAGCGGAGGCTCTCGTCGAGATCAAGCTCTACCGAACGCTCAAGATCGCGAACAACATCATCCGGCAGAGCCTCAGGCAGCTGGAGCAGATGATGCGGCGGAGGAATGTCGCTCGCGGCATTCTCGTCACGAACGCGCGGGTAGCCGAGCCGGTGCGGACCGAGGGGCGCGAGATCGGCATCGCGATCTATGACTTCGATCGGATCGCTCGTCTGGTCGATTTCCTCCCGGAGCTCGCCTCCGAATGGGAACGCCTCAGCCAGGAGGGCTTCATCTACCGCAGCGAGCCGCTCCCGCCCCCGCGCGACGTGGACCGAAGCGAGTTCGCGGAGTTTCTAAACGTCCCGGACCTCCCGCCTCCGCCGCCGCCGCCCGAGAACAGCGCAAGGGGAACGGACATCTGCCAGCGCCTTAAGGCGTCGAAGCCGGGCAAAGGCAAGCCCGCCGTGATCTTCGAAGCGCTCTGTCTCGAAGCGCTGAAGTATCTCTTCGACGAGGACTTCATCAACTGGACGCCGCAGAAGCGGTCGCACACGCATCTTCACCGCTTCGACCTGATCGCCCGCATCTCGTCCCAGAGCGACTTTTGGACGTCGATGATCGCCGATCACCGCGCGCGCTACATCATTTTCGAGTTCAAGAACTACGGGAAGCCGATCACGCCGACCGAAATCTACACCTCGGAGCGGTATCTGCTGCCCACGGCGATGCGCTCGACCGCGATCATCATCTCCCGCAAGGGGGTATCGGACAGCGCTTACCGCGCCATGGCGGGGGCGCTCCGCGAGTCCGCGAAGCTGGTGCTGAACCTCGACATCGAGCAGGTCTGCGCCATGCTGCACATGAAAGACAACGGCGATGATCCCTCGACCGTGATCGCGGATCAGCTGGACGCTTTGCTGGTCGGGATGGAACGCTGATCTTTTTCAGCGCACTCGAAGGGCGAGGTTCGATCAGTAGTCGTTTTCGTTATTGCTGTAGTTGTAGAACTTTTCGTTATCGAGCTCGTCTCCATTGTAGAATGGAACGGCATCGGGATCGTCCTTGCCGAGGACGGAGAGGTAGGTCGCGGTAAGGCCGAAGCGTGCTTCGAGACGTCGGGCCAACTCCAGCGTCATGTCCTGGCGCTGCCGCATGCCACGTTGGTCCGAGAACTCGTGCAGATCCAGGAGATACTTGCCGACCTGCGTGACAGTGATCTCGCCTTCACGAAGCAGCGCGCGGGTGACCTCGTGGGTTGTATCGGTGATCCAGAGCCAGCAGCCGCCGAACTCGCCAAATTCCGGGGGCCCCGCGCCGGCTTCGACGCTGCGGACGAGCTGCACGACTTCGGCCTTCACGGCCTTGCCGCGCGCCTTCCGCACCTGGAAGAAGGACGAGAGGTCGATCCGCGCCGCGTCGATGGCCTGCTCCAGGGCGGCCCGGTCCCGAAGATCGGCGATGTTGCCGACGGCGTCGAGAGCGAGGACGAAGTCATACTGCGTCTCGTCGATGTCGCCCCGATCGATCTTGGTCAGGATGTCGTAGATGAGCTGCTCGGCCTGACGGCTCGTCTTCACGATCGCGCCGAGGCCGGCGAGCCTGGGGTCGTCGAGCTCCAGCCCGTGCAAGTCGTCGATGGCGGGCGGCAAGCCCTCCATCTCAGGGTCGGGCGGCGGGGCGTCGCGCAGCGGCCAGCGCCACTCCCGTTCGTGCGTCCAGTCGATCGGACGCGGTGCGGTCGGGTCGTAGGTGACGTAACGATACTGCTCCGCAAGCGGGAGTTGGTACGAGGCGATCAGGCGCGCCCCGTCCGCCCGGTTCGTCACCGACACGTCCCCGCTCAGGGCGTAGATCACCGGACGGGCGCCCGCGGCGAACATCGCCCGCTTCGGCAGGACCAGGCCGTATGGACTCATCGCCTCGCCACGCGCGGCGCGTGCCAGCCCGGCTTCGACGAAGGCGGCGATCGGCATGTCTGTGAAACAGACCGCCGGATCGGGGCCGTAGATGGTGCGGCGCTCGCTTCGAACCGACCAGGTCGCCCAGAGCCGGCCTTGCCGCACGGCGTTCCGCATCAGGAAGAAGGGCGAGAACGGATCGTCCCAGGTCTCGATCGACGCGAAGCCCCAATGATCCGGTAGAAGAGGCGTGTCTCCATGGCCGGGGTCGACGGCCCGGAAGAAGTGGATCAGCCGATCGGAGAGATCGTAGCGCGCATTGTTCCCCGTCATCAGCTTATACCCGCGGCGGCATGTGCGCCGCGTCGATGCGGCGGTGAATGAGCGATGCGAGCGTGAGCAGGTCCTCGGCATCTGCCTGGGACATCGACCAGTTGATCCTGGCCTCGTGCGCGGTCGGGTTGCGGAACATGCCGAAAACGCCTTTTAGCAGATTGGCGAAGCCTTTCTGCTCGTCCCGCTCGCTTTTGGTCGCGAGCGGGTTGATCGCCAGCATTGGCTGGTCGCCACCCAGGGCGCGATCAATGAGAACTGCGCCGTCGTCTTGGAGGCCCGTTCGGGTTCGAAGCTTGTCTCCGATCGACTTCACCGCTTCGAGCGTCGCATGGAAGTAGTTGTCGACAAGAAGCTCGCTCCGGCAGAACCGTAGGACGTCGGGATGAACGCCGCGGAGTTCCAAATCGGCGCGCAGCGCGCGCGCTCGGCGCTCGGCTTCGGGGAGGGTCGTGACTGCCGCGGCGGGCCCGAGCACCCCGCCATCGTCGAAGGCCAAGCCAGCAAAGGCCAGCGCCGCGTTGACCTTGGCCCGGAGCGGTTCGAAGCGATGCGGTGCGGCGAGATAGCGCTCAGGCTTCATTGCTTGGCGCAAGAACTTCAGGATCGCGCCCCGATCGCCGCGTCGGTTCTGGCTTTCGGCGAAGGCGTTGTGGAGCCGGTGCCGCTTGGTCGCGCCGGAGCCGGGATCGGACATGGTCGCGACCTGCAGGAGGTGGCCGATCTCGCCCCCGGTCAGCCCGTCGCTTGTATCGCCGAGGGCGGCCGCGAGCGCTTCGATTTGGCTTTGGCTGAAGGTGGCCAGGGTCGGTCTCGGTCGCAGTTGAAGGTCAGGGTTGTACAGGTGAGGCGCCGTACCCGCCAATGTCGGCCCACGGCAACGGTCGTGGTTTCACCCTTCGGATGGGAAGTATAGAGTCTCCGGGGGCGTCCATGCCAAGGAGGTCGAGCCGCAGGTCCGGGGCGCTCTGAGCAAGCGGGATCGGCCCGATGTCCGGGCTGAGGGAGTTAAGCATTCAACCCTGTTCGATCTTGGGTTAGGGCTCAGCAACCTTAGCCGCGACCTGTCCGAGTCTCCGAACGCGGCGGGTGGCCCAAGCCCGACCGAGCAGGGGTCGTCTGGTCATGTCCGAAACGCAGTCGTTTTCACAACGCTTTGGGTATCGTGCGGAGGAGCGGGCGATCACCGTGCGCGAGGATGCGCCGGACGCCGTTCGCTACGGCATCGTCATGCTGGCCGACAGCCTTGGCCTCAGCCCCAGCAATGCGCGGCTGGAGGTCTGCGGCATCCTCCTGGTCCGCCCCGATCCGAGCAATTGGTCCGAGTACCCGAACGTCTTCGGCGAAGTGCAGCATCTCGTCGAGAGCGCCCCTTGGTATCGGGTCTACGATATCGCTGAAGGCTTTTACGATCGCCTTGCCTCGTCCGATTGGGCGCGCGGCCAAGACTTCCAAAATCGGCTGAATGAGCTGTTCCGAGAGCACGGCGTCGGTTGGGAGATGCGTGACGGTCGCATCGTCGCCCGTGGGTCTGAGGCGTTCGGCCAGGCGCTGACCACGGCGGCCGATGCGCTGAAGGCGAGCGGCCGCAACACCGCCGCCGGGGAGCTCCACGAGGCGCTCCGCGACATTTCCCGACGGCCGCAAGCGGACGTGACCGGCGCCATTCAGCACGCGATGGCCGCGCTGGAGTGCGTCGCCCGGGACGTGACGGGGCAGCCGTCCAAGACGCTTGGGCAGATCGTTCCAGGTCTCCAGATCCCGAAGCCGCTCGACACGGCTTTGGATAAGCTTTGGGGGTTTGCGTCCGAGCAGGGGCGCCACATCCGCGAGGGTCGCGAACCTCGCTTCGAGGAGGCGGAGCTCGTCGTGACGGTTGCGGCGGCCGTAAGCGTCTATCTGCTCCGGGCGCTTGAGACGAGGTGAGGCGTGCGATGTTCAACGTGATGGTGACAGCCGGGGACAATGCCTGGGAGGAGGGCGTCTACGTCTGGGATCGCTCGCGCATCCTGGAGCACACGGATGATGCGATCCGCGAGCCTTTGAAGGGGCTGTCGGCTGAAGCGCTCGAAGAGCTCGCCAAGCTGCCGACGCTTTTCATGTACGAGCGCCACGCCGAGGGCACTCCAAGGGTGGGCGCCATCAAGCGTGTCCAGCAGCGAGGCTCCGAAATCCGCGTCATCTTCGAGTTCGACGATACCGTCGGACCGCTCAGCCTTGAGCAGATCGAGGCGCTGCAGTGGGATCTCGGCTTGGCCGAGTTCGAGTTCACGCGCACGCATTGGGCTGTGAAGCAAGGCGACCTCTACGCGATCTTGCGGGGAGCGGGGTACTTGCCCGAGGCCGTCGCGGCGGTCGCCGCCGCTCCAGCTGCAGGGGCCGAGCCGCCCCCTGCGGTCGACGTCACGCCGGCCAAGGTCTTTCTCGTTCACGGTCGTGATGAAGCCGCGAAACATGCGGTCGCACGTTTCCTGGAGCGCCGCGTCGGGCTCGACGTCATTATCCTCAGCGAGCGCCCGAACCGGGGGCGTTCGATCCTGACCAAGTTCCAGGAGGAGGCGGATGGGGCCAGCTTCGCGGTCGTTCTGATGACGCCCGACGATCTCGGCCATCTTCGCCCTGGGCTTATGCCGGCGGGGGCGGCTGCCCCCGCTCCCCAGCCCCGGCCACGTCAGAACGTGATCTTCGAGCTCGGCTTCTTCATCGGCCAGCTCGGAGTGGACCGAGTGTGCGCGCTGGTCCCGCCGGGCGTCGAGCGACCCTCGGACTATGACGGCATCGTCTACGTCCCGCTCGACGACCAGGACGGCTGGCAGAAAAAGCTGGTCACCGAGCTCCATGCCGCCAACGTGCCGGTCTCGGCGACCTGGTGGCAGGGGTGATCGGTTAAACCACGGTCCGCGCAGGTCGCGGGTCTCGTTACAATCCGCCAGTCTGGTCGGGTGCGAAAAGCGTCAACGTCGAACCCCAGGATGAGAGGTTTCTAATCTGGTAGATGGGGCAAGAGGTCGAAGCCCGAAAACGACGCGGATGAAGATGCGGATTGTAGAATAGCAAGAGCGGTCACCCACCGAGGCGTGCTTCGTACTTGGGTATGAAGCTGCACGAGCGCAGGGGCGCCACAAAGCTCAACCGCGCGACGCTTGGCGGCTCCGGTCAGCCGGACGGAGCATCCCATCGCGAGCACGGTGATCACAAATTGCTGTCGGCGCACTCCGCGCGCGAAACCCGTTCCGATCGCCTTGGAGCACGCTTCCTTAAGCGCGAAGCCCATGGCGGCTCGCTGTGCGAGCTGTTCAGCCCGCCCGAGATGAGATTGTTCATCCTCGGTGAAGACTTCGTCGAGCCAATCCTTGCCGAAGTGATCGAGAGACCGTCGGATCGGCTCGACGCGGCAGAGGTCAACGCCGACGCCGATGATCATCGACCGTCACCAGAGCGCGCGGAGGGCGACCGCAAGCGCCGCGAAGACGACCGTCCATCCGGTGACGATCGCACCGGCGCCTTCGGCTCGAAGCCCGAGAAGTTCGATGTGCGAGCGATCTTCGAGCGCGCGTGCCCCGCAGACAATGGCGGCGGCCAGAGCCGCCAAGACGGGGACCCCCAGTATCGCCGGCGCGTGATCGCGGATGAATGTGGGCGTGGTTGCGGCGGTCGCGAGCTCCAGTCCGGCTAGGGCGAGATAGCCGGCCCCGCCAAGGGCAACCGCCGCCACGATCCCGCTAACGATGCGCGTCACCAGCGGCCCGATCTCGGCTGGCTTCGGCTTCTCTTCCTGTTCGTCGCTCATGCGAACAGGCTTACCCGATCTCTCGGCCGAGCGTCATCCGGGGCGGGGGCGATGCTGACCTGAGAGGCGTCCAGCCCCCAGCGGGGCGGGAAAAAGGGTTGCGGGATCGGCTCGCCCGCCTGGCGGAAGCTCTGCTTGATGCGAGTTCGACTGGAGAGACCTTTGGCCGCAGGATGTGCGACGCGGGCATACTTGGAGATCTCGCAGAAGAGATTCTGACAGTCGATCGGCTGCAGCCGGCGGCCGAACAGCGTCTGGAACGAGAGACCAGCGTTCTTGAAGGCTCGCTCCTGCTGGTCACAGACCGCGTGGATCACATCCTCCGGCGATCGCCGCCCGATATCGGCGAAGCACTTGGCGATGCCGTCCAAGGCGCCCGGTCCTGCCACGACGAAACCGGCTTCGTCATGGTCGAGCAGAACGGAATAGTTCAGGTCGATAGTGTACTGGAACGCGAGAAATGGTCCGAGGCCCGGGTAGGCGAGCAGCGTGTCGTACACCGACCGGAGGTCGGGCGCTTGCAGGACGCGCTCCGCAACTCGGTCGTCGAGCATGCGCTTGATCAAAGCCAGGTGGTTGGCGTGCTTTCGGGTGTGCCCGAGCGAAGGTGAGGGCATGATGTAGGCGGCGGAGTAGAGCCGTTCGCCCCGCGCCATGAGTTCATCGAGGACACGAGCGACCGCATCGAGATCGGTCTTGGCCCAGCTGAGCGGCCCCAAGTTGCGCTCGAGAGCGCGCCAGGTGTCGATCCGGTTGAAAATCTTGAAGAGCAGGGTGCGGAAGAAGAGTTCGCGCGGTTCCTGGGACCGGTCTGTCCGATACTGAACGTCGTGGACGAGAAACTGGCTGACGCGGTCGCTCACCCTGTAGGCGTTCGTGAAACGATAGGTTTGGAGGATCGGATCGGCGGTCCACGGGCCGGCCGGATCGCGCAGACGGCGCATGTAGATTGCCTGCCGTTCGGCTGCGAAGCGCCAGTAGGTGTCGAAGACGGGTGTGCTCTCCATAGGTCCTGCGCAAGGTGTGCGCCCGCGCAGGCGACAGCGCACGCGGCGCGCCGTCGGCCGCACTGGCGCCGAACTGTGACTCGGGCCGAGAGCCTAGAGGAGAACCGCCCCGGGGTGAACGGCTAAGGTCGCCGCGGCGCGCTAAGGCGCTCGCGGGCCGGCCGGCGGCGGCGATTGGGCGGGAGCTGTGGCGGCGGGGCGGGCGGGATCGGCGGGCCGGGACAGCGAGCACTCGCGCAACCCCAAGGTGATGAGCGCTCCGATCAGGAGCGCCGTGGCCCATTTCGTGACTGCCTGTTCGCGTTCCACGGCGGTGACGCGGTCGCCGAGCTTCTTGTCGTTCTCGTTGATCTTCGAGAGCAGGCCGGCGAACGATTGCAGCCCGCCGGCGATCGGCCCGGTGAGCTCCGAAGGAATGGAGTCGAAGCCGATCCGCTTCTCAAGGTCGCTCGGCTGATCGAGGTCGGCGTACCAGATCAGGAAGCAGGCCTCGCCGCGGGAGAGATGCACGGGCCCTGGCCCGGCATTGAAGACGGAGAAGATCAGCCGGCCCTCATAGTTGGGGTCGACATGGAAGCCGGACACGTTGACCAGGCCGCGAAACTTGTACCCGGCTCTGATCGAGATGAAGGCGATCGCACCGACCGGCACCCGGATCCGCTCTTCCGTGAGGATGAAGCCGAATTGCCCAGCGGGGATGGTGAAGCCTTGCCCCGCCTTCAGTTGCGTCTTCGGCTTGTTGCGCGGGTCGTCGGGTTCGCCAGTCGGCGAGACATAGACTTCCGCGCCGACTCTGAGCCGATAAGAGGCTCGGTCAATCCGAGCGACGTCATAGTCGTCGACGAGGGCGCCGAGCTCGGCTTTCAGTCGCTCGCCACCCCAGAACATTAGGCCTCGCCCCCAGCGCCTTCGCGAAAGTAGCCGTCGAAGATCGAACGGGTCTCCACCACCCGTATCCGGGTCCGATAAGCGTCGGCAAGGTCAAGCCCGCGGGCGGCCGCTTCGGCGAGGACGGCCCGGAGCAAAGCTCGGTTGCAGTCCTTCATGCCGTCGCGGAAGGGCACCGCTTCGAGATGATCCCAGGACTCGCAGATTTTCGCGAGCTGACCGTTAAAACGGGCGTACTGACGCGCGACCCAGATCGGATCGTCGGCTCGGCGCGGCAGGCTTGCAGCGAGATCGTTGCCGAGGGCTGCCAACGAGACGGCGGTATCAGATCCGTCCAGCTCGCGTCCGAGGTCCTGGTTGAGTGTGTTGGCGCTGGCGAGCGTGATGATGAACGCGTCCGTCAGCGTCCGATGCAGGCGAGCATCGTCATCCTGATCGACGGCGTCCAGAAAGTAGGCCGTGTACTTGGCGTTATGCAGCGCCATGTGTTTGATCCGCTGCGCGAGCGGCAGGATCACGACATCCTTGTGATAGGCCTCGTCATGCTTGAGCTGCGCCCATTGCAGAGCGAGTAGTTGATCACGAACGCTCATGGGACTCCCTCAAGCCGCCTCGCGGGCGTCGTCGTAGATGGCGCGACAGCGGCCGATGAGCTCGCGGATCGCGGTTTTTGACCACCCGCCGTCGGTGTCGAGCTTGGCGAAGGTCGAGTTAATCGTCAGGCCGCCAACCTTCAGCCCGGCTTCGTGCGCGAGGAAGAACTGGAGGCGACCGAGGCCGATTAGGTTACCGAGGAGGCGCTCGATGTAGAAGTGCGAGCGGTAGGTCGCGTTGAAACGAACATGACCATCGTGCACCTTGATGCTGAGGTGGCTGAGGCAGGGGCCACCGTACAGCAGCTTGCGATCCGTAGCGGGATCGTAAATCGGGATGTCGTCTTGAAGGAATAGTCCCTGGCCAAGCTCATAGGATGCGCGAAACTTCCCATGTTTCTTGATCTTCTTCAGCATGTCTTCGAGCGGGTTGAAGGTTTCCCCGGCCGCGTCCTTCTGACGGAGGATCCGATAGGCGTACGAGCCCCAGCGGCCGTCCTTGCGCGCCTTTTGGATGGCTCGCAGCTTTTCCGGATAGGTCTTGAACAGACTGGCGGTGCCGCTCCGCTGGTATTTGTCGAGCGGGAAGATAGTCTCGGCGACCGTGTGGACGCTGAAGGCCCCGTATGAGGTCAGGAAGCGGTCGACCTCGTCATGGACCCGGCGGTCTTCCGCCGTGAGCACCGTCGGCTGAGCGATATGAAGGAAGACGTCGAAGTCTTCGCCCGACTTGATCTTGTTTAGGTGCTCGACCCCTGCGAGCCACACGGACGGCGAGGTATCTCCTCTGATGAGTTCCATTGCGACCTCCTAAGTCAGCGTGGCGGTTTCGTGGAGATGGCGGGCGAGATAGGCGTCGGAGAGCCAGGCATGGCCGGTCACGCCCCAGCCCGACCCCCAGCTGTTGCGGATGAGAATGGCGGGCTGGCCGTTTGGGGCGTGGCCATGGCCAATGGCGAGAACGGCATGACCGCCGCGCTCCGGGTCGGGGTCACGGTCGGGCACCAGGCCGTGGCCGTCAGGCCGGAAGAAAGCGTCTGTGATCACCAGGCCGAGGACGACAGGATTGCCCTGATCGAGAGCGAGGATCAGGTCGGCGAAGCCGAGCTTGCTCGGCACCATCTTGGTCTTGAGCGGTGCGGTGCTGAGCGTCGGGGGCGACCACGGGGCCTTTTGATCGGGCGTGTAGGGCCAGACGGTCTCGAGGGGCTGACCGGCTTGCGCGAGCGCCTCGGCCGTCGCGAGCATCGTGGTCCCAGCGCCCGGGTTCTTGCCCGGGGTCCGTTCAACCGCGTGGAAAAACAGATACTCGACCGAGAGATGCTCGCCCGGCGCCGCTTGGTGCTCGTGCGCCGTGGAGCTCGCGAAGGCGAGGCACGACTGGCGCCGTCCCTGATCCCGGACCGGCAGCAGCTTCGGGCGGAGGTCGACGGTTGCCGTGATCAAGGCTCAAGCCCCAGTCGACGGCGGTCGGCGCGCGACAGGCCACCCGGCTCTGGGCCGTCGAGCGCCAACGCGATGGAGAAGCTTGCGTCGTCCGGCGAGGGCTCCATCCAAGGCTTGTGTTCCCGCAGCGTGACGACCCCTCGTCCTCCTTCCGGGGGACGGGCGATGAAGGTGCGCTGTGAGGGGGCGCCGTAGTGCAGCGGATCGCGGGAAAAGGCCGACTCGTCCGAGAGCACCACGTATCCGGCTTCGCGAAGCGCCTCGACCTGCCACTGATGACCGCTGCCGGCCGCTTCATCCAGCTCGATGCGAAGCAGGTCGTCCGGGTTCCCGACCAGCCGGGCTCCATCGTCCTTCTTTGTCAGCCGCCAGACGTCGGACCAGGAGCTGCCGGGGCGGAACTCGCCTCCGAGCGCACCTTTAAGTTTCGCGACGGGGGCCTTGCGCAGGGCTTCGACTTCGCCTTGCGGGAGGATCTGGTGGCTCACCAGCCCCCAGCAGGTGGCCTCGTAGCTGGCGCCCATGCGCAGCGCGAGCTGGTAGACGATGTCCGGGTTGCGCAGGTGGCCGTTGACCGTCCAGCCCTGGCCGCGGATGTGGTGGCGGTAAAGCCAGCGCGGGAGCAGGAACTCGGCGGCAAAGGCGTCGGCGGCGACCTCTTGAAGGTCGCGTCCCCCGGTCGGTGCCAGCGGACCGCGTTCGAGGATCTCGCGATCGACGCTACCCTTATGTTCGAGCACGACATGGCCGAGCTCGTGTGCCGCGGTGAAGCGCTGGATGTGAAGCCCGCGTCGCGTCGTGATCATGATCCCGCGCAAGGGGGCGGGAAGGCAAAGGCCGAGCGCCGTGGTGAGCGGCTTGAACACCAGCGGAATGTCCAGTTCGCTGATGGCCTCGAATACGTCGATGAGGCCATGCCCTTCGGTGACCCGGCGCTCGAGCTCAAGCTCGCGATGGACCTGTTTCGCCGCCGCGACGGCGTCCAGGCGCGCGGCGGCGGCAGGCGATCTAGCCACGGTCGGCGCTCCGAGGAGCCCGCGTCTGCAGGAACTCCGCGAAACGGAGGAGCTCGGCGCGGTCGTCTGCCGAAAGCTCGGTCGCGGCGCGGGCCAGAGCTTGTACGCTCTCCGGCAGGGGAGGGGTCTCGGCGACACCCGTGAGCGCTTCGATCGACTGACCGTACACTTTGGCGAAGCGCGCCAGCTCGACGGCGTCGACCTTTCTCCGGCCGTTCTCGGCAAGCGACAATGCCGAGCGGGACAGGCCGACAGCAAGCGCCGCCTCCTCCTGCTTTAGCTCCAGATATTCGCGGGCTTGCCGCAGGCGGTCGCCGATCTGGCGCCACTTCTCCGTCTCGTCGCTCATGCTGTTCCCCTCACGCCGGCTCGAGCACCTTGGCTGGCTTGCGTTTTTTCACTTTGAGATCGCCGATGAAAATCCGCTCGAGCTTCGGCACGAGGTCGGCGATCATGTCCTCACAGCTCGCGTAGCCGCCCGGCTTGATGATCTCCGGTGGGAGGTCGATCTCGAGGACCTTCTTCGTCACGACAGTGGCGTCGACGACGCGCTTCGAATCGATGGCGGGGCGGACGCTCATGATCGACCCCCCCGAGCCGGACGGGGCGGCGGATTCGATGCTTCCGTCAATCGACTCGGTCTCCGCAGCAAACCAGGCTTCCAGTTCGGCGACGAGCGTCGGGACTTTGGTCGCGAACGCCGCCTTCAGCTCCTCCTTGGTCGCGTCCATGACGACACCTCATGTTCGATTTCCGAACACGATACGGCAATGGTGCGCGGAAAGTCAACATGGCACCGCTGGCGCGGATCACATGGCTTTGGCTCGTGCGAGGTCGTCGTGCTCGAAAGCGCTCGCCATCCGCTTGATCTCCGCGGGACGGGCGCCGACCTGTTTGGCGACGTCTCGCCATGTCGCGACCACTCGGCCCGTTTCGCCGATAATCCGCCGCGCCTCAGCGAGGCCGAGGCCAAAATACTCGGCGGCACCCTCGACCACGTCCAGTGAGCATGTCGCCTCGTCGAGATCGATGTTGGTCGTCAGGATGCGCGGTCGGACGTCGGTCGGTGTCGGATTGAGGTCGTAGACTGGCGAGAGCGACCACCCGTCTCGGCCTCGCCAGAGGAAGCCGTGGTTGCGGAGGTGATCGTCGACGTTGGAGATCAGGACATTCAGGACCATGCGACGGAACAGGTCCTGCGCGTCGGCCTTTGCCGAGGCACCGTGGGCGGCCAAGCTGTCGACGAGTTCGGGATAGCTGCCCCGCTCGCCGTCAGCTAGGCCTGACATGGACAGTGCCGAGAGGAATGGGATGCGAGCGCCGTCCACCCTGTCGAATCTGCGGGAGAGAAGCACGGCCTTCCCGGCGACCTCGACTAGTTCGTGGTGCGGCGTGGGAATGCCGGCGCGTTCGGCCAAGCGGAGCGCGACCTCCTCCCACGTCTCGATGCTGTAGTCGTCCGTCTCCTTAGGGAACTTGGCAATCGACAAATGGCCGTGCTGATCGACCACGGAGGCTTTGGGTCGTGCGCCGCCCAGCGACGAGCCCGGGGCGAAGATGAGTTGCAGGTCCTCGTCGGTCTCTTCGTCGCGCAGGATGCGCTCCGTGATCTGCAGCAAGCGCCCAAGCTCGATGAGGGCAGGGACGCCCGCCCGCGGGGGCGCCTGGAACACATCCTCGCCGGTCCATCGGAAACGAAGGGCGCCGAGGCGTGTCTCGTCTGAAACGCCGAGCAGATAGTCGGCTTCGGTCAAGGTGCGCGGCTGGCGACTCTCGCGCTCGGCCTGGCGACGTTCGGCGCGCTGCATCAGGCGCCGCCCCCAGGTGTCGGGCGCGGAGTCTCCGATCGAGCCGAAGACGGCCTGATTTGCAGGGACAGGGAACACGCCGCGGGTCAGCGCGAGGGCCGGCTCGATCGAGAAGCGATCGGGATCGGCGAGCCAAGCGTCGTGGTACTCGAAGGTGATCGTTTCGAGGCGGCGGGTCGTATGACGCCGCAGGAGCCCAAGCCGACGGGTTTGGCCGGCGAGCTCGATATGAACCTCGACGTCAGGCATTCTGGGGCTTCGGTGTCGCCCGGCGCGGGCGGGCGCGGCTAGGCAGCTCGGCCGTCATGAGCGCTTGGCCGGCGCTGTCGCGAGTGAGATCGGCGGCATCGGTGAGGCCTCCGAGCAGGCCTAGAGCTTGGAGAACGGCGGCGTAGATTCCGATGCTGACCGCTGGGTCGCCTTCCTCGATGCGCTGGAGGGTGCTGCGGGACGTGAAGGCACGTTCTGCCACGACACTCATCGGCAGCCGCCGACGACGGCGGGCCTCGTGAATGTCGGTTCCCAACTTGCGAAGGGCCCGTTTGACAGCTGCGGGGGCATGATGCGGAGTAGGCATTTGTGAGCTTCCTGCGCCGTTAAAGGGGCTTTATGTAGCACGAAGTTTACAAAACCATCAAGGAGGGCTTGTCGGGCCCTCGCTCATCGGCTCCGGATCGACTGGAATGTGAGAGATGTTGGGCGCCGGCAGCGGAGCCCCGATTGCAGTGGCGTAATCGGCATCGGAAATGGAGACTAGGAAGGGAGCGGCATCCTCGGGGCTGATGGCAAACTTCGGCACAGGGTTCGGGACGGCGAAGGCTGGCGTGCCGATCTGACCGTCCCGCGCGACCACGGCGCCGAAGCCGGTGACGTAGACCGCGTTGACGTGGGCAGCCCCGTAATGTCCGAACAGGGCATAGGATAGAATGCCCGCTCTCCGCCGAACGTGGGGGAGCATGAGGTCGGCAGGTTCGATGCCATGCTCCTGGATGGCGATAAAGGCCGGGCGATCACCCGTGAACTGTGTTGCTGCCTTTCGCATCGCTTCGAGTTGAGGCTTGGACGGATCGTCCTCCCGGCTGCTTCGCATGACGACGAGGCAGCCGCCGTCCTCGGTCAGGCTACCGGCGACATGGGTGTTCTGGCCGAAGGCCTTGCCGCAAGCCTTGTAGAAGGCTTTCTGATCGGTGAGCGACGCCGAACCTAAGGACTCGGCGAATGAGCGTAGCTCCAAATGGAAGCCGCCGCCCTCAGCTGTTCGCCTCGTGCCGTGATCTAGGAGCGCTGCGACAGCCTTCACCAAGGATGCCTGCTCAGGCGTGTTCGAGGGCAGACGGGCGTCGAGGGTGATCAGGAGCACTTCGCGCTGCCGCTGCTCGGCATGCCTAGTCAACGCCGGCGCGATCGCCTCCATGAAGCGATAGAAGTCCTTGCGGTGAATCTGACGGCCCGCATCGGCCGAAAGGCTCTTGCACTCCACCTCGCCGGCGAACGCGCCACGGCTGAACAGGAGGTCGTATTGAGCAGCGCCTTCCATGTCTGCGAACTCGACGTCGTAGCCGGCGTCCATCAGGCGCTGCGCCAAGTCGAGTTCCAAGTACAGCGGAGCGAAGCCGGTTTCGGCCTTGAGCGAGTCCCGCAGACGGCCCTCGAAGACCTGCCGTCCTTTGGGAGACAGACGGACGTGGACCTCTGCCGCCGTCGCTGCAAAGTTGAGTGACGCGAGAATGAGCCCATCTACGAGTTCGGGCAGGAGGCGGCCTTCCTTGGCGAGAACGTCAGCCTGATACCCGAGCGCCATCTCAAGCCAGTGATAATCCGACACGATCTTCCACCGGAACGGGGATCGGCGCTGGTCGGCATCGAGCTGATCGCATCGCTTGAACCAGCGTTCAGCGCCCGCGATCTCGAGGAAGCGGGTAAGAAATGGCGCTAGCTCATCGAGCTTAGATGGAATCGAGACGAGCATGGGTGACGCCTAGTTTCGGCGAGGTGCTCCCGCCAGAGCAGGAATGTACGGGTCTGAGCGGCTGCCCAGCAGCCTCCAAACGTGGGAGGAGCTGAAATCTGAGGCGGTCGGGGCTAAGAGCGTCAGCTTCACAGCAGACCCCAACGGAGTACGTCTATGCTTACGCGAGGCCATCTGATTGGCCAGATTGTCGACGACTTGGCGGGTATCGCAGCGCAAGCCAAGCAGCGCGCGCGCCTCCACCTCTTCGATATCCACACTCATGTCGAGGATTTCGCGAAAGAGGTGCTGAACCGCGCGCTCGGGCTCGGCCTGTCCAACCTCAACGCCGAGCATTCGAACAATCCAGGGCTCGACCTCGGTGACGCGAGCAGAGGTTGGGCTTTCCAGGTTACGGCCGACAAGTCAGGCGCGAAGGTCAAAGAGACGCTCGAGAAGATCGACGCCACCCAGCGCGCAAAGTACCCGAACATTCGTGTGCTGGTGATCGGCGAAAAGCAGGGGTCATACACCTTCAACGGCGAGCCCTATGCGAGCTTTGGTTTCACTCCGGACATGGTCTGGGACTTCAATGACGTTTGCGGGCGGATAATGTCTCTGTCGATCGATAAGCTGGTCGATCTTCAGAGCTACGTGTCACGCGAGACGCGCCGTGTCCGGATCGAGCTTGAGATCCCGGATGAGGAGGGCCGGTTTCCGACGAGCATCGACAATCTGATCGAGGCTCTCCCGCGCCCGCAGCTCTCGAATGCCGCAAAGATGGAAGCGCATTTCGATGCCAAGGGTACTCCGATCGATCGAGCAGAGGCGGAGAAGGCGATCGCTGAGCTAAGCCGTCGCTTGTCCGCTCTGCCACGACTCACCCGCGAGGTGTTCAAGTTTCTCGTCGAGCGCAGGGACGAACGGTCGGCCGGCTTCAACGATAACTTCCGTGTGAGCGATCCGAAGTTGCGTCGAATCTACCACGGTGACGACCTCGACGGTGATCTGGCGCTGCTCTCCGAGGCTAATCTCCTCAGCATCAACGAACCGGACAACCACGGCGAGGCATACTACTGGCGTCTTCATTTTCCAGGGGCGGGCTATAGTTTCCACCACACCTTCGTCGAGTATGTCGATGACCTGAAGATCGATCTACGAAAACCACTCGTCACTCTCGACTTCTCCGATTTCTAGACCCTGGCCGGAGGAGGGTGGGTCGCCAACACGGGCCCGAAGCGAACTGGTCCGCACCCGCCCCCAGCCGAGCGCGCACCAGCGTGCACAAGGGCGTACGCCGGCATAGGCCCGAGCAGCGTGGAGAAGTAGGACAACGGTAGTTCCAACAACGCTACTATGAGCGAGAGGCGTGCTACGTGCCGGCGACCGCCCGATTGACGCCGATCGTTCCCGAAAGGGCAATCTTCGGTTCCGAGCAGAAAAAATAAGGGAAGTCAGAAGCGAAAGATTCTGACGGTCTGGTCGGCGGCTCCCGGAGTAGTAGAATCGGCGATTGCGGCATCAAATCAAGTGGTTAAGGTAGGTCTAAACAATAGAGTGGGAATAATTCTATTTCTCCTGTTCTTCCACTAACCTGTTGATTTTGTTCGTATCTGTTCCGATCTATTGAGTTACAAACTCGCTACAGAGCCGGTAGGGTCCTGGAGGGCACCTAGCGGCTGTATCGGCGAGATCCTGTCAACTCTGCGGATTATCCAGATGCGCCAATCTCCCTCTCCCGACGAGCCGGGTTCAGGCGGCACCTATGTGACGGAGGCGCACGAGGTGCTGGAGGGGATGGTGAAGGTCTTCCGCACCATCCACAGCGGACCCGTGTGGCAGATGTCGTGCTGGGTCAGAGAGGAACAGCGCTACTTCCGGAAGTCCCTCAGGACCAAGCTTCTGGAAGAGGCAAAGCAGCTTGCAACGGAGGAATACGTTGCACTGAAGGCCCGCCTGCGCAACGGCGAGATGGTGTTCTCCAAGACCGCTAAGGAACTCGTCGCTGAGTACTTGGCCGAGCAGGAGAAGCGCGTCCGGCCCACAGGCAAGCACCAGGGCGGGATCACTCAAGCGCGGTTTGCTCTCATCCGGACCGTGCTGACCCGGCATTTCCTCGGCTTTGTCGGGGAGAACACCAAGCTCGATAAGATCGATCCGCTCTCCTTCAGGGGGTACTT
>JAESFT010000130.1_pt1 | contig 98330 bp, 82 predicted proteins | sample 9269451 | NCBI WGS metagenome assembly JAESFT01 (sample SAMN14502557, study PRJNA617106) | algae metagenome | isolation source: Scytonema hyalinum WJT4-NPBG1 and co-occurring heterotrophs from well... | place: USA: Mojave Desert, Joshua Tree National Park, California | collected 2006-05-25 | reverse complement strand
CTCATTATCCCCCGCTTACCGACTCAGCCTTGGCGCTCTGGGGTGAGCAACCATCTTACTAGTCTAGTAAATCACCTCCTATTTTCTAATGACCGTAAGCAATACCACTAAGTGCTTCGTAGCACACTTACCCCGCCCTGTGGCGTGCCCTCAGATGTCGGAAACAACTGCTTTCTATCCATCACCCCCGCTCTTAGCCACCCTCGAACTTGTCGGCGTATGGTGGGGGACGTATTTAATTTTCTTAGCAGTGCTTCATGGTCGATGCGGTCGAAACACCTAGAAATGTCAGCATCAAGCACAAATTTTGGTTTGCATCTGATACTAAGAAATATTGCTTCAATCGCATCATGACACGAGCGCCCTGGTCTGAATCCATATGAGTTAGGTTCAAATCGTGCTTCCCATTCTGGTTCTAAAGCCAGTTTGACAAGCGCTTGCAAGGCTCGGTCGTACATTGTCGGTATCTTGAGAATGCGCTTGGTTCCGTCCTTTTTGGGAATGGGTATTTTTCTGAGTTTGCTATGATTCCAGGTGTGAGCCTTTTGTTTAAGCAATACTTCAAGTTCAAACCTTTCTTTAAAATTCAGGGAAGCTTTACCATCTACACCTGCTGTTTTCTTGCCACTATTTAGCTGAGTTACTTGACGAATAGCTAGTAATCTCGCACTTCGGGATTTCAGTATCAGCTTTTGAAGACTATTGGCTCTTTTCCGGTCGCCTTCCTGGTTGGTTGAGTCAGCGTCGTCGTTAGTCGGAGTATTAATAAGGCTTGGCTCCTAGTTCCAGCTCTGTTCCCCGTAACGTCGGTTATTCGTTTTAATAAGGCACTTTGATTTATTTTTATGGATCTCCCTTAGAGAAACCCTCGGGTTGGGAGCACTAACTTTTTCTTGATGGGGAAGCCCTAATAATTCATTTATCTGTTCGACTAAACCGATTTCATCAATTATTCCAGCCACCAATCCTAGATGGTCGATATTTAAGAAGCGTGATGTTTTGCCGCTTCATTTTTCCTAGACAAAACAGGACTTCCTTCCCAGTTTGGCGGGTTTCCTAGTTTGGTTACTGCAATTATTGTCAATAAACCGCCAAACTGGGGCAGGATTTACTAGTCTTACAAGTAAGTTTTTTATAAGGTTGTCCGGTTTTGTCATGGTTTCACCCAACCCGTACGCATATGAGCCACTACTTCTCCCCCTTCACTAAACTTACTCAAAATTGCCCAGCCGTTTATAAATGACTATATTTTGAATCCACGTTCCGAGAGCAAATCGGGCGCTTCTTGATAATTTTGGCAGTAAACCCTCCTCAAGCGCCCGATTTTGCACTGTCGGCAATTTTGAGCAGGATTTACCCAACCCCTGATTTTCAGTACAATATGTTTGCTAGTTGTTGAAGTTCGTCGAGCAATTGCTGTAGTCGCTGACGTTTGTCAGGCTCTGACCAAACTGCGGATGATTTCAATCTTTTAGAGATTTGAGCAAATTGTTGTTTCAGAGAGATTTCTTCTGGTTGAATTGATTGGGTATTCTCTTGAATGGCTGCACGAATTTGACTGAGTGACCATTTTTCTACAATTGCCCGGTTCAAAAGCTGATCCAGCAAAACAGGGTTTTTAATTCGTGCCAGGGCTCGAGCCTTTGTGTACTCAATTTTTCCGGCTCTAAGTGCTGATAGAATCGGGTTTGGCAGGTTGAGTAAAGGTAAGCGATGACTAGCAAAGGATTCCCAACTCATTTTGCCAACTAAGCGAAAGACGGACTCGACTAAAAGAAGTGTTGATTCATTTTCGACAACGTTGTTGCCACGCTGTTTAGCTAAACGATGTAGTAGCTGAGAAATTTCCTCAGAAGGAACATTCAACTTATTAGCCAAAAGCGTGATAATTCCTTCTGTTTCTTCCACTGGATTGAGATCTTCTCGCTGCAAATTTTCAATAAGTCCGATTTCAATCGCCTGCACATCCGTCATTTCCCGAACGACTACAGGAATCTCACTCAGTCCTATTTCCTTTGCTGCCCGATAACGGCGTTCTCCAGCTACTAACTCGTAGTACTTGTCCGATAGTGGACGAACTAGTAATGGTTCGAGTATCCCATGAGTTTTGATTGACTCAGCTAACTGCTGCAATTTTTCCGGGTCAAAGTAGCGACGGGGTTGCTGAGTCGGTAGTTGAATGCTTGATATGTTAACAGTTATAGAATGCTCAACATCTGCGACCGTCAAAGCTGTTGGGCTAAAAATGCTCATTGTCGAGTCAGCTTTGAAAGGATTGTTGCCAAGACCTCTTTTAGACATAGTCATAACTCCTGGAGACTTTTCCGACAACGTTGTTGGAAAAAAATGATTCGGGGAGACCGTAAAATTCAAGGACGCGGAGACGCGGGGAGTGGGGGACGCGGGGAGGAATTCAGACGGGGATTGAGCCCCGCCTGAATTCGAGCGACTGAATCGAAGATTCAGTCGGGGTCTTAAACCCTTGGAGCTTCCCGCTCCGGACACGGAACTTGAGACGCGGAGAGTCTGGGCGTCTCCGTGTCATTTTCGATAAAATCCCAGCAGTTCATTCTTAGATCTCCCTTCACGAAGAGCAACCCACCAACATACGGCGCTTGTTTTTATTTCAAGGCAAGTGCCTGACAGCACTCTCAGTATTTTAAATGCGCTTAAGCAACTCATTCATCAGGTCTTTGTATGCTTTTGCTCCCGTGCCTTTTGGATCGTGTTCAAAGATTGATACTCCAAAACTAGGAGCTTCTGAAATGCGTACAGTTGTAGGAATGACTGTTTTGAACATACGTTCTTGAAAATGCTCTTGCAAAGATGTCAATACATCTTTGCTGATTTTCTGCCGCCCGTCAAATTTAGTGGCGAGTACACCCAAAACATTCACTTGATGGTCTAAAAAATTTTTCACCAGATTAAAGGCGTATTCAACTCCCTGAACTCCCAAGAGCCCAACATAGCTCATATCAACAGGAACAATCACGCCATCGCTTGCCTTCAACGCATTAATTGAGAACACACCAATATTAGGTGGACAATCAATTAGGGTGAAATCATAGTCACTATCAATCTCAGCCAGCGTTCGCTTCAGTAAATTCTCTCGTCCAGGCAATCCGGAAATTTGCAGTTCCTCTACTGCAAGCAAAATATTGGATGGCAAAATATCCACTTGGCAGCCACAAACTTTCATAATCGCACTCTTGAGGCGTTGCTTTCGCTCAGTGGTAGAATCGCTCTGAAGAACATCCTTCAGTTGAGTCTCTAGTTTCCAAATTTCAATGCCAAGCGAAGCACTAGAGGTTCCCTGGGGATCAATATCCACTAATAAAACTTTCTTCTTCTTAAATCGAGAGATTCCATCTGCCAGATTGGTTGCAGTAGCAGATTTGCCAACTCCTCCCTTCATATTAAAAATTGTAATTTTGTACGCCATGATGTTAGTTACGGCAACTTAATTTATAGTGTCACATGATGGATGGGTTAAAACAAATCGTTCAACCGTTTCATTAAAACTTTCTGCCCCACTCGCTCTCGTTTCTACGGACACGCTGCGCGTGAGGGGTCCTGCGCTTTGCGCTTACGCTCAAATTCAAAGTGTGTCCTGAGTCCTTACGGACACGCTGCGCCAACATGTATGCCTGCGGCACCCTCTGCGCTCAGTGTGCGCTTTGCGCTTACGGATATGCTACGCTGTACCGTGCGACCTCCGCAGGAGGCACGGAGGAGCAACGCTTACGGCGTTCGCGTAGCGTGCCGTAGGCATACGCGAGTGCGGCTCCGCAGGAGCTAGCACTCAACCATGCCGCACCGCGAGGGACTTATATCATGTCCGGTTGAAGACTTATCATTAAGGCAGCAGAGGGGCAGGGGAGCAGGGGAGAAGATTTTAAGGTTTTTGCACTCCTCCACGGAATAATAACTAATTAACCGGACTTGATATCACCCGAAGATCTGGGATTTTATTTCAAGGAAAGTGCCTTAACTTCTGACGAACGACGAAGACACAGAGGAATGTACCACCAAAATTGTGTTAATGTATTCGGAAATGAACTGTAGATTAGGTTTGTAAATCGCTTGTGGGGTATAAGTGGGGGCTATAAGTATCCCAAAGATTGATGAGAAGTTTTTCGGAAAAATAAACCCCCATACAGGGTATATATAGGTGCTTCTTAGGGTATATTGAACTCATTTCGGTTTTATACCCCATTTGACCCCTATGAGTTCTAAGAACATTCACGCGAATCAAAAGATTTTTTGTGCGGGTTTTGATAATGGCTATGGTAGCGTCAAACTGTTAGTCGATGGTTTTGATGTGATTAGAATTCCTAGTTACATCTCAAAAGAAGAAATGGAAGATGTACCCGGTCGGGTGGTTTTTAATGGTAATGCTTACACTGTTGGGGAGTCAGCTTTCCGCACCGGATACTACTTTGAGCGAAACACAGATAGCAACATCAACAAAGTCAACAACGCCCTTATTACTTTATTGGGTGCATTGGCTCATTTACCACATCGCAAGGTTTGGCACTTAAAGCTAGTCGTCAGCTTACATGATATTGCTTTGGCCTCAGAGCTGTGTCAAATACTCAATGGTGAATATCAACCAATGCTCGCTGGCAAGCTATCTGATGTCAAAGTAGAAGTTCTCAAAGTCGTGCCTGAAGGTATGGGTGCTTTGTTTGGTCGAAAGCTGCCCAAAAAGTTAACCGTCGTAGATTTTGGGAATGGTACAACGCTTTATTCTCGTTACAATCAAGGTAAAAGAGAAGTACATACCCCCTACGCTGCTGGTGTGGAAGTTCTCATCGGTGAGATTGCCAAGAAGATGAAACATCTAAACGGTGGTAAGCTTGGGGACTTATCGAAAATTCGCTTTTGTCTTGAAATGGGACATACCAAATACAGCCGTGATATTGATATCAAAGAAGTTTACACCACTTGTCTTAAAGATTGGTATGAAAGCTATCTGAAAAAGCCTGTCAATCTTGCCCTTGATGCCAAACACCAAGGGGATGAAATTTGGGCTATTGGCGGCGGTTGCTTGCTTCCTGGGTTTAAAAAACTGCTCATACAAAACGGGTTTGAAATTCTAGAAAACCCGGTAGAGGCTAATTCTTATGGGCTATTGCAAATGGCTAAAGCAATTGTAATGACTGTTAACAGTTAACAGTAAATCGTCAACAGTGAATCGTCAACCACCACAATAACATGGTTTCTCAGCAAGACAAAACTCCAGAAAAAGTCCGAATTAAAGATAGCTACCGTGAGCGTATATTCCGAGAATCCCAACGATTAGGTAAAAGTTATCTAGAGACGCTTTACTTTATTGTTGATTGCTACTTTGCGTTTAAGCAGGGTGCATTACCAATACCAACTGTAGTCCTCAACCCCAATACAATCCCCATACAAACGGAGTCAGCCACTGTGGTTGAATCAACGCATACTCTAGATGAGCCCCAACACCAACCAAAAGACGGTGACGAAACTTTCACACTTGATTGGGATTTATAAAACAGCATTTAGGAGCAGTTCTTGAGCGCTTGGGTTGCTCTTGAAGCAGGGGGAGAGAAAGCGGCATCGACCAAGGGTATTGGAGCCTATTCCACTTTTTCCTCTCCAATGGCACGATAGTAAGCAGCGATCGCCGCTTCTTGCTCACTGCGAAGTGTATACCGCCGAAACGCTTTCTCGCTTTGATGCCCTGTCAAGCGTTTGGCATGACTGGGATCAACTCCCAACAGCAATAACTCAGTTGCATACGTGTGGCGGAATTGGTGTGGATGCAGATTAGGAATATCAGCCAGTTCGCCAATTTTCTCTATAGCAAAATAAATGCCGTGATAGCTTAGCCGTTCCCCTTTGCGTGAATTGTGGTGGGAGACAATCAGTGGGCTTGTGCTCATCATTTGCTCCCCTTGTTCTTCTCGCCATGATAGATAATTCCCAAGTGCTTCACGGCTTTCCTTGCGCAGAGGTACGAGTCGCGGTTCATCAGTTTTTGTATCTGCCAAAAACAGCAACTTGCCATCAAACGCACCTACATTTAAATCTACAATTTCCCCCGCCCTCAACCCATGAGTGAGGATATGGACAAGAGCAATATCCCGGTGTTTAGTCTCTCCCAAAAATTCCAACGCCTCCCAAACCTGTTGCATTTGTTGAGATGTTAAACTTTGTGCTGGTGGCAGGGGCACCTTTTCAAACTTCACCCCAACTGTCGGGTTAGTAGAAATCATATCAGGATAAGTTAAAGTCAACCATTTGAAGAAACTCTTCAGGGCTGTCAGCGCACTGTTGATGCTATTTTTGGTCAGAGCTTTACCAGCATCAGTCTGTACATCCTCCATCAAATATTCTTTGTAATGTCCTAGGTGACGAGGACGTAACTCTTGGTAATGCAGTTCTGTCCAGCCCAAAAAACGCTTGAGTTCCCGTTCATACAATTTACGGCTATTAGGGCTAAGGTTACTGCTTCGTAAAAATTCTTGTACCTTTACCCACCGGATATCAATCGGCGCTTTTATCTTTGCAGTTTTGCCACTGAGTTTTTTAGGAATCGTTGCAGATGCTGCAGTCCTATCGTCGAGTGGGATGAGTTTGATCGGAGGTAGGGAATGGTTGTCAAAACTATAACTCAATGGCTAACACATGAACGCAATCGCCCTTAATCGTAACATACTCAACATAAAATATGTATCCAATATCTTATATACGACTAAAATACGACTATATTCAACAAGGAATAGGGTATACTATGAAAAATCCTTGTGGGATGGGAGCTTAACCAATGCCCTCACTATTTCCAGGTATGAATCCCTATCTCGAACACCCAGCTTTTTGGTCGTCATTCCATACTCGGCTTTTGGTGGCGAGCCTCCTCCGGAGGAGCTTCGCTAACGCCGATGCAGTTGCACCTCAGTTGCGCCCAAAGTATTACATTGAAGTCGAAACTCGCACTTACCAAGACCGGGATGGCGATGAGGTTTTAGTCGGAATTCCAGATGCTACAGTCCTGAAAGCCAGTTCATCTAATTCAGTCACAGAGAAACTTCAGCCAGAGACAGCATCTACCCTAACTCAAAAGCGTCCGCAATCAATAGCGCTACCCATGCCCATAACCGTAAAAGAGCGGTATTTGGAAGTCCGAGAAATAGGCAGCGATACTGTGATTACCGTAATTGAAGTGTTATCGCCCAAAAACAAACAAAAAGGTTCGGGTAGAACAGCCTATGAAAAGAAACGGGAGCGGGTTTTAGGAAGTCTTTCCCATCTGATAGAAATTGACTTACTACGCGCTCACTCACCGATGACCATGTTAGGTGATGTACAGCCAACAGACTACCGTATCGTTGTGAGTCGAAGTTCACAACGTCCCAAAGCGGATTTATATGGCTTTAATTTACCCGAACCAATTCCGAGTTTTCCTTTGCCGCTCTTGTTGTCAGATGAAGAATTGAGCGTTAATTTGCAGGCAATTGTTGATAGCGTATGCGAACGTGCTGGGTATAACGAACGCATTGACTACAGTCAACCGATTCCACCTCCTGCATTATCAAAGGCAAACCAACAGTGGGTTGAGGAATTACTAGCGCCAATTCGTCGAGGTGGAAATGGCACGCCGGGATAGTGAAAAATGTCGGCTTTGCTCAAAACTGAGTTCGTCCGAAGCACAGCAAAGGCATGGAGCTTCGGGCGATGGATGCTGGAATCCAAAGTATTGCCACAACCGCCGTTCTTATTACCGCCATCGGGGGATACGAAATCATCAAAGGAAGCACCGGCGACGAGGACAGCAACTCTATGCGAGTGAGCACCCGGGTTTTCCTGTCAGAGATTCCCAACAAGTCATAACGCTTGAAATTCCATCTCCAGCGGTTGGGGCGGCTGTCGTTCATTGGTATCGAGAAACAAAAGATTCCCCACTCCATGCATTGGGGGCAGAACTGTGGATGGGTAACGATCGCGTGGCGAAGATTGAGCCAGTTCATTGCTTAGGACTGACTGAAAGCCAAGTTAAAATGCTACTTGTGAGGATTTTGAGTGTTTTTTCTAAACATTGTGGAATGAAAATTGAACGCTTCCGTTCTTCAGTAGAATTGCATCCGCTTAATTGTCCCACTCGACCTTGCCCACTTCATCCAGAGGTAAAAATTTGAGTAAAAGTCGGCAGAGTGAACTCGATTTATGGCAATCGTTAGAAACGGCATCTAAGTTTCCAGAAATGGCAGACTTGCTTAAGCTACTTGAAGCTTTAGAGCGAACCATCTCAAAACAACCATTGATACAACAGTTGCATATAGCAGGAGATGCGTTGGTGCAGCTATCACGAGTGTGTGCAGCAAGAGCAGAACTGATGGTGAACCAGTGGGAACATCAGTACAATCCCACTGAACCAGTAGTGGATCTAGAAGGTTGCGTGGAGTTGTTCGTTCAGTCATTGTCACTAGATGTGGCAGAGTTTTTTTCTGAACCAGACAGCGTACAATATCCTGACAGCCGAAAGAAAAAATTAGGAAATTCGACAGATAGCTCAACTGTAGGTGAAGTGGACAAAGCTGCACTGCTAAATATGGTTGAGAGACTATTGTCGGAGCAAACGCCAACTGAAACAGAACTGGCTGACCAGATTATAAATTTGGCACATGAGGAAAACGTTGAGGAGTGGACTATTGCGATCGCTCAACACATGGCACACATCAAGACAACAATCCGCTTGAGTGAACTTCAAAGGGCACTGAATATGCCACTGGTAGAGGTTTGGTTGGGATTGTTGTTAGGTGGGTTTACATTGGAGCAGAGAGGAGATTTTTATGAAAGTCAGGATATTTGGGTGAGCGATCAATAACTGGAGTTTAGTGGGTGATTAACTTGTAGTACAGCACCACCAATGAAAATTACTGTACAAAGCTTTTGTTTCTTGATGTAAGCTTGACTTTTCAATTCTCAAAGATCGTACCAGGTCGTAGTTCAGGGGTGGGATGTCTTTAGCTTTTTGGGACTGGACATATTGGAGTCGTTGATGGTTTCTTCAGTCTTAGCGGCGAGTATCTCGTTTATTTCAAGAACCTGTCAGGAGTATTTGGCAGCAAATATCTCATCCTCCACTATAGCCGTGAACAACTTCAACCTTTACCTGGAGCCCGAGGGCGCTGTAGCTGGCAAAGCCGAGTGGAAAGGCAGAGAAAGAAGTTATGTAGCGATTAACTCAGATCCAACAGCTTATCTTTCAAGAAACACTTTGCGTAAAGCTTATGTAGCAAGGGTTGGAGAGGATGGAGCATTTTGCGGATCTGGAGAAATCGGGACAAGTTCAAGACCGAGAGCATGAGCTTTTTTCTTGAGATTGTTTAGAACTTGCTGTTGGTATTTCTGCTCGTAATAATCCATGCCAGGGTCAGAATATTGTCCAGTAGTTGTCCACATACCAGTATCTCAACGGCGGGATAGCCCCTAAATTCTATTTATGGGGGCTAGCCGTTGGCGAATTTATTCGCCGTCAAGCTTCCTTCTGGTTTTGAATGTACATTTTAATAGTGTCTAAAGTCGCACCGCCAACAGTGGATACAAAATAGGAATTAGTCCACAACGAAGGCAAGCGGCTTTTTAGTTCTGGGAACTCTAATCGTAAGTATCTAGATGTTGCACCCTTGAATCTCTTCACTGCTCGGTGTACTCCAAATTGAGGATCAACATCTATTAACAAATGCACATGGTCTGGCATTATTTCCATCTCTAAGATTTCAACTTTAATATCAATAGCTATTTGAGCAAGTAATTCCTTGAGTCTGGATGCAATAGCATTAATCAGCACTTTTCTCCTGTACTTGGGGCAAAAAATCACATGATATTTGCAAGAGTAGACAACATTATTGTTTGATTTAAATTTTTCAGTCATTTTACGCTATAGTAGTTTGCTGCATCGTATCTATATGATAGGATAGAGAGAACTAATAAGGAAACAAAAGGAGGTGATTCAATTTTGGCAGCAAAAACATCTAGTTTTGTTACCGAGATACCGTTAATAACAACATCTAAGGATTTAGCTATTCTTGCTGCCAGATTGGAAGCAGGAAGACAACTATATAATGCTGTATTGTCTGAAGGTAAAAATAGGCTTCAGTTGGTAAGAAATTCAGAACTTTACCAGCAAGCCCGACTCATAGATAAAAACGATAAAAAAGGTAAGTCCTCAGCATTTCAAAAAGCTAGGGAAGCTTATCGTTTTAGTGACTACGATTTGCAAGCCTTCGCTAATAAAACAGCTATTGCAAGTATTTGGATTAAGTCTCACCTTGATGCTCAGACTATTCAGAAAATAGCCACTAGAGCTTTTAAAGCTTTAGAGAGAATGGCTTTTGGCAAAGCTAAAAAAGTTAGGTTGAAACAAAAAGGTCAGTTTGCATCTTTAGAGGGTAAAACTAATAAGCAAGGCATTCGCTGGACTGGTAATAGTATTGAATGGTCAAAGTTAAAACTGCCAGGTATCATCATCAATGACCCTGTACTCTTGCATGGGTTGTCATCAAAGATTAAATATGTCCGCTTAGTGCGTCGCATTCTTAATCAAAAAACTTACTGGTATGCACAGTTAGTCTGTGAAGGTAAACCATATCAAAAGCTTAAAAATCTTATTGGTGATGGTAATGTTGGTATTGATTTAGGCGTGTCCACCGTTGCAATTGTTGGGGATAAAAAAACTATTTGGACTCCTTTTGCTGTTGAATTGACATCAAAGCAGAAGAAGATTAGAAAACTACAGCGCAAAATGGATAGGCAACGCCGCGCTAATAATCCTAATAATTTCAACCCCAACGGCACAATCAGAAAAGGTTCAAAACTTTGGAATAACTCCAACCGTTATAAAAAAATTGTCGCCAAAAAACGTGAGATAGAGCGGAAACAAGCGGCTCATCGTAAATCATCTCATGGCAAGCTAGTTAATCAAACTTTGAAACTCGGTAAACATATCAAAACCGAGAAAGTGTCTGTCAAAGCATGGCAGAAAAATTGGGGTAAGTCTATTGGCTTTAAGTCCCCATCAAATTTTCACTTCCGACTGAAACGCAAAGCTGAAAATGCTGGTGGAACAGTTCTAATGTTTTCGACGAGGTATACCGCACTATCTCAAACTTGCTTGTGTGGTAATAAGCAGAAAAAATCATTATCGCAACGTGTTCATCATTGTTCTATCTGTGGACTGAAGATGCAACGTGATATTTTATCTGCTTACCTGAGTCGTTACGTCGATCCAAAAACAGAAACTTTGTCAATCCAGCTAGCTAGAAATGGTTGGCTAGGGATGGAGGAATCCCTGCTGGACGGTTGGCAACATGGGTCAAATCAACCTGCGAGAACTACGACTAGTTCAAAGTCACCTATTAGTAACAATGGGTTAGAGTGGGTGTCCAGTAATCTAATAACGCGCGAGGAGTCGGAACCTGCAAGGGTAAACGAAACTCGCGTAGTGAGTTAGAACCCCCTGCATTTATGTATGGGGTATCTCAGGGTAGAACATACGTGCCAGTTTATGGGCAGTAGCGGTTATCGCTTTGGGGGCACCCAAACGAGAGCGTAAGCGGCGATAAAAAGCGCCGAGAGCAGAACGGCTTTGGGTGAGGGAAAGAGCAGCCATACGGAAAGCATTGGCTGCACGATTAACAACTGGACGAGTTTTAGAGCTTTTAACTTTACCACCAGTAATTTTTTGACCGGGACATAAACCCAACCAAGAGGTGAAGTGCTTAACAGTAGGGAAACGTTCTGGATCAAGTCCGACTTCGGACAAAATTGTTTGTACAGTTAAAGCATCAAGACCATCAATCAGGGTGAAGTCTACACCTGCAATGCGGTAGATATATTTATGTAAATCAAATGGTGGGTGGTTTGCAGTTGGCTTTTTTCTTGTTTGCAGGCTGATTAGTTTTGTTATTTGATGGCAATTTCATTTTGGCAATCCTGATATAATTATCTAAAAGTGTCCAGACCTGGGGATACATTCATTCAGATAATCTTTCAAACGGGATAGGAAGTACTTCCTTCACCAATGTCGTAGTCATAAAGCCCCAGAACCATGCTCCTAAACAGGCAAAGCTGCACTATTGAAACCTCGGTTTTAACTGTCAGGACACTTTAAATGTACTTGCTAATAGGTCGCCTATTGACTGTTTCTTTCATTCGTAGCGGGTGGTGTGCCGCCAGTGCGCCTGCTCTTAAGAAACACATTTTAGAACCCTTAGCCAGTAAGGATTTGAGAATTTCAAGCAAAATGTGTTTCTTTCATATGTTGCTTGCGCTTTCTGCGCTAGTGAGAGGCTCACATCTTGCACCAAGAAAACTTGAGGTCATTTCGACACACAGTACTAACGCTAAAACCCTTATTTTACCGACAAAAAACAAGAAAAAGGCTGTAGCTTTATTGCGCTGCTTTTGACTAAACCCAGGGTTATACGGATAGGTGCAAGATCTGAGTTATACAACTTATTTTCAGAAGCTTACCTCCTACTGAGGTAGCTCTAGTGATAAATGATTTTCATGTTTAACTTTGTTAAATCCTGTCCAATTATTCAAAATCTGCTGACAGCCCCCTGGTTTCTAAAAAATCCATCTTAATAAGTCTAATCAAAAAGGTACAGTGACCCCTCGCATGGCAGCTGGTTGCTTCCTTGCTACTTTTATTTCTTAAACTTAGTCTAATAGCTAGACTAAAAGTATGATTCAGCCTAGAGAAGAGTACAACTACCCGCGGGTACTACATCTGCTAAAATACATCCGCTCCATTCGTTGCAAAGCTTTGCATCCCCGCGACTTTATTGAGAAGTACCAACTCACCCAAGCTCAGCTCGCCGAACTGCTCGGTGTGTCCGTACAGCTTGTCAAAACCTGGTTCCAGCGTGAAAATCCACGCCAACCAGAACAGAAGTATTTAGACCGACTTGCTGAAATTGATGCCCTCTTGGAAATCAAAAAAGTCATTGATGAGAAAATTCCCCCCCACTTAAAATCGCTATTTAACGGGAACAAAGAGTCTAATCATTAGACCAGCAATATTGACTCTGTTGGTTGATGGCTTTATTGTGTTTTACAATCTTTCACTGTAGGTGAATCATGATAATCCAAGACCTTTTACCCAATACGGACACCTCGGATGCACCCAAAGAAGGCAAAGCTAGTGAAACAGCATCCCCAGGTAGAGAACCACTCAAACACCTGCTAATTGGTTCACCCAAAGCAGTAACTAGTACAATTCACACTCTGCATCGGCTTGGATATGCTGATACTGCGGCGTGGAGTCCCTTAGTACCAACCCCCAATCCAGGAGAGGTCATGAGTATTCTGACTAGGTATATTTTGGTACGGTAGCCCCGCAGCGCCACACCAGTAATTTACGCCCCCAGCTAATTGGGGGTATTTTTTGGCGTTTTCTATGAAGTTCCCCTAACCAATTCTCAAAACGCCTGCGGCACATGGAATCTGGTCATTTTTGAAAATGCACTCAATCCCCAATACCTTCGCCAATTTACGAGGGTGAGTTAATGTATTAACTCCCTTTTCTCCGAGGCTTGGCAAAAACAATAAGTCTTAAAAATTCCTTCAAGGTTTCCCACAAGGTTTTTTTTACGTATTGCCCGCAGTATAAAGGGTTTGAGAGTCCAAGCTACCTTGTAAGCTAAACGCTCATATATGGGTCATTTTGCCAGTTTTGCCAAAATTTTTGTAGGCTCTTATTTTGGCGAAGGTATTGTTAATGCCTAATATTTTAAATTAACAGCCGTAAAAATAAATTTTTATTATAAAAAAAAAACTAAATATTCATATAAATTGATTTCCATAAATTGGGGTGAAAAATATCCAAATATTCAACTTATGGCAAGAATTGAAGTTTTCCATTCAACAACCGTACGCCTGCTTGAAAATAGCTTGCTCAGTACTTACTGTTTTGCAGATTCAGTTGGAATAATAATCCCAATCACTCCAGAGGAAAAGCTTGAAATTCAGTTCACACCAAGGCAAATACCAATTTTAAAACGATTGCTCAAGGAACTTCACCGTCTTGCAGAAAAACAAGAATACTTTAAAGATGATGTCTTACAAGAAGAACTCCAAGAGCATTGTGATTAGCTATGGAAAAGTTAAATTCTCAATTTTCAAGTTTTCTCACTAGTCAAATAAGTACTTGGTTGAACAATGAGGCATTAATGAAATGTGCAGCAAAATTGAAGAAATCAATCGAGAAATAGCAGAATTATCCTCAATAAGGGAAGACTTAATTCTCCAATGGTTTGAGATGGGGGAAGCTGACCGCAATTTTAGTTTACCCCCTCAATACCCAAATAACCAGTGGTACATATGTGGGTACAACGATAGAGATTACCAAATAGAAATTGGCTTTGAATTAGAAGCCACAAGCTTTGAACAATTCTAAAATCTATAGCGTCCCAGTCATAGCTGCTGGGACATTCTAAAACTATGTTTCACAAAGCAACCAAATCTCAAGTTAAAATTCGTCTAGCCCTTAGCGGTGCCTCAGGTTCAGGCAAAACATACTCAGCGCTATCTATTGCATCTCACCTAAGTAATAGGATTGCCGTGATAGATACTGAAAGAGGAAGTGCCAGTCGCTATGCAGATATCTTTAATTTTGATGTATGTGAACTGGATAACCATCACCCCGCCTATTATATTGAAGCCATCCAAACTGCTGAAAATGCAAGCTACCAAACAATAATTATTGATTCTCTCACTCACGCTTGGTTTAGCGAGTTAGAATTGGTAGACCGTGCTAAAAACTCATTCACTGCTTGGAAAGAAGTTCGTCCTTTGGAACGCAAACTGATAGATTGTATTACTAAATGCAACAGCCATATTATTGCAACAATGCGGTCTAAAACAGAATGGGATACAAGCCAAATTGACCCTAAAACAGGTAAGATGAAACCTGTAAAAATTGGTACTGCTCCCATTCAAACTAGCGGTATTGAATTTGAATTTGACATTGCTGGGGAACTTTCAGCCGAGCATATTCTGTACATTTCCAAATCTCGTTGTCCAGCTTTACAGGATACTAGCTGGCTAAAACCAGGTAAAGACTTAGCTTATCAGCTTAGGGCATGGATGGGTGAGCTGTGGTTGCTGTGGAAATCAGAAGAGGATGCGATCGCTTGGGCTGCAACTCAATTACCTGAAATGTCAGCTGAGCAGTTGCGGCAGGAATTTGACAAGTTATCTCCCAGTAACGGCAAGAAAGCTCCAGCTTGGGTAGCGCAAGTAACGGAGCTTAAAGAGCAGTTTTAATCAAAATTTCAACAACACCTTAGTCTTGGTAACTTTGGCTCATACAACATCTTGGCCAAAAAATTCCCCAGTACCTTTGGGACAGATTGTCCAGTTTACTCATCAGGCAGTGCAAAACCCTCGACACACCTGCCCCAAACCTCTATAGGTACTGACGACTGATGAAAAGGTCTACATTGCACAAGCATCGGGATTGGAGGATGCGATGGCACGGAGTGCCCGCAGTCATGCGATCGCTCTGATTAAAGCACAGTATCCTCAAGAAACTGCATCACTGGAAGTGGTGACGGTTGGCGATGTGTTAGCACCGGATCAAGTCATTTCTCTGGATAGAGCGACTCTACGCCCTAATTGAATTTCATACTCTTCCTACTTCCAGTGCGCCAAGGTTAGAGTAAGCACAAAGCAGATCCCAGGCAAGGTATTTTGTGCGCCATGGCGCACATTCATTTGGCTTTTAGTCCCGATGGCAAGCGAATAGCTACTGCTTCATGGGACAATACAGTGCGACTGTGGCAAGTGGGAGGAATAGAAGAAATGCTTGCACGAAGCTGTGATTGGGTTCACCCCTATCTAAATACTAAACCGGAAAAGAACCCAGACCGCCATCTGTGCGATCGCATTGGGAATGACAAATAAATGTACGCAATTGATACTTCCTACCATCAATGCCAAATTGTGATTAAAATGGCTAGTGTATCAAGCTGTTAACTCCTAGTAATGTCGCAAGCTTACGACTGGAAAAGGTTTTGGTGTCCAAGGTCAGGTAAGATTAATCTGGCAGGGTTTGGTTATTTATATGACCCGGATACAGACTTTGGGCGTTACCTCAATCCAGATTTAGTTACATTCGATGCGATCGCTGATATACCCTGCTTAGCGTTACTAGGAGAACCAGGAATTGGTAAGAGTTCTGCCATTAAAGCGGAAAAAGAAAAAATCAATGCGAAAATCCAACAGGAAGGTTCCAAGCTACTTTGGTTAGACCTTCGCGCTTACGGTAGCGAAGAAAGATTAATTCGCAATCTGTTTAAGAGCCGAACTTTTCAAGCTTGGACACAAGGCAATTATCGGCTTTATGTTTTTCTTGACAGTTTAGATGAATGTCTATTAAGGATTAATACTTTAGCAGCACTTTTGGTAGATGAACTGTCAAATTACTCAGATCAATTAGAACGCTTGTACTTTTGCATTGCCTGTAGAACTGCTGACTGGCGCAGTGGTCTAGAAGAGGGGTTGAAAGAACTTTGGGGCAAGGAAACTGTGGGAGTTTACGAATTAGCTCCCTTGCGTCGGGTAGATATTTCTTCGGCTGCACAAGCAGAAGGTTTAGACGAGAATGCCTTTCTTCAAGCCATTGAACAACAAGAAGTTGCACCACTAGCGATTAAACCGATTACACTCAAATTTTTGCTAAATACATATCGCAAAAATGGTAGCTTACCTACCCAGCAAACAGAACTATACTTACAAGGTTGTCAATTGCTATGCGAAGAAACCGAAAATCGCCGCGATGCCCGACTCACTGGTAACTTAACTGCTGACCAGAGAATAGTTATTGCTGCTCGTATTGCAGCCGTGACAGTTTTCTGCAATCGATATGCTGTTTGGATGAACATAGATCAAGGCGATGTTCCACAAGAAGATGTTGTAATACGCGAGCTAGTTAGTGGAACAGAATTTGCTCTCTTAGGCGAATTTTCCGTTACAGAAGAAGCTGTTAGAGAAGCATTATCTACAGCATTATTTTCTTCTCGTGGTTCTCATCGCATGGGATGGGCACACCAAACTTATGCTGAGTTTCTTGCTGCTTGGTATTTGCAACAGCGTCAATTAACCTTAGAGCAAATGATGAGCTTAATAGTTCATCCTGGGGATTCTGATAGCAAATTGGTCCCCCAACTTCATGAAACAGCAGCTTGGTTATCGAGTATGAATCAAGAAGTTTTTCAGGAGGTGATAAAGACAAACCCAGATATTTTATTAAACAGCAGCGTCGCTACTGCCGACGATACAGTTAAAGCAAATTTGGTTAAGTCCTTGTTAAAACTTTATGATGAAGATAAATTAGTTTACGAGCCTAGATTTGGAGCTTATATCCATCTTAAACATCAAAACCTAGCGGCACAACTTCAAGCGTATATTTGTGATATAACTAAGAATGAAACACCGCGATATGTAGCAATAGAAATTGCACAACAATGTAAGGTTAAATCTATTCAAGAAGACTTGGTAAATGTTGCCCTTGCCCCCGAACAACCTTATTGGCTTAGGGTCAATGCGGCGGATACTATCTGTCAAATTGGTGACCAAGAAACGAAGGCAAGATTAAAACCATTAGCATTTGGCGAAGTTGGGGATGATACTGAAGACGAGCTTAGGGGTTATGGTCTTCGTGCTGTTTATCCCAATCATTTAACTACAGCAGAATTGTTTAATATAATTACGCAACCTAAGAAAAATGGTAGGGGCGGAACCTATCAAGATTTTGTAGCGAAAGAAGTTGCACTACAAATGAAATTAGATGATTTACCAGTAGCTTTAGCATGGGTTGAAAAACAACCCAGAAGATATAATCAACATTACCCTTTCAATCGACTGTCAGATGCAATAATACTTAAAGCTTGGGAATATATTGATAATCCAGATATACTCAAACTGTTCGCAAACGTGGTTTATTTTCGATTAAAAAATCATGAAACCATCATAGATAACCATTATTATAACAATCAACAATCAACTTTGGAAGATGCTTTAATAAAAAATGAAGATAAACGTCGCCAAATCCTAGAAATAATAGTTCATATTATCTCCGAAGCAGACACGGAAGAAAATATATTGACTTTAAGCTATAGGTTTCCAATAATAGATAAAGATTTTGTATGGTTTTTGGGAAAACTTATAGAATCTAAAACTGATGAAATTCAGGAAAATTGGTCAAAACTAACATTGGGTCTTTTCAAAAGATATGACCCAGAACAAGTCAATTTAATACTTACCGCTTGTCAAGATATTCCCATATTAAAAATACAATTTGCAGGACTAATTGACCCCGTTGAATTGGGTTCTCTCCAAGCAGAGGAAGCAAGAACATATTACCTCGAAGACTTGAAACGGCAGCAAAGTCATAATCAACAGCTTTTAGATCCACTTCCAAAAGAAAGAATTATCAAACTTTTAGACCAGTTTGAATCTGGAAACATCGATTCATGGTGGCTTCTTTGTCAAGAGATGACACTAATGCCAGATAGCCAATACTATGATGATGTGCTTTTGTGTAAATCTGATTTAACAACCCTTCCTGGTTGGAAAGAAGCTGAGTCATCAATAAAAGCAGGAATTGTAGAAACAGGAAAAGTATACATAGATAAAGGAAATCCAGAAACTCATAAATGGCTTGGAACAAATACTTTTTATTACTCTGCACTAGCTGGTTATAAAGCCATACGATTAATTCTAGAAGAAGATCCAGAGCATATATCTACTATCCCTGCCCATGTTTGGCAAAAATGGGCATCACTCATACTTGACTATCCCAAAGAAGGTGATGAGAAAAGCCAAAATATTCATCAAGAAATTTTAAGCATTACATATCAAAATGCACCAGATGAAATAATTAATACCTTGATGCTTTTGATTGACCAGGAAAATCAGGAACATGGATGTATTTTTATTCATCGTGCAGTAGAAAAATGTTGGAACGAAAAGCTAGCAAGTGCAATTTTCGAGAAAGTGCAGGATAAAAATTTAAAACATCAAAGTTTTGGTACTCTCCTTGAAGAACTTATAAAACACAGATTTTATAAAGCCAAAACTTTTACGGAATGGCTAATTTCTTTACCACTTCCTAAAGATGGAGAGGAAAGAGCCAAAGCACTTGCCGCAGCAAAAGCCCTCATAAATTATGCGGATGATGCAGGCTGGTTAGTTGTTTGGTCTGCAATTCAACAAGACCTAGAATTTGGTCGAGAGGTTATTGGGTCATTATCCTTTCTTCTCTCATACGAAGGCAGTTTAGAACAAAGATTAAAAGAAGAACATATAGCAGATTTATATATCTTTCTTGCTCAACAGTATCCTCCCATCGAAAAAAGTAAGCAAGAGGATTCTAAAACAGAAGAACTCACAGGGATAGAAGCCTACATAGTAGAACCAAAAGATGAAGTTAAAACTTGGATCAACTATATCCCACAACGTTTAAAAGACCGTGGAACACCTGAAGCTTGTGAGGCAATTCGGCGAATCATGCACGAATTACCACACCAGAAAGATAAATTAAAGCGGTTTTTATTAGAAGCAGAGGCTTTAACTCGTCGGAATACCTGGATTCCACCACAACCATCATTAATAATTGAACTAGCAAAAAGTCAGAACCGTAAAGAGGTACAGCCTCTAATCAACTATGGAATTATACAAAATATCCAGGATAGTACCGTTAACGGCAGTGTGCAGGCATTACAAGGTGATAAGAGTCAACAGTTATAGAATTTATACTTAATCATCAGTAATTGCTTTGCGGTGGTTGGAAAACAATCACGCAAAGCAAAATATGACTCAAGCTCACCAGTTATCTTTATTCGACCAAACCTTATATAACCCCCTTCATCTAACCACTGTCCCTAAAAACTTCACAATCACTCAAGAATTGGGAAAAGGTGGTATAAAAACTAAAGCTACTAACAATCTCAAAGCGATCGCATTAAGCAAACAACTCGACTGCAAACATCTCAACCCTACACCCACAGAGCAAGCAATTCTCGCCGAATATTTAGGTTGGGGAATTGCTCCAGAAATATTTGAAGAACCACTAAAAAGAGACTGGCAAAATCTCGGTCTTCAGTTGAGAGAATTAATCACACCAACTGAGTACCAAGCTGCTAGAAGAAGCATCATTAACGCCTATTATACCACCCCAGAAATTATCAGAGAAATCTATCGAGGATTAGAGCGATTAGGCTTTCGCGGAGGTCGCATTCTTGAACCAAGTATGGGATCTGGTTTATTTCTCGGACTTGCACCCCGAGACATTAGCGTTAGCGTTAGCGAAGCGTGTCCGAAGGACATAGCTTGGCACGATAGTGGCATTCGCTCCCACTGGACAGGTGTAGAACTTGACCCCATCACAGGTCGTATAGCCCAGCAACTTTATCCAGAAGCTGACATATACATCCAAGCTTTTGAAGATGTAGTACTCCCCCAAAACTACTTTGACCTAGCCATTGGTAACGTGCCTTTTAGCAACATTGCTCCCAATGACCCAAAGTACAACAAACTGCCAATTCATACCCTACACGACTACTTCTTTATAAAATCACTTGACCTTATCCGTCCAGGCGGACTAATTGCCTTCATAACTTCAGTGGGAACTTTGCAATCTCGTAGCAGCCGAGGAGTAAGAGAACTTCTTTCAAAAGGTGCCAATTTAGTAGGAGCGATGCGCTTGCCCAATAATGCTTTTTTGGCATTCACCAACACCCAAGTCACTACTGATTTAATTGTCCTCCAAAAGCGCGAACATTGCGAAGAACCATCCTCAATTGAATGGTTAGAAGTGTGTGAAAGCGGACTCATATCAAGTGATGGTTCACCACTCATGATGCCTTGGTATTACCAGCAGCACCCAGAAATGCTGTTAGGAAAACTGACTGTAGATAAACTCTACGGAGGTCGCAATCGGCTTGGACTTGAAAGTGATGGACGTGATTTGACACAAGCAATTAGAGAAGCATTCTCTCACCTAAGAGCAGAAATTTACTGCTCCCAGAACACATCACCAAAAAACACAACTGCTTCACCCAAATCAAAATCGATTCTAATCAACAGTGAACTGCAAGGAAAAACGAAGCCTTATTCGTACATCTGGTATAATAATGAACCTTGGCAAGTCATTGACGGACAATTGCAGCCAGTTAATGCTGTTGGAATACCTCGCCTACGCTTGTACTGGTTAATTCAACTACGGGAAGCGGTTAAGAAAGTTTTCAAAATTCAAACAAATGGCGGGAGCGATTCCCAACTATCCCAAGCACAAAAACACCTCAGCCACACTTACGATACCTTGGTTAAGCGCTACGGATGGTTGCACTCTCTAGGTAATCGCCGGGTATTTGCCTCAGATCCAGAATATCCACTACTGCTGGCATTAGAGAACTACGACCCAGACACCGAGACAGCCACCAAGACTGACATCTTTACAAAACGCACCATTCGCGAATATCAACCCAAGACAAGTGCCGCCACTGCTAAAGATGCACTCATTTACAGTCTAAGTGAGAAAGGACGAATAGACATTGATTTCATGTCTGGGCTGCGGTCTCAACTAAAAGAAATCGTTATTGAACAGTTGCAGAAAGACAAACTGATTTATTTTGACCCTCACACTCAGCAGTGGGTAACAGCAGACGAGTACCTCTCTGGTGATGTCAGAACTAAGCTTGCTACTGCTTGTGCAGCTGCTCAAACAAATCCAGAACTTACAGTCAACGTTGAAGCCTTGGAGAAAGTTCAACCCCCTGATTTGCTTCCTGGAGACATTTACGTGCGTTTGGGGTCTCCCTGGCTTCCCACCCAAGACATTGCAGACTTTATCGCTCAAACCTTAAATGTACCAGCCCAAGATATCCACATCTACCACTCCAAAACTACCGCTACATGGGAAGTGGAGGTCAAAGCAAGCGTCCTTAACTCCCAGAATAACTGCCAAATTTATGGTACTGAACGCGTGATGGCACATCAATTGATTGAATTAGCACTTAACCTCCGTGTTCCTGTAGTTCGAGACAAAGTGGACGACCAGTACGTTGAGAACTTGGAAGCCACTCGCATTGCCCAAACTAAACAAGACAACCTGAAAGAACTCTTCAAACGCTGGATTTGGAGCGACTTGTCACGAGCGCAACGACTGACAAAAACTTACAATGAGCAGTATAACTGCCTGGTGCCTCGCCGCTTTGATGGTTTGCACTTGGAACTGCCGGGAATAAATCCAGAATGGCGCAACAAATTACGCCCCCATCAACTCAACGCCATCTGGCGCATCGTCGCCTCTGGCAACACTCTACTCGGTCATGCAGTGGGAGCGGGTAAGACGAGTGTTGCGATCGCAGCAAGCCAAGAACTTAAACGTTTGGGAATTTGCTACAAACCTTGTCTGGTTGTTATGGACCACTTACCCGAACAAATGGCAAGTGAAGCAATTCAGATGTATCCCCAAATGCGGCTTTTGATTGCTGGCAGTGCAGAAATGGAAGCCAAAAAACGCCGTGAGTTAGCTTCCCGCATTGCCACAGGAGATTGGGATTTGATTATCCTCAGTCACACAGCTTTCAGCAAATTACCTTTGCATCCACAAACCATTCAGCAATTTTTAGAGGAAGAGTCAGCACTCGTAGAAGCCGACTACCTTGCAGCTAAAAGTGATGGTCAGCGTACAAAGAAAGTCATGAAAAATCTTGAAAAGAAACTGGCGCGACTAGAAGAAAACATTGACGCGGTAGCGACTGCTCAGTCGAAAGATAATACCGTATTTTTCGACGAATTAGGCATTGATTGGATTTTTTATGATGAATCGCAGCAGGTCAAAAACCTCGACCTCAACACCAAACTCAACCGCGTACTAGGTGTCCCCAGTAGCGCTTCCTACCGTGCTAAGGACTTTCTCATGAAGACCCGCTATATGAGTTATAAGCATGGAGCGGGTCGTGGTGTGACGCTGATGACCGCCACTCCAATTACCAATACCTTAGCCGAAGCATGGGTTAACCAAGTATATCTGCAATACCACACTTTACAAGCTAGAGGTTTACTGCACTTCGATGCTTGGGTATCAAATTTTGCCGAGGTGAAGGTGGGCGCAGAAATCACGCCCCAAGGAACCTTAGAGGTCAAAAGCCGACTGGCTACGTTTAACAATCTTCCAGAATGGCGGCAATTATTCGAGCAAGTCGCCGATATCTTGACCGATGAAGACCTAGACTTGCCAAAACCACAGAAGGAGTACGTCACACAAGAAGTGCCAGCCACACCCCAACAACTTAAGTTTTTTAGTTATGTTGCTCAACGAGCCGAAGCCATAAAAGCGGGACGAGTAGAGCCAACTGTTGACAATATGCCTCGCATCACGACACACATCCGCCAAGGTGTCGTTGATTTGCGATGCTTATCTTTAAATGTGCTTTCAGAGTTTCTTTCTCCTGAAGAAATTCAGTCTTTGAGTCAGTTTCAAAGCAAAGTTGATGCCGCAATTGATAACGTTTTTCGCATCTGGCAATCCACTCAGCCTGAACGCCTAACACAACTCATATTTTGCGATGTCGGAACCCCAAAAGACAATTCTCAAGAGCGATTCTCGGTTTACGACTACATCAAGAACCAGCTGGTACAACGTGGCGTTCCAGCTTCAGAGATTGCATTCATCCACGATGCCAAAACCGACGAGCAAAAGTCTGCACTGTTTCGAGCCGTGCGACAGCGGAAGATTCGGATTTTTATCGGTTCTACTGCCAAGATGGGTGTTGGCACTAATGTTCAAAACTACGTTATCGCTGCCCACGATTTGGACTGTCCTTGGCGACCCACCGACCACACACAACGCGCCGGACGTTCTGTTCGCCAAGGCAACTACAACCCGAAAGTCACCATTTATCGCTACGTCACTCAAGGCAAACCTTATCAAGATGCCCAAGGGAAAAAGGTTGCTGGGTTAAGTCCTGATGGCTATCTGTACCAAACTTCTAAAACCAAAGCAGAGTTCATTGAAGCTGCTATTGGCGGGCGCAATACTGCTCGCTCCATCGAGGATTGCACAGCTGTTGTTTTGTCTTACGCAGAAGTGATGGCAACTGCCAGTGGTGACCCCCGGTTAATCCGAAAAGTCGAATTAGATGCAATTGTTGCAAAACTGCTTCAAGAAGAACGCGACCATATCAATCAGCAAATTTCCATCCAGCGAGAACTAGAACGTCTTCCCCGTAAAATTGAACAGGCGACTGCAAAAGTGCAAAATCACTCCTCTGACAAGGATCGCATTGTATCCACTGCTGGAAGTAAGTTCACCATCACACTGGGCACTTGTGATGGTAAAACGGTGCAACTTGATAAGCGATCGCTCGCAGGTGAAACTATCAACGCAGTTGCACATAACCTCGAAGCCCAAACAAAGTATGGCACTTTTGAACTCGGTCAATTTGCAGGATTTAAGTTGTTCATCCGGCACGACATAGGAGGTAGCATAATCCATTTGGTAGGAGCCGCAACCTACAGTCCTTCTGTTAGGCAAACACCAATGGGAACAATCTCTGCTTTGGAACATTGCGTTACCGAGGGTATTGAGAAAGAATTCAAACAGGCTCAAGCGCAACTCCAAAAGCTAAAAAAAGCCTTCCACGATTTGTCGAGTCAAAAAGAACAGCCATTTCCCAAAGTAGCAGAACTACGAACAGCAATGCAAGAGCAAGTTGCTGTTAACAAAGACCTTGGTTTGCACGAAGACGATGCCCAAATGATAGTCATGGAGAATAGCGAACCAACAGCAGCATAAAATCTCAATTTTTGACCAAATAAATCTTAAATATTGCCCATAATTGCTGCTTGCTTAGGTTGCAAATCAACCAAAAGTAATGTAAATTATGGGCTTCGTTTATCTTCTTCACTTTTCCGATGAAATTGGAAACTTAGAAAATCCAAAAGGCTCCGCCCAACATTATTTAGGCTACACTAGCAGAAGCTTGAAAAAGCGTTTTGAAGAACACAAAAACGGTATTGGTGCAAAAATTACCCGCGCTGTTGTACAAGATTATAAATACGAATTGCAGCTTGTTCGCCACTGGTCTGATTCTACTCGTAAGACAGAGCAAAAATTCAAAAGACGGCACAGCCCTGTTAGCTTTTGTCCTATATGTAACCCTCAAAAAAATATTACCAATATCAACTGCAAACAACAAAAATCAACAAAAGTTAAAAATGTGAAATTATCGGCTTCTGTCGTGGGTGAAAAACCAATATAGGTAAATTAACCATGCAGACTTATCAAGTAACCTTTAAATTCTCCTACACCGAGAACATCATTCCTCCTCGTTGCCGCAAGCCAAGACCACAACAATTTGACGGACAATACACTGTTGAAATTCCGGCTTTAAGTGATAAGGAAGCCCCTGTAGCCATAATTGAAACTGACCGTGCCGCTGCTCCCCAAGTGCCAGGAGGTGAGCGTCGCACTCGCGTCCGTCAGTACCGTTGGTATAACAACCAGTTGTGGTGTGACCATCAAATTGACCGTTTTAAAGATATTGAATTTGAGCCAATTCAACCAGTTATTACAGGCTATGGATGTTCTTATCAATCTTTGGCTCAACATCAAGAACAAGCGCGTTTATGGGCTAAATCAAAAATTTTAGTCGATGGTATTGTTCATCAACCCCTAAGAGGAGAACCCCGGCTGTTAGTCAACCGCGACTACTTTAACAACAAATTTTATGTATCATTAGAGCGGCATTTTGACTATGATGTACCCAGGTTTCGATTCAGCGACTTTTACCGGATAGACCAGATTAACGAAGCGATCGCAAAGTGCCATCATTGGTTTGAACGGTTTCAAAATGATGGGGACGAAGTAGAGTTGGTCATCCCTTACGAATATGAAATCTTAATACCACAAGCTATCCAACTCAATCCTCAATTTGACCAATCTGTAGCAGATGAAGAGAAGTTTCAAACTAACTTACAAAAACTGATTTCTCAAACGAAATCACTGTTTCCTGACAGCGCACTTGCCTGTCGTGCCCTGAAAGAAACTCTTGCCTCACTTCACGAATAATGGCACATTAAGCATCAATTCATTAGATACCACTTGATGCGACGACATCAAGTGGAAAAAACTTTTATTACCATTCTCTCTTCCCCAATATGTCCTCTAACAATGACGACGCTATCCTTGCAGAAATGTTGAAATGGAAAATTAACGTTTTTGCATCTGTGCCTGAGCATATTGAAGCAGTTACTGACGAATTTCAATTGCTTATGCAACTACATACTTCTACAATCTTTACCATATCTCAAAGAGAATATCAACAACACGGACGTGGCGCACTACTCATTCAAGAAACACTAACCGCTACTCCCAGTATTACCTTCATATTCTTGATAAAAGAAGCATTGGTTAACTCTCATATCAGCAAACATTTATTCGCTGAAAATAACAGATATAAAGATAACATTTGCAAACTTTTACTCTATAGAATACAAACCTACAATCCACTAATCGAAGTGATTGTACTTTGGACTGCTGCAAATAAGGTCGGAGTTGCTTTGTGGGATAAATTACCTTTGAGCTTCTCCACTGACCTAATTGAAAACAACTCCAGATTCCCTTTCTAAAATGAAAAACCCAACAGGTATCAAAATCGTCATCAAATCTCAAGGAACTGATAAAGACCTTGCTAATGCAGTTATCGAAGATGCAGCACTCATCAGTATTCGATTCTTTCTTCAGTCTCCTGATGGAACCGACAAAGTCCTTGTGCAAACTTTAATTAATGACAGCAACCTCAGCTTTGAAATGCAAGACCAACTTGAAAATGTATTAGGTGAAGGTAACTTTTATATCGAGGAAGGACAGTTGAAAATGGCGCTTGCTCGCCCTAGCTACAAAGAAGAACCAGAAGTAAAAGTGTTGTCCAACCTGTAAAGAAATTGTAGCGCTGTCGCGCTTCCCTCGCAATATGTGAGGGTGCTCGCGCCGCCCCTCACTCTCCCAGGCGTGCTGCTGGTTTTTACATTTTACGGGGGGAAGCCTTAGTCATGAAAAATTGGGTAGGTGTCACCTTGAACAAAGACACCCCACCCAATTTTTCAGACAGCAAGTGTCGTGGGGCGGCTTTGGCGGCATAAACGACTGACGTCATTTATTCCACCTCCACCCCACTCGCTTGCTGCGCCAAGTGCGGTACCCGAAATCTCTGACAAGATTTCGACCGCACTAAGCGTCAAGGCTTCCCCCCGTAAACCCGACAACAGCAGCAGCAATTCATAGCTGCACGGCTCTTCCAATAACTCATTTCCAGTAACTTACTGCCCTTGGAAGCTCTCAAATTCCGGGGGCTTTTTCATCCCATTCATCAGAATAAAAAGTAAAAAAATAAAAAAGAAGAAATGGGGTGAAAAATCAATTCTTTAAATCATTTGAAACGACACAGAGGAAACTCAAATGCCTAAACCAAACTTGACACGCAAATACGACCCTAAATGCTTACTAACTGCTAAAAAATCAAGAGAAATTGAAGCCACTATCAAAAAGCTTCGCTATGAATTCAATGCCTACTATTACGGTGGATTGAAACTCTGGTGGGGCTTGCGAAAGATGGAAATTAAAGCAGACCACTATGAGTCAGGAGCTTACCAAGATTATCAAATCTGCAAAGGTAAGTTTAATGTGACTGGTGAATGGATTAGAGCTACCTACGATGAAGAACGCCGTTTTGCTGAAATCTGGAAGCCCGAATGGGAAGAATTTATCAAAATGTACTGGGAAAGCTTCGGAAATGGGATTATTCCCATGCCGGAAGTAGACATTGAACTAGAAACTGAAATCAACGTCCACCTAAAGGGAGAAATAGACTTGTTGTTGGAGCGGACGCGAGAAATCTTAGAATTTTTTGCTGAAGAATTTGCTGATCTGCTAGTGAACAAACGCTCCCGCATTAATGCAACTGAGCAGGTCAAGCAAGCATTGCGAGACTGGAACCGCAAGGAGAAGGAAGACATTGCAGATGCAATCGAAGAAAGAGTTAGTCTAGAACACGCAGAAACGCTTATGTCCAAACAATATGTAAAGGACACAGATGAAACCTTTTGTAATGATGAAGACAATGAATTAACTGACTTAGATATTAAATTCAAAACCCCTGAAGGTAATTCAGACATCGTTCAACTTATCCAGAGGCAGACTGAGAAACTGACTGAATCGAACTCAATACCCTCAGAAGTAAAAGTTAGTTCACACCCTAGAACTGGTACTTCTCAAAAGCGCCACAAGCAGTCCCGCCTTGCAAAAGAGGCTGAAATAGAAGCTTTTTTTAAAGAACATGATCTCGACTTAGACGGTGAAATTGAAGGAGTAAAAGTTGTAAGCACAACTAAAAAATACCAAGAAGTAACTGAATTGAATTCAATAGCGCAAAATCCCTTCTAGCACTACCAACAACCAGAAGCGTAGCACTAGAGTCGGGAAGCATATCCGACTCTAGCTTTTTGATGATTTCTACAGACTTTAGTATCCGTTTTTTGCTTCATTCAAGTATCGATAAAAGGAAGACAATGATGAGAATAATGAAAACGGTAAGCCGCCAACTGGTCATGTTCTATTAGCGACAGAAACTCCTAAAAAAAGAAGAAGTTCAGACCCCATAGAAGAAGGAACGACACAGTGGGGAGTTAAAGTTATTGACCAAAGTCGCTCAGGACATGGAAATAAAGACACGCGGGGCAAAAACAATATTTTTTCCTTGTAAATAAAATGAAATATATCGCGCTTTTACAGTGGATTAGGACAAGGAATGCTACGAGTGTATACTAACAAATAAGAGGAGATTTATGGTTACACTTGGAGTACCATTTGTTGCCCTAAAAAGCCATACATTCAGGAAGAAAAGAATCTTGTTATAGGTCGATTGAACTTCTAGCTTAAATATTAAATAACCATATCAATTGCTCATAAAATTTTTACTTTAGGTTCTAAATGTTGATGTTGACCTTAATCCGTAGGTGAATTGGGTCAATCGTTTTTCCCAAGGCTTCGCCATAATCAGGCAAAGTCTTCCCCAGTTGTGCTGCTAGCGATCGCAATATTCAGCCTGGTTTCAAGGTTTCCAATTCTGCTGCTTGACACAAGTGATAGGCAACAAATATCTTTGTGGGTTTGAATGAGGTGGGTGGCGATCGCTGTCTTGCCACTTCCGGGTTTACCAGTCAGGAGGAAGTAGCGAGAAGCATTGGGATTGAATAGCCAATCATAAATCTTTTGGAATACCCACTCTCGACCTGTGAAGTTAGGGGTGCAATCGCTGACCTTCTGGGTGACGTTAATGCCTGGTTTGGGATTGGCTTCTTCCAATTTCATTGTTCCTTTGTACCAAGGCAGAATGTAAAACTATCTAAGTATCTGAATCTACCTGAAGGCGTTTTGCGGTTTGTTTTACTTCTTCAGCTTCAGGAGAGTTAGGATCTATCTTGTTGAGTGCTGCTCGTGCTTCTTGGCGGAGTATTTTAGCTTTTGCTTCATTACCAATCATGGAATAGAGCTGACTTAGGTTTGATAAAATTATTACCTCCTTTGAGGACTCCCCTAATTCTCGTCGAATTTCTAAATCCTGCTCAAAGTAGGGAATTGTCTCTGCCCAGCGCTTTTGATCTGAGTAGTTACATCCTATAGCGTGTAATATATCTGCCTCCATCTCACGTTCGCCCATCTGCCGAGCAATTGCTAAGCTTTCATCATAACAACGCTCTGCTTGTGTCCACTGTTGTTGCTCATTGTAGACACTTCCAAGATTATTCAAGCTCCAACCTTCTATTTTGGGGTTTTTTACCTGGCGAGCGATCGCTAAACTTTGCTCATAGCATTGGATTGCCTCTGTGCGATCGCCCTGGTCGCAAAAAACAGCACCCATTTGATGTAAAATAAAAGCCTTTTTAGCCTGGTTACCTAGTTGATGCAATACTTCTAAACACTGCTTATAGAATTCAATTGCCTCTGTCCAATGTCCCTGTTTATGACGAATATCAGCTAATAGCTCAAGATGTTGAGCTTCTTTTGTTTTGTTTGAGATTATTGCCTGTTCAGTTCCTTGCTGAGTCTTTTGGAACCAGCTTGTTACTTTTCCCACAATTCCACGGCTTTCCTGTTCAACTTTTCTGTATAAATCAACAAGAATCTGGAGCGTATCAGCTATTTCTTCGGCATCGCCTAACTTACGATACACAGTTAAAGCTTGCTCAAAGGAATTGATCGCCTCAGTCCATTGTTTTAGTTGCATATATGAACCACCCAAATTGTGGAAGGTAGCAGCTAAGTCATATAAATTAGCACGATCTCCTTCTTGAAATCCTAGTTGATGCATAAGGCTTAAACTCTGTTTAAGACATTCAATCGCCTCTTGTCGAAGATTTTGTCCACCATAAGCAATTGCTAAATTACTCAAATTCTGAGCTTGCCCTCGGATATCATTTAACTGGTGACAAAGAGCTAAGTCTTGTTTCAAATATTTAATCGCTTCTGCCCACTGTTCTTGCTTTAGGTAAACTTGCCCAATGTGATGTAGCGCTAAAGCCTGTCCTTGTTGATTACCTATCTGGCGTGAAATAGCTAAACTTTCTTCTAAGCATCCTAGTGCTTTTGCCCATCTCTCTTGCTGTAGATATTGAAGACCTAGATCGATAAGAGTAGAGGCTTTTTCAGGCTCAGAGGAGAATATTTTCTGCTCCTTAGGTTCAATCCACCAAGACTCAACTTCGTTCAATGCACTATAAAGTTGCCACAGAGTTTGCCCCTGATCTGTGTTAGAAATAAAAGAAATTCCTGCTGACAGGGTATGAAATACTCCTGAACGTCCATTGAGATGAGCATTAGTTAATTGAAAATTCCAAGTTGATAATGCTCTTGCCTCATCTCCAAGCTGATACAAATAACGGGTTACTTTACTTATAATTTCTACTTTAGATTGTTCGTCACCTAAGGCTTGGGCTATCTCTAATATTTGATATAGTCCTTCACTGTTTTCTGCCTCAGCTATAACTTGACTGATTTGAATTAATGTTTTCACCCTAACAACTTTATCTTTGAGAGAGTTCACTATGTTCAACGCATCAGTCAATGAAGCTTGATCGCCCATTCTAGACAACGAGAGTGCTGTAGTACTCAGTAACTCCGTTTTGCAATCTTTCTCCTTAATAGCCTGAGCTGTACTAATAACCCAGTTTAACTGTTGAAGATTTATAGGTGAGACAAATACTTTTGCTAGCTCACAAAGGGTTTTAGCTCTATAATCTTCGCGTTCGATCTGTTGCACCACAGCGAATACAATCGCCCACATTTCCTGATCAGCTACTAAGACTAGAGAGGGAATCACTCTTTTGATACACTCATAGGCAGCTTTACACTCTTCCTCACTCTCAAGATATCTAGAACGAACTACAGATAGTGCTGCTTGCGTTTTTGCTTTCTGCACTTCTAATATTTTTGCAACATCATCCGATGTTCCTAATTGCTTCTCTATTGGAGTGACTTTACTTAAAAAGAGTGCGTAGCAACTGCAATTCAACATCCCTTGTTCGTGATCTATAGTTTCTCCAGTTTCACCGAATTCTTCTCCAGCAAATCCTAATATTTTTACAAATCCAATATCTCCATCAACAAATGCCATTGCCTCAGCCATTCTCCCTAGCAATTTTGCTTTATGTTCTTTATCCTCTACTTTTGCTATGAGGCTTAAAGCCTGAGATAAACCATTTTGTTCCTTTAATACCGCTAACGCCTGTATTAATTTGCCCAGCAATTTTACCCTGTCGTCTAAATTTATAAGTTTTTCTGCTGCTTCTAATACCCAGGGAAATAAATCTTGGAAGCGAAATATTACTATGCATTCAACAATAAAGTTTAGAACTCTTTCCTGGTGATCCTTGAATTCTGTATCTTCAAAAATATTGATTGCTTGAATTAATATTTTTGCGATCTCGTTTTGAGTGTTCGCTTCTATCAAATTTGCATTCAAATGCGACGTTAAATTAAGCGAAATTTCTAGTTTATAATCTGGACGCTTAATCGTTTCTACTACGTTTGATATCAGAGCTAGTTGCTCGCTCTGTTGCTCTCCATTTTCATCTTTTCTTAGATTTGAAAACACATCGAAAATAATATTTCGTTTAAAATTATCTTCCTTGACTTCTTTTGCTATTAAGATTGCTTGTTTCAGTGCATCTGAAGTTGCTAAGTTGGCTAGGTTACTAGCTAATAAACCTAATGCTTCTGACTTTGATTGTTCGTCTTCAATAACTTGTATAGATATTAGCAACCATTGCAATACCTGCCTATCTCCAATCTGAGCAAATGGTAATGCCAACTTACTCAGCGCATTTCTTCTAAGTGTAGGATGTTCAATTGCTTCAGCTAGAGTTAGAAGGCGATAAAGCAACTCGCTACTCTTTTGCTTTGCTACTACTTGTACTGCTAGTGGAGCCAATTTACCAATGGCTTGAACCTGATCGCTAGCTGAAAGTTTCTCTAGGCGATTTATAACGTTTTCTCTTTCATTTAGAAGCAAATCCGATGCCCAGTTGATGATTTGCTTTGCGAAGATTTCTGAACGATACTCTTCGTCTACAATTTCAACTACTTTTACTTCCCACCCCAAATATCCCGAATGTGAATACTTTGGCTTTGGATTAAAACATCTTGTATATCTCGAATCTTGGTTAAACTTTTCTGAAAACTCATCATAGGTTAAAGCTTCAATTGCTTTCTCTAAAACCTCTACTATTAATTTCTCATGCCTACCTTTTTCGACTTTTTGATTAACATCAAAAAGTATATGTTTTGATTCACGCCTTCGATTCTTACCAGCTTTTCCCCAGTATTCTAGTTTCTCAGGAACGCCTACTAGAGTATACTGAGCTTGGTGAGACATTCCAAAGAACTCTGTTCGCAATAATTCAATGACCTGACATATACCCTCCACATTACCAGCCTCTGCTAAAGCTAGACCAATTTTTCTCATCATGATGTCTTGTGGAACATTGTCATTAATCTCGGTCGTTGCATTAAGTAGTCGAAGTATTTCCCCTCGATCTCCTATTTGAGCAACTGCAGTTCCAATTTCGCCCAGCATCTGCGCTTTAATTGTTGGTTTGCGATGTGTAACCTTTTGCTCTAAAGTTAGTGCCTCGTTAATCCACTGAATAGCTTTTTCTTTGTCGCCAGCTTGAGCTATTGCTAAAGACAATGATACTAATGCGTCTACCTTATAAAATATAGTGAGTACTTCGTTAGCATCGTGTATACCTACAAAAAACTTACTTCGTAGTGTCAAATCTTCATCATCTTCCTCAATGATTTCTTCTTTAGAAATTTTAAATGTTTCTACTGTTTCTCGAATCCGATTTAGGCTCTCAATATCTTTCAGCTTGGCGAATGCCAATATAATTGGACGAAGGGCATCTACCTTGCAATCAAGACGTTCAATTTGCTCTACAGCAAGCAGCGTCTGATAAAGTTTCTGGTTGTCTCCCACCCGAGCCAAGGCTAAGCCAACCTCGCTCAAGGCTTGTGTTCTAGAAATTACTTGTTCAATTTTCTCCGCAACTTGAAATGCATGGTACAGTGCATCTACATCACTAACCTGAGCTAGTGCTTTGGCAATTTCGCTAAGTGATTTCGCTCGATATTCTTCATCGGTAATTGCGATCGCAGCTTCTAATACTCGATGCAGTCCCTCTCGGTAGTCAATCCGAGCCAAAGCTGTTGCTACTTCAGCAAGCATCTCTGCCTTTTGTGCCTCATCCTGGATTGTCTCTGCTGCTTGTAGTGCCTTTGTCAAGCTGTCCTTTGCTATTTCAGCAAGCATCTGTTGTGCTTCATTCTGGGTTGTCTCTGCTTTTTGTACTGCTCCCATCACTACTTCACTAATTTGAAGCCAAGCGCGGCTTCTTTGTACTGAGTCTGGTACTAAGGCGGCAAATCCTTGAGCTTTCCTAAGTTCTCCTACCCGAACTAACGCCCCTATGACTTCTGGTGGAACATTAGTTGCCAATGCTCCCAATGTGGCGTAAACCAGACTATTACGGAATTGCTGAACGATATTAGGAGGATTTTCTGCTTGAGATATATCAATTGCTAGTTTCACATCATCAGCAAAAAATTGATGGGAATCAAATCGCGCTAGCTTCGCCCACATTAAGGATTTGCAAATCAGGTTATATAAGTTCTCGCGATATTTAGATACTTCTTCCTGTTGCTCATTTTTACTTGCAGCAATGTCAACTTGTGCATACAGGTGTTTTGATAAATGGAGTAAACCGTAGTTATCGGCACTGCTCCAGTCTAAGTTATCCCAAGATTCTGCATCATTATAATAGTGTTCAATAATTTTTTGATGTTCCTCCTGAGAATCGCACCAAAAGTCATGATTGTGCTTTTTATCAAGTAAGTACTCCCGCAGAGATTGGTGAAAGATGGCATAAAACATTTGCCCCTGTTCATCGTTGATCTCATCCAAAAACTGCTGTAAAACACCTAGAGCATCTTTTAGTTGTTCAGAATCAATTCCGGTGAACTTGACTAATTGTTCTTCACTGACTGGTTCCTGAGTTACGGTCAACGTCCCTAGAATTGATTGATAACGATCGCTCCACTTGCGGAAGGGGCAGCGATGCCGGAGAAATCGTTGATAAACTTCATTGAGGGTTTTGGGCAAAGCCGACAAATTTTTCAGAGACAACTCTTCTGCCGCAATGCCATCTACGAGCAGGCGCGTGTACAGGAAGTTGCCATTGGAGAGGTCTTTGACTTTATGCACCAACGTTTCGGCAGAAAGCTGAGCCTGTTCTAGTCGAGCCTGAAATTTTGACTCAGGCTGTACCACTAACTCCTCTACCCGACCGCCGACATAACGCTCAATATCCTCCAAGTTCTGCGCCAACAGTTCCTCTAGCTTGTAGAGCTTCATCAACTCAAACTGTTGCAAGACTCGTAAATCTGGACGTGCTGTGAGGATAAACCGAATCCAAGAGGGTAGCCCATCTGCTTGAGACAGGGCTGCCAGCAGTGTTGCCATGTTGTCCCTTCCGGTTGTGGTCACTGCCTCATCCAGCGAGTCAATCAGAAGTACTTTCAGCGTTGGAAGGGGTTCGTTATGTTCGGCATAGAGGTCAGGGAGTGCTGCCAGTGGTGCCCGCAGCAGAATCTCCAGTTCGTCTCTGGGGTCGCTCTCTTTGAGATTCTCAATGTAGATGCCCGTCACCTGGCTATTACTCAGAGACTCAATATTGATGTTGACATCAATCCGCAGGTGAATCGGGTCAATTGTCTTTGCTAGAGCTTCACCGTAATGAGGCATAGTCTTCCCCAGTTGAGCTGCCAGCGATCGCAATACTCGCCCTGGTCTGACCGTTTCCACATCTCCAGCCCGACAGAAGTGATAGGCGGCGATATCACTACGGATTTGGGTCAGTTTAGCAGCGATCGCACTTTTGCCAACGCCTGGTTCACCCGTCAGCAGGTAGAACTGCTCATTGCCCTGTTTCAACCAACGGTCAATCTGCTCAAAAAGCCATTCCCGTCCGGTGAAGCGTTCGGTCAGGCGCTCGATGTAGCGGGTAAAATCAATAGGAGCTAGACGATTGAGTGCAGAGGAAACCATTCATTTACTCCAAGTTCAGTAAGTACTCTTGCAACGAGGGATGAAAGATGGCGAAGGTTTCACGGGCGTCCTCACCTTCCCCAATGCACCCGACATCCAAAAACTGTCTCAGTCCCCACAAGTCTTGCCGCACCAACCTGGGTCGAATTCCGGTCAAGCTGACTAACTGGTCTTCAGTCAATGGTTCCTGAGCGCTTGCTAATACCTTCAGGATTTTTTGGCATCGTTCCGCCAACTCATCGACTGAAAACCACTTTGATAAATCTTTGGCGTAACTTTCAGCCAAACTTTCAGGCAAAACTGCTAGATTGTTCAACGAGTGTTTTCTAGCTTCGAGGTCATCTAATAGACATCGGACGTAGCGAAAATTACCCATTGAAAGCTGGGTCAACTCATCCACCAGTGTTTGGGAGGACATCTGAGTTGCTTCTAGCTGATTTTGAAAGGCGGGTTCTGCAACTTGATTCTGGATGTAGTGCCGAATATCACCCAGATTCTGCTGGGACATTTCCTCCAGCTTGTAGGGTTGGAGGGGTTCAAACTCTCGCAACACTCTTCGGTCTGGACGCGAGGTGAGAATAAATCGAACCCAGGATGGTAAACTTTCATCTTCCAACAAGGCTGCTAGCAATGTCACAATGTCTTCATCATCCTTTGCAGCGTCTTCGGTTGAGACTGCCACATCCAGGGCATCAATTAGGAAAATTGCTCGTTCTGGAGCTGGCTTGTGGCGCTCGTCGTAGATTTTAGGCAACGCTGCCAAGGGTGCCCGGATCAGAATATCCAGTATATTCTCCAAGTCTTCCTTTTCCAGGTCACTTGGATTCAGGTTTTCAATGTAGACTTCTCTAATCTTGCTATCACTCGCTTGCTTAACCTGGATTTTGACATCCGCTTCCAAGGTTGCCTTAATGGTATTGAGCAACGCTAGACCGTAGTCTGGCACTGTTTCCATCAATTGAGCTGTAAGCGATCGCAAAATCCGCCCCGGTTTCAAGGTTTCCAATTCTGCGGCTTGACACAAGTGATAGGCAACAATGTCTTTGCGCGATTGAATGAGGTGAGCTGCGATCGTACTCTTGCCCACGCCCGGTTCTCCAGTTAGAATGAAGAACCGTTCATTGTCCTGTTGCAACCATCGGTCAATCTCCTCAAGGACCCATTTCCGACCTGTGAACCCTTCGGTGAGTCTTTCGATATCACGGTCAAATGCGATCGCTTTTACTTGAGTTGCAACAGTTCCAGTCATCGTTCCTTGCTCTAAATGTCTTCAGCGATGAGTGTTGTTTGGAGAATTGGCAGCTTGTACTGTGACCAGTAAAGCTCCTTAACCAGCTTGAGTATTCAAAAGCTCTGATATCTTTCGCCAATCTGGATGCACCCATCCTGCAATCCGCACTGCCTCCGATAAAACTGTTACTGACAGTCCTAATTCAACTTTTTCAAAAGCAGGTGCCCATTCTGATAAGACAGACAAAAATTCGTTCAACTCTAGTAAGCCAATTGCTACAAGAGCTTCTTCAAAATTTATAGCTTGAGTTGCATTAACAGGTGAATGCTTCAGCACATCTAATTGTCTCTCTTCCAACTTAATGTTCTGAGCAACGTTGCTACTTTCAGTTAAGCCTCCCTCAACTTTGACTGCCTGTCTAAGCTGAATTAGGTCTGTAACTGTCTCGGATTGAATCTTACTATCCTCAATAGATTGAGCGACCTGCTCAGCCTCTGTAAATCGTCCTGCTTTAGCTAAAGCACTAGCAAACCACTTCAGGGCTAAAGCTCGACTTCTAGCAACTTCGATGGATCGAGCCAGTTGTTCAGCTTGAGTAAATTGCCCCGCGTGAACTAACGCATTTATCAGCTCTTTCAGTGCCCATGTTCGACTATTAATAGATTCAATAGATCGAGCCACTCGTTCTGCTTCAGCAAACTGTTCTGTTTGAACTAAAGTAACAACCAACTCTCTCAATGCTTCAGAACGGCTTTCAAGAAAATTGATAGCTAAAGCTGCTTGTTCAGCTTCAGTGAATTTTCCTATCTTAGTTAGACTACGAGCCACGATTCTTAGGGCACTATTAGATTTACCATTGCGGGCAATTTCTTCAGCCTTTAAGAGAAAAGTCACAGCTTCAGATTGCTGTTCTGTCTGAATTAGAGCCGTTGCTAAATTATTGAGCGCTAATGCCCGACTCTCAGCGTTCTTAATAACTAATGCGACTCGTTCAGCTTCAGCGAATTGTTCTGTTTGAGTTAAAGCAAGCGATATTTTGTTTAGAAGAAGGTCGGATTTATTGATTTGGGCAATCTCCTCAGCTTTTTTGAAGAAGGTCATAGCTTCAGATTGATGTCCCAATTGAATCAGAGTAACTGCCAAATCCTTGAATACCAGTGCCCGATTCTCACTACCTTGAATTGCCTGAGCTACTTGTTCAGCTTTGTTGAATTGTCCAACCTGAGCTAGGGCAAACGCTAATTGTCTCAACGCTTGAGCCTGACTTCCACTGCTCTTAATAGCTTGGTCTATTTCCCCTGCTTCAGTAAAGATTGTCAGAGCATTAGTTTGCTGTCCTACTTGAGCTAGTGCGACTGCTAATTGTCTTAATGTCTCAGCTCTGTCTCGATAATCTTCAACAGTTTGAGCTACTTGCTCAGCGTCAGTGAAATATTTTACTTCAGCCAAGGCAATAGATAGTTGACGTAATATCTTATCTCGTTCTCTAGAGTCTTCAATAATCTGAGCAGTTTCTCTTGCTTCAGCGAAAATTTCTACTGCTTCAGGCTTCTGCTCCACATGAGCTAGAGCAGTTGCTAATTTGCTCAATGCCTCAATTCGAGCCTCGTAGTTTTCAATAGTTTGAGCAATCTCTCTTGCTTCTGCGAAGACTTCTACTGCTTCAGACTGTTGTTGTGCCTGGATTAGGGCAGTTGCTAGTTGACTTAAGGCTTCAACTTGAGTTCCGCTAGAACAAATTTTTTGGATAAGTTTCTTGGCTTGCGTAAACTGCTCTGCTTGAGCTAGAGCAATAGCTAATTGACTGAATGTCTCTGCCTTGGTCTGATCTTGTTCAATAGATTGTGCAATTTGCTCAGCTTTAGTAAACTGCCCTGCTTGAGCTAAAGCAATAGCTAATTGACTGAATGCCTCTGCCTTAGTTTGATCTTGTTCAATAGATTGTACAATTTGCTCAGCTTTAGTAAACTGCCCTGCTTGAGCTAGAGCAATAGCTAAATGTTTCAGTACTTCTGCTCGTTCCCAACTCGACTCAATAGATTGTGCAATCTGCTCAGCTTTAACAAACTGCCCTGCTTGAGCTAGAGCGATGGCTAGCTGAATCGATGCTGCTTGAGCTGCAATGTGTGAGCGCTCCCAGTCTTTTGCTTGCTCATAACGCTCCACAATAGAATGGACAACTTCCTCAGCTTCGATAAACATTCCTAGCTTAACTAAGGAACTAGACAATTCATTTAATGCTTCCGCTAGTGTCTGTCCCTTTTTCAAAAAACTGATAGAATTAACAAGTTCTCTAACCTGTTTAACTCGCAATTTTAAAGAATTTTTAGTTTCATTAATTATTGATGTAATTTCAGGAAGATGTCCTATTTGAGATAAAGCAGTAGCTATCTTCCCCAATGCTGCTATGCGAGCCTCTACAGAGTCAATCAACTGAGCTTGTTCCCACATCTTCCTCAGTAGCACTGAATTGGGAGGCTGACCTTTAGCTTGTTGTGTGTTGTAAATTACCCAAAAACTATCAAACCGTTGTGAAGCACCGGGACGTAGGCAAGCATGTTGTATAGCTTTTGCTTCACCACCTAACCAGACAAGAGTCTTTAGATCGGTATCGCTATAGCGACTTGCTCGGTGATAGATAACCTGCCGTGCTGTGTGAAGCTGGACTAGTTGTGTTACTTGCTCAGGTAGTCTTGGGTTATCGAAAGCCTTCAATGCAAGTTCTAAATCCGTGACATACCCTTCATCACTGCCATACTGAGTGAACTTAGCGTGCATCCAATTCGCAGTACTTGTTAATAATTTACATAGATCTTGATGGTGTCCAGCTTGTTTCAGATGATATGGCAAGTAACGAAAAGCATAGTCATCTTTGATGCTTGTCCAATCTCTTTCCAACCATGATTTAGCCCCTGCTCGGTAGTAATCTACTATCCTTTGATGTTGTTCTTGTGCATCACACCAGTAGCTCTCTGCTCGATCTTCATCTTGCAAAAAGTTTGCTAAAGAACGGTGATAGATGGCGTAAGTACGTTGGCTTGCAGGCAAGAATTCATCTATGTCTAAAAACTGTTGGAGTTCTTCCAGCACTCCTGCAACTTCAGATTTACTCATCTCTGTAAATCCAGCCAATTGTTCCCTAGTCAACGCCTCTTGAGCGATCGCTAATGTTCCCAAGATGGGAGCATATTGCCTCCGCCAAGTTTTCTTGTCTTTGCCAACCAAACGATACAGAAATTCCCGATAGATACCATCTAAACCGTTTGGCAACTGCTCCAACGTGGTCTTAGTTATTTCTAAGTGCCCTTGGGCAAGCATTTTCAGCAGATAGGTGACGTAGAGAAAGTTGCCATCGCTCTTCGCACTAACTGTAGTGACAAAGTTGCCTTGAGGCAAATCGGGGGCGAGTTGCGCTACCAGTCCTGGCTGCTGCTTCAAGGCTTGCCAGACATACTGATTGACATCCTCCTGGCTATGCTGTAATCCCTCACCCATTGTCAGGGAATACACTACTGCACGATCTTGCAGGGGTTCTAAAGCTTCTATCTTGGGGCGAGAAGTCAGCAAGAAACGCACCTGTTCGGGCAAGTCTTGTACTGCTGAGAGCAAATCAACAATGGTTTTCTCTCCTTCAAACGTTAATGCCTCATCCAAACTGTCCACCAGAATGGTAATAGGCTTATCAAAACCATTGCCGTAGATAGTGTTCAGTGGGTCTAGCACCACTCGATTGAATGCTTCCTGACCACTCCTGAGTCCTGATACATCGAGGTTATTGACGACTACCCCTTGAACGGTGCTGTCCTTGACTGTGCCCAGGTTTTGCTCAACGCGAATATTAACCTCTTTTTCCCCAATATTCAGCAATACCTCAGCGTACTCAGAGATTTGAGACAGTTGTAAAGCAATTGACTCGGAAAAATTCTTCGGGTCAACCCAGGTACTTCGGGAAGCAGAGCAGAAATGAGCAGCATTCGGAAAATTGGCAATCAAATTTTTAGAGATTGCTTGTTGACTCAGTCTGTGTTGGTATACTTGACCAGCAATCGCTGTCTTCCCACTTCCTGGCTCCCCAGTCAGCAGAAAGTAACGTGAGCTATTGGGGTCAGAGAGCCAGTCATGGATCTTCTCAAACACCCACTTGCGACCTGTGAAGTTTTGGATGCGGTCATTTACGTAGTCTGTGAAATCGGGTCTTACTTTACTACTAGCTACTGGCATAGTCCATCCCTAAGGCAAGAAGTTAAAGCTGATTTAGTTAGTAGAGGGCGATCGCAAAATCCGCCCCGGTCTCACGGTTTCCACATCGCCTGCCCGACAAAAGTGATAGGCAGCCACGTCATTGCGAATTTGGGTTAACCGAGCCGCGATCGCACTTTTCCCTACTCCCGGTTCCCCAGTCAGGATGAAGAACCGTTCATTGTCCTGTTGCAACCATCGGTCAATCTCCTCAAAGACCCATTCCCGATCTGTGAAGCTTTCGGTAAGCCTTTCGATATCACGGTCAAATGCGATCGCTTTCACTTGAGTTGCAACAGTTCCAGTCATCGTTTTTTGCTCTAAGATGCTTCTAGTTGTTTAGGTTTTGAAGGCGATCGCAAAATCCGTCCCGGTTTCAAGGTTTCCAATTCTGCTGCTTGACACAAGTGATAAGCAACAATGTCTTTGTGGGTTTGAATGAGGTGGGCGGCGATCGCCGTCTTTCCACTTCCCGGTTCCTGTGTCAGCAGAAAGTAGCGTGAACCATCCGGGTTAAAGAGCCAGTTACGAATTGCCCCAAATACCCAATCCCAACCTGTTAAGTTGCGGGTGCGATCGCTAATATAGTCTGTCAAATACATTTGAAATTTGGTGTTTAATAATACCATTACTCTATAAGTAGATTTAGTATGATGATTAACACATTTAATAATAAAACTGTAAATGTTAATAACTATTTAGTACGCCATTCTGTTACCAACTTTGAGTAGTTAATGATACAATAATTTATATTTAAGGCACTGTCAAACACCTTAGTCTTTAATCTAACAACATATCGACTAATCTAGAGATCAGCAACAAATTCAAAAATTTATCAAAACTTTATATTTCCTTCCTCCTACTTGTGGATTTACGAGCTTATCCTGGTTATTTAAATCTATGTTGCCTTACTTAATATTAAAGAAATCTTAGTGTCAGTAAAGTTACTAATTTTTCCTGCTAGCATATTCAACACCAGAAAGATTAAGTAATGATTTACACAAAAAATCCAGCGTTTGCATACCGCTAAGTTTAGACAAGTTGGTTGCTGTCCCTGACATCAAGCTAACCTCGCTACTAAACCGCAAGTTAAAAGCCGAACGAATATAAAAAGCTTGAAAGGGGCTAAAAATGGCAAAAGTACAAATGCGCGATATTGTCGTTATTCTGCCTGGTATTACAGGGAGCGTGCTCCAAAAAGACGGCAAAGATGTCTGGGCAGTATCGGGACAAGCAGCCTTACAAGCGCTCATCACCCGTGGAGAATCATTTCAGCAATTGAAGATAGACCATGATGATCCTGAGCTTGAGGATCTGGGAGACGGGATTAAAGCTGTTCGAGTTGTGGAAGATGCCCACCTTGTACCGGGTTTAGTCAAAATCGATGGATATACAGCAATCTCTCAAGCCATTAATGACTATTGTGATGTAACACTTGGTGAAAACTTCTTCAAGTTTCCCTACGATTGGCGACGCGACAATCGAGCCAGCGCTCGTGCCTTGAAGCGTTTTGTAGATGAACGGTTGAAGAAGTGGCGGGAATCTCCTAACGGTGCTGAGGACGGAAAGGTGATTCTATTGGGGCACAGTATGGGTGGCTTGGTTTCTCGCTACTACCTGGAAGTATTGGAAGGATGGCAAGATTGTCGGGCTTTGGTTACCTTTGGTACTCCTCACCGTGGATCTGTCAATGCAGTTAACTTTCTTGCAAATGGCTTTAAAAAGCTATTCTTCGATCTCACTGAGGTGATGCGATCGCTACCTTCGGTCTATCAACTGATGCCAATTTACCCGATGCTCAAGATTAGTAACGAGTATAAGCGAATTGCTGAAGCCGGTATTAACCTTCCTAACATTGACAAGGCAAAATCTGAAAATGCTTTAAAATTTCATCATGAAATTCGGGATGCTGTAAACAAGCACCGTCAAGATGCAAATTATTTAGCAAATAAGTATGCACTTATTCCTGTAGTGGGTACGAAGCAGCCCACGTTTCAATCGGCAAGTTTAACCACGAATGGTCAGATTGAGATTAGCCTGGAACTACCGGAAGGCGCTGATCCAATTTTCGGCAGTGGTGATGGGACAGTTCCTTATATATCTGCCATTCCTATCGAACTTACTACAGAGTATCGACAGAGCTACATTGCTGAACGACATGGTTCCATTCAAAATCATGGTCAGGTGCTGGATCAACTTTGCAACCTCATTGCAGCAATGCAAGTTAGGAGAACAGAAAATTTCCAAAATCCGGGAATAGTTGAGGTTTCAAGAGAGCCAGCAGCAATCAGCTTGGATCTTGATGACGTGTATCTTCCTGATGAAGTTGTTGAGTTCCGTACCAGCATCATCAATGCGAGTGAGGATTTTGGAAAACTGAAAGCGCGGATTACGTCCGTTTCAGATGAAGACTTTTCGCTACGTGCTGATTTTCAAGAACAAGATGGTCGATGGATTTTGCACTTGGACAAGAATGCTTTTCCGACTGGAGGATTACACCGAGTGGAGGTTCGAGTCGAGAAAGGTGGTCTAAAGGCTCCTACGCCTGTGCATGATTTGTTTGAAGTGGTGAAGCAAGTTTAATTGTGGTAGTACCTCTAGGAGTTGGATGATGGAATGGATTTGGACGAAAGCAAATGAGAAGGAGTTAGCTCAGTTTGCTACAGACTCAGCGCTTCAACTGTTTAACTTGGATGTCAGCAGTTTTGATCTGATTCGAGAAGCGCAATTTGAGAGCCTGATAGAGGCGATCTACAACACTCTTGTCGAGCAGAAAATCAAATATGACCTCGAAAAATTCAGCACAGCAGAAACCCATCAGCGCATTCGCACACCTGTTGAAATTCTTTCCCAACCACGCCAAGGAACCTGTCTGGATCTTGCAATCCTGTTTAGTGGTTTATGTCTCGGTTGCAATTTACTGCCGAAGCTAATTCTGCTAGAAGGTCATGCCTTAGTTGCCGTGTCACTCACCTTGAAACGTAGTGAGTGGAACAGCGGTAGTGAAGACCAGAAGAAATTTTTAGGTAAGCGCGTGAAAGATTCTCAAGGAATTGAACGAATTGAACCTGATGTTTTTAGAAACGTAGATCTTCTGAAAGATAAGATTGACTATGGCATCTATTGTATTGTTGAATGCACTGGCTTTGCTTACAGCAAAACTTTGCAACCTGATTCTACAGAGCTTGCAGGAGTCGCACGAAACACAGATGGATTTCTGACGTTTAAACAGGCAAAAGAAGTTGGACGTAAGCAATTAGACCGATTACCTTTCAGGTATGCGATCGATATTGCTGTTGCACATGAGTCTTGGGGTATTAAGCCAGCATCTTTTGAGATTCCAAACACCTGGGAAAAACCAGTAATTAAGATGTACGCAAAGCAAGACCTCGAAAATCTTAATGCCGTTACAGCTATTGGCAATGAAAATGAGTCTGACGGTGCAGTCGAGATGGAATCTGACCAGACAGTAAAAGATGCAAAAAATTCCGTAATCAAAGGGAATGTAAATAAAGGAAGGGGAAGCTCAGGTGAATCTAGAACTAAACAAAATTTAGGTTCAATTGAGCATACGAAAGTTACAGCAGAGACACATCAAGATCTGTAGCCAAAACCTCTGAGAATTGTGGAACTTTCTGCCAGTCCTGCGACTGCTTAATAAAATTGAAAGCGATCGCCTTTGACCGTGATATCGAAAGACTTACCGAAGGCTTTACAGGGCGGGAGTGGGTCTTTGCGGAAGTTGACTGCTGGTTGCAACACGACAACGAACGGTTCTTCATCCTGACGGGGAAACCGGGAGTGGAGAAAAGTGCGATCTCCGCTCATCTGATTCAAATCTGCAAGGACATTGTTACCTATCACTGGTGTCAAGCAGCAGAATTGGAAACCTTGAAACCGGGAGGGATTTTGCGATCGCCCTCAAAACCTAAACAACTACAAGCACTTTAGAGCAAGAAACAATGACTGGAACTATTGTAACTCAAATGAAAGCGATCGCCTCTGACCGTGATATCGAAAGCTCACCGAAGGCTTCACGGGGCGGGAGTGGGTTTTTGAGGAGATTGACCGATGGTTGCAACAGGACAACGAACGGTTCTTCATCCTGACCAGGGAACCAGGAGTGGGGAAAAGTGCGGTCACTATGCTTTAGGATTCCTGGCATCTCATTTGGTGGAACTAGTAGTCTGTCAAAGCAATTTTGACGGATAGTAGAAGTGTGCATTCAAACTAAATCTTCTAGTAAACCTGTAATTTTACCCTGGGCTTTGGTGCGGTTGTCGTCATAAATCATTAAAGTGTTCAGATTCGCATGACGGCTCAACTTTTGAACGCTTCTGACATCTCCCCCACTCACATCTAGTGCCGCAGTGACCGACGAATGTCTAACTCTGTGCGGGCTAACGGTTTTAGAAATACCAGCAACTTTCGCAATAGCCACGACAATCTTGCGAATTCCATCTCCCGTCAACCTATGCCCATAATGAGGTCGCAGCGAGATAAACAGCGGTTGCTTAATGTCAAGTTCACACCGAGAGAGCAACCAATCCTGAAGTGCATCACAGGTTTTAGGTTTCAAGTCAATGTTTTCCTTCTGGGTTCCCCTTCCTTTCCCCAGAATACTCAAAGTCCTGGCTTCTAAATCCAAATCCTCAATATTGCAGCGGGAAATCTCCTCACGTCTGAGGGCATTCGCCCACAATAGCCGCAGCAGCGCATAATCGCGTTTGCCTTTTAAAGTTTCTCGGTCTGGTACCAAAAGCATTTTTTTAAATGCTTCCGGGCTAATTCCTGTTGTATCTCGGTAAGGAGTCACTTTCTCGCTCTTAATATCTGCCAAAGTCCAATCACACTTACCCACCTTATATGCGTAGTTAACCAATGACTTGATAGCGGCTAAGCGACGATTAACAGTCGCTTCCTTCAACCCAAGGTCAACCAAAGTCGCTTTGTAACGCAAAACTAGGGTAACTGCCGCAAACCTGTCCATTTGCAGAAATTGAGCCACTAGAGTGGGAGTTGGTTCCTGACCACACACTGTCACAAAAAAGTTCTTTAAATCTTTAGCGTATTCATGACGGGTACTTTTATTACGCTTGCCCACCAGTAACTCTTCCAAAAGGTTACGTTCCGCAGCAATGGCAAACGGATTGGTCAACGAGAGTGAATGCGACCCATCATCAGACGACATACAACTATCGAAAAGATTCATTTTCGATAATTAACTTAGCACAGATCTAGACCCAACTTCTGTAAAGGAGTGTTTTGGTGGACACTCCTTTGATCTAAACTTGTTTGACAATTAGGCGATCGCCCGTAAGGGCAGTACGCTCCGCGCAATCGCCATCAAAATCACTAACTGAGTACGGGACAAACTAAACTTGAGCCACACCGCGCACCTATTTTCATTTCACCGGAAAATAAATAGCCTCCTGCTCCTGGTAGCGCCAGCCCACACTGCCTGGGTCGCGTGACCGGGACCATGACAGAAATTCCTTTGGACTTAGGGTTTGGCGTTGATTGCTCAGATTGGCTACATCAACCGCGAGTCTTTTAGCAAGGTTTTCTTCTGGCATTGGTTGTAATTCTATACTGGCTTGTTGATAGTACGGGTAGCCAGATGATTTGCGCCCCCTTTGAGTACTTGGGTTGCGTTGTAGTTGCACCAAGGCTGACTCAATGAGTGCTAATCGATTGGCGAGTACTTTTATCTGTTGTTCCAAATCACTAAAGCGTTGTTGTTGCTGAGTTTCTGTACTACTTTCTGCACGCTTTTCTATACGAGGAGCCAAATGCTGCAATTCTTCTTCTAGTTGGTGTAGACGAGTTTCTACATTATTATCTGTACTATCTGAAGAACCAAGAACGTGGTGTAAACCTTGGGTGACCAAATCTGTAGCTGTGGTGTTCAGCTCGCGAGCTTTTGCCCTAAGCTCTTTGATCAAGGACTTGGGAAGCTTAAAGTTAATTGATTCTCGTTCAACTTTTGCCATTTCTACACCAGTTTATACACCACTGGATAGACAGTTTACAAGAGACAACGGGAGCGTGAAAGCTGTCGGTTCGCGGCCCAGCGTGAAAGCTGTCGGTTCGCGGCCCAGCGTGAAAGCTGTCGGTTCGCGGCCCAGCGTGAAAATTGTCGCAGACTATGTGAAAATATTCGCGGACTAATTGAAAATTATGTTTGTAAAACCCTCATTTTTTCGTGGTAAACGGCGATACGCCTCTGGCGTCTGGGCTTTGCGCAATCGCACCAAAGCAGGAGTGTTCTACCAAAGTCTAACCCAGTATGAATTTCGTGCCTTGTGGCAAGAATTTGGATTTGGACTCCGTTACTATCGCCAACCCAGATATACGCCAACCCCAAAAGCCATTAGACATCTCCGAAAATTGGTAATACGGCTCCGTCAGTCGCTTAGGTTGTGCAAGCGTGCCCTACTAAAATTAGCCAGCTGAATCTGTACCAATCCATTAAAGTCCTAGGTACTTGACGGCAAACCTCAGCAAGCGAACGGTATCAGTTTCCCGAACTTTGTGTATGTGCTCACCCAGTTGCGCGACCTCTATCTGTATGATTTTTTCGACTTTACTAGTCTTAACTCTACCAAAGTAGTCAGGTGAATTGGTAAAATTTAGAACAGTTTAGGGCATTATTTTGATTAATCCTCCTGCACCCTTAAAAAGTATGCACCATGTCAGCACAGATAACTTATCTAGAACTGTCTGAGGCCTCTGGAAGTTCCCACAAGTTTTATGAAGTCACGGTTGATGGGGCTGAAGTTCGCATCCGTTTTGGTCGAATTAGTGAATCGGGACAAATCCAGACCAAAACCTATGCAACTCCTGAAAAAGCCAAGGCAGAAGCAGACAAGAAGATTAAAGAAAAACTGAAAAAAGGCTATGAGTATGCAGTCATGGGTGGGCGACAGAAGCGTCCTAGTACCCGTCGTCAGGTTACCAGCACCCCATCAACAGGTCTGCGAGCGCCGATTCTATGGCGCTTTGACTCTGGCTCTCCGGCTTTTGGTATTTTCATCGATGGTGAGCACTGCTGGCTGGGCAATCAACAGGGGCAAGTCTTTAAGCTCGATCACCAAGGGCAAGTGTTAAATCAGTACCAGTTGCCAGAGGGAGTTAAATGCATTGTGGCGGATGATGTCTGGATTTATGTCGGATGTGACGATGGCAACGTTTATGATCTCACTGGCAAGCTGCCTCGGCTAGCTTATGAGATTGACGAGCATGTTGATATTTTTTGGCTGGATATCCACGATGGCATTCTTGGCGTGTCTGATGCCAACGGGGGGTTAGCCAAGATTGATCCCGAAGGAGAGGTGCAGTGGACGCGCCTCAGTTCAGGTAAGTTGGGTTGGATGGTACGATGTGATACCCAAGGGTTTTATCAGGGTCACACCAGAGGTGTGACCCTGTATGAACGCGAACAGGGACGGCAACTCTGGCACCAAGCCACAGAGGGTAGTGTGCTATTTGGCTGGCAAGAAGCGGATACAGTTTACGCAGGAACCAGCAGCAAGAAAATTTACAGTTTCAGCAAAGCGAGTGGCGAGCCTCAAAGCATCTATACTTGTGATGCTTCGGTATACTCCTGCGCTACAGCTGCTAGAGGTCAGTATGTTTTTGCAGGAGATAGCTCGTCTTCCATCTACTGTTTTGACCAGAAGGGCAAGCGACTGTGGAAATTAGGAACGGGTTGTGGTTCAGCACTTTCAATGCAGTTCTGGGGAGAGCGCCTCTACATCGTCACAACCGATGGTGTGCTGTCCTGCATTGATGCCAGCACGAAGGCAATTGAAGCTGCCCAAGCTGGACAACTCCCGAAAGTCGTCTCTATCCAAGCTCAAGAAGCCCCTGCAGCAACTGTTGCGACCACCCTAGAAACTGTATCTGATTCCTCTGCGGGGGTGATAGTCGAATGTTTCCGTCAGGAGGGCAAACTGCGAGTGCGGGTTGTCTCTGTTGGGTACAACCCAGAGTGGATGGTGCAGTTTCCCAGAGATATTCGGCACGAGGGCAGCCGTTACCTCGTGCAGGAAATTCGAGAAGCTAGCCAGGGAGGCTTCTACAGAGCTTATGGAGATATCAAGAAGTTGGTGTAAATCATGGAAAAGTACTGAATTTTTAAAGCCTTGCAAGCGGTTGAACTTACCATAGATCACAAGTCTGATTTCATCACTGCAGTCTATTTATCTGAAGAATACTCTGAGCTACAGCATTTTTTCTAGAAACTGCTTTGCGCTCCCACTGAGGAGTGTTCAAAAATTCACTTGGTGTAGTGTCCTCTATCAAACACCCTTGCTCGAGGAACATAATTCGACTAGCAGCAACTCTGGCAAATCCCATTTCATGAGTTACAATTGCCAACGAATCAGATGTCATTCATGTCTTTTACACATTTTTTGTATAAAAATTGACATAATAATGAGCAAAAGTCGCTATGCATCAAACTGGAAAGAAATAGCCACCGCTGTGAAAGAATCAGTAGGGTGGTGTTGCCAAAAGTGTGGTAGGGTTTGTTTGAAACCGGGTGAAAAAACTCAAAGTTGGACTTTATCTGAACGTAGAGCTTATACTCTTCAAGTTCATCATTGGAACTTTAATCCAGAAGATAATCGATTAGAAAATCTTGCCCCTTTGTGCAGTAGCTGTCATCTCCATTACCACCGATTTGGACGAGGAAATATCTCTCCTGGTCAATTGTCACTGGAATTAACAATCAAAAATTAAACTTCCGAAACTGTAAAATCCTGGCTTGTACTTGGTATGGTAGTTTTTTGCTCTTGTGACATGATTTATATACTATGAAGGTAGAGTGAAAAATTTCATCACTTACAAGTAGTGCAACTTGTATCCACTTTTGTGTCATTTGTGCTCTACTATAGCCAGCTCATCGCTACCTGTAGTGACCCGCAATCAAGGCATTTTCAAACCAGGATTATTTGCAATTAAGTACAGAATTTTACAAATTCGTAGCGAATTGACAGGAGTTTTCAGAAGGGATAACCTCCTAAGAGGAGCGTTCGCCTTTAGCGGGTACTCCGTGCGATTGCGCGAACGCTCTTTGCATGTCCGGAGGACATAGGGACACGCAAAGAGCGTTCGGGACGAGAGCGCAGACGCCTTCAGGCGTATCGCTCACCACCTCTATCCTCCTATTTCCATGCCCGCCGATTGTTTCTGCAATTGCCCAGTGCGCTCTGCTCTTAGCTGCTGGACAACCGCATAACGTGCTTGAAAGTCTTTAACCTGCTCCCTTGTAAATGGCTTTTCCACCTTGTCACCATAAGCCTTCATCTGGAGGTTACCTTCCATATCTCGAACTTGCAAATGTTTGCCAGAATCAATAATTTGCATCCCTGCCTTTTCGGAAACAAAGGCACGACCTTGCATTTTCTCAATCTTTGCATTCTCTCTAGTGCCACCTACCCACGTCTCAATTGGTACCTTCCCTTCTTTGCCGTACACATTTACCATGTCACGTAACGGAGCAAGACTATCCCGCGTCAGTTGCTTGCGCTCGATGTAATCAAAGTTGTCCAAATCTTTGGTCAACAAACGGTTATGAGTCACTTCGTCTCCTTTAGCCTTGAGAACTCCATCAGGACGGTAACTCTGCTCAATCTTTCCTGTATCATGCCGCAAAAACGTTTGATTCGATTTGTCAATTGATAAATCACCTGTTGCCTGATTTTGGGTAATGGTATAGCCACTTACTGTCGCTGTTCTGACACTAGGGACAAGTTCTTTACCTTCTTGTTGGAGTGCCTTATGAGCAACTTGGAGGACAAACTGCTGGGCTTTTTGAACTGCACCATCCCGTTCTGAACGCAGATTCTCTGGCACCGGAGCTTTACTCACCGCTAATTCCTGAATTGCTTCAATGGAGACTGAACCAGAGTAAGCGCCCTGCCTCTCCTCAATTTTGGACATTTGGAACCACTGCCAGTTTTTCGAGTTCTCCTCTCGTTGAAGTTGAGCTTGCTGCTCTTTCTCTTCGATAAATTGTTTGGTGGAGGCGCGAACATGACTTTCTTCTCTTAATTGAGATGCGTCTACTTCCTTATGAATTACCTCAAAAGGAGTTACAGACTCAAATGCCACTTTATCTTGGGAAACAACTTCTACTCCCTCTATTTGGGCTGATTGTGAATTTGTGATTTCTGGTTCAATTAATTGACTCTCAATGACTTGACCTTTCTCAAATCGAAACACCTCTTCGTCGTTCTTTTCAATCACAAGCGCCTGTTTAATGTTGGAAGGCTCACCCTTTTGTCCAAGTGCAGGAGTATCCATATCAATCGCTGCTCGCAACACTCCTACACGAGTTTCTGTGAGCTTACTCATCTCTGGTTCCTGTCCAACAACACCCTCATAAACTGAGTTTTTCCCCATCTGGATATTAATCTTATCCCCAGATTTAGCATCCATTCGGTTTGCCAATTCTTGGATAAATTCCTGGGTTTGCTCTATCGATAAAAGCGCTCTTGTTGCAGCCATATGTCACTCCTGCAAAAAACATTTTTATGAACTGTAAATTCTATTGGTGCTTAGGCAGCTGCTTCTTTATTAACCAGCCATAATTCGTGACCAGAAATATTTTCAATGCGATTGAGGACTTCTACACCTTGCACTAAAATTAGCCCTGGTTCACCATCTACCTCAATTTCCACTACTTCTGGACGTGCAGTAGTTGTTAATAACAAACTGGGCATTGCATCAACTTGACCATTAGATTTCCAACCAGCAGCCCAGCAATCATCCAAGTAAACATTGACTTGTTGAGGATGGTACTCACTATCAAAATCAGAAAATTCCCGGTAAGTTTCAACCGACTCTCTTATTGATGGATAGTCTTTTAAAACTTCCTGCACAATTTCAGAAATTAGGTACTCTGCGTTCGTAGCTAGATTAGTATTCATTATTTAACTACCTGTAACTAATGGTTCGACTTACAAATCTTCTCTCACTCTTAATTTACATTCAAATTCCTTATATCTAATAATTTGTCCTCTAAAGCGACTGATGTTGTATGTTATGAATATCAAAACAATAAGCCGAAGCAAACATACAAAACTGCCTTAGGTCATAAAACAAATTAACATTTATCTTTTTACGTATTAACCATTCAAAAACTTCGACATGACAAATAGCGAGCGCGGACACGAGCCTTCGCCATTCTTTTGGCTTGCCGATAAGTCCACATAGGTGTAGGCTTGAGGTCGGGAATATCAACAAACTGTTTATCAAACCGCTTTAATCCTGTTATCCTACTAATGACTTTAGCAATCGTTTTACAGCAAGAATGAGGATACAGAACAACCTGCGCTTCACTAAAGCGAATAACTATCCAATTCACCTCAATAAAATACTGATTACGAATTGCATCGTTGGACTTGTCAATACAATGAGTTGGTTGTTTAGATTTGTAATCATAAGGCTCATCAACTTCAACATCAATCGATAACCCAATCTCTGCAAAGACGATTGCAAAGTCTGTGCTGTAGGCGTATTCTTTAGCGTTAATTGTGACAGGAAAATTAAGTTGCGTTTGTACGCACAAAGAATCAAAATGCTGCTCTATAACCTCCCTAAATGTCCGTTCGCTTGCACCAACAGGAGCATCACTTTTTCCCACAGGTTGCCTGACTTGTTGGTAAAGTGTGAGTTTAAGTTGTTTGAGGCGGTGCAGTTTCTGACTATTTGAATTCAGCGGCGAAGCTTCGTTTTTTTGAACATTACTGAGGTGTTCAGGTAATGGGTTGTGAATTGATTTCTTGTGTTCCAAATTACTGTCAAGCGACTGACTCCCTTGAAAGTGAACAATGAACCACAGCAGCGCCATTCCTCCCAACCCACAAGTCGTTAGCATGAGCCATCCCAAATCGCCAAACACTCCTAAAATCAGAAACCCTTTAATGGCGGCAAGTGATAAAATAATGCCTGGAAGCAATACTAGGACGTGACACAGTGTAGTCCATGCAGGAATAGTGACAAGTCCTCCAACCAATTGATACAATCGCTTCCACAAAAGTTGTAAATTTGCTTCGCAAACTGCTTCTAAAGATTGCTCTTTAAATCCCATCTTATCCCTTACATAGAAGTCAGACATATCTCCTTGCTTTGACATAAAATCAAGCAAAAGCTTGGGAATTAAAATATAGGGATAGCTACTCATTTGGGTGAATTTTCAAACTTGCGCTCGTTTGGGGGAACTGTCCATAGGATGCAAAACCCTGAAGATGCTTTCCTATTTCCTTGAGTCAGTGTCACTTTTAAACTTTGAGCGTCCTTCTGACACTCTTTGTTATCCAAATATCCGGCATTCCATTTCATTAGGTTACGGGCAAACTTACCTTCATTTGACTCTGCCCAACGCAACGCCTCAAGCTGGTTCATAGTGAGACGCTGCGGTTGGGAAAGTCCACCCTCCAACCAAGGAGGAATACTCATGCCAAGGATAAATCCTAAACTCAAGATGGCTGTCACAAGTCCAGCAGCGGGTAGAATCATAGTGGACAAGCGACGGGCTTCTTGTTGTTCTACCTTTTTAATCAAATCAGCAGCTGCACGAGCGATCGCTAACTTTTGGCGTTCAAGTGTTGCAGATTCCACCAACTCCAAATTTCGTGAGATTTCTTTACTCCAGTTTTTGAACAATTGCTCTAGAGTATCCGGCGCATCTTCTAGCAGAACTTCCAATCTGCCCGTTGCTAGGAGAACTAACAACAATGGATCTCCCGGTACTAGTCCAGATTTTCCCACGTAATCCCAAACTCGTTTTTTAAATTCTTCACTCTTCCCCACCAAGGCAGCAGTTAGTAACTCATCAATGCTGGTTGTGTTGTCTTCATCAACCAACTTACTTGTGCCATTCATTGGACTAACCCCGTGCCTTCAAATGCCTTAAACGCCCCCTTCAAAAAGTTTTTCACCTTCTGTTGTGAAACAACGCCAAAATCTGGGTGAGTACAAGCTGATTCAAACTTGATTTGTAGCCGATCCACCATATTCTTCTCCCAGTGTGCCAACTTGGGAAAGTCCATCACCACAAAGCTATACTTTTTTTGGACATCTTTGTACTTGTCTAGATTAGACACATAACTCCACTCATCACATAAGCCCTTATTTCTCACAAAAACATGAGTTAGACGATTCTCAAAGTGTTGCTGCGATTCGACAAAAAACTCAACCGAATCGTGTCCTCCTGTACAAACAAACCACTTCACAAATCGAATTGATTTCTCCTTCCCCAATTCAATCAAACCATTGTTATCAATCCACTCCGTTACTTTTTTGTAAACTTGAGCAGGTAAATTGACTAATACTGATTTCTTTAATGCCAACTCAAAAATCTGATCCGCTTCTTTTTGTTGCTTCTCGTCGTCACTAAAGAATGCTTCAATGCACCCTGGATAAATCTTCAAAATATCCTGGTTAGATGTGTCAGCATCCACAATTGCAAAATCCAAACCTTTGTATTGACAATACTCAATAAATGCCCGCGATAGAAAACTTTTTCCTGCGCCTCCTTTTTCTCCATCAACTAAGTGAATTGTGTGTGTCTCTACAGCTTTAGAGGTTGATTTTCCTGCTACAGAAGTACTGCCAGCTTTATTATCAGTTGCATTTTCATCCTTAGCTTTATCATCTTTTTTGGAGAATGAAGGATTTTCTTTTTCGACATCTACATTTATCTTTTGTTCATAGCTACTTTCTCCTTCTGCATCTAAACTTTTAGCATTAGTAGTTAAACCATCTGGTTTCAAAGACTCCTTGTCGGCATAATTAGTATCAATATGTGCTGTCACTATTGATTCACTTTCAACCGATGATTCGGTTGGGAGTTTGGCTGATTTGCGTGGTCTTCCTGCTTCCTGCTTTGGTGCTTGAGTTGGCGTTTCCGTCTTCACACCTTGCTTGTCCGTTGCTGCCATAAAACCTCTATAAACTGAATTTCAAAGTCTGCTGCTACCACCGAGCTAATCCTGAGTCGTCAAAATCCCCACCTCCGGCAGCTGCTGCTAGTTCAGACGCTGATAGCCCAACTTTAGAAAAAGTTTCCGCTGACGAGTTGGACGCTGCTGACGATACTGAATGTGCAATGGCTTTACTCGGTAACTCCAAACCCACTGCCACAGATAAATTGTCTGCCTGTCGCAACAGGGCATCTACACAAAAGCGCGCTATCTTTTGTTTGTTCGCTTCATCGTGATTGGGAGAATCTGCGATCGCCATTGGCAACCAAAACGAACGTAGTGCCGTGAGCATCACTTCTGTTACCGATAAAGCTGGATGCCCCTTGATGTACTTCAGCAACGCTTTATCCAACTCATTAGTTGGCTGATACCGCCAACGGAAATTTACCTGAGTTTTAGACCGCATAGCCAATTCTCTCCTCACCAGGCTTTGACAACTTTTTCAACTGTGCTTCTACAACTCCGTGAAAGTACAAAAACAAACTGTATACATCGCAAAGCCTGTTTCCTAAACCTGAAATATCTATGTTTGCAGGAATTTCTATTGAGGCGTTCCACGATAAAGGTGTTCTGGGATAATGCTCGTTCAATTCTTTCATCAAGTAATCTGCCGTCCCTCCGCAGAACACAATTTCATCCACATAGTCGGGAAGAACATTGTCCAACCATGAAGTCAACATGGCTGTGTATTCTGCTCGTGCATGACAAATTGCATTCTTTAGCTTCTGTATTTCTGTTGCTCGACCTTCCCGAGTTTTTGAGCGCGTCACTTGCTGCAACACCCTTTCATCAATATCGGTTCCAGCAGCAGCAATGACAGGAGTTAATCGTTCTAACGTCTGACCTGATGTAGAAGCAACCACTTTCTCCACCATTCGCACCATTCCTAAATCTGCGGTTTTTCCTGTTTCAACAATTCCTCGGTTGGCAATTAAGACTGAAGCGTTTCTATATCCAATCATTGCTACCCCGCACACTCTTTGTTTGAGGACTGCTCCCGCTTTCTTTTCGTGCATGAGATATATTCCCGCTCCTTCTGGTAAGCACTTGAACATAGCTAACTCCACACTCATCTCTCCTGTTGGTGTGAGGTATTTCAACAGTGCTTTTCGCAATACTCTCTCAAACTGCTCTTTGTCCTCAAATTCGCCTGGTGGTAGTAATACAGCTATTGCTACTCGTAATTTTGATGGCAGATGTAACTTCTCTTTAATTGCCCATACTGCTGCTAACGTCTTATACACTCCTCTCTCGTACTTCAGTTCTGTGAGTCCTGCATTGGCGTAATACCTGTTTCTTGCTAAATACCCTACTGCTTGCACTACTGATGCATTAGGCAGGTGTACCCAAGCCTGATTTTCTGCTTCTGTTGAACCTAGTAAACCTTTCCCCCAATTTCTCATTGACTCTAATGGTATTGTTCCTACCTCTGGTTCCATGACTAGTGATGTAAGTTTGCCATGACTATTTCCATACATGACTTTGGTACTGCTTCCACCAAAATCTATTCCTATTGTGATGACTGCTTGATTTTTTTGGGTATTTTTACTCATAAGTTGTGCGAGAAAATATAAGTCAAATTAAGACTTTATCAGCCAAATCAAGCCTTTTTATAAGCTCGTTTTATTAGTATTCTTGTCTAGTCTTGGCTTTTAATGGCTTACATAATTTTTCTGGTTTTTAAATCCTGCTGAATTCCTGTAAAATCCATCCAAACTCTATTTCAGCTTATCTGCACTCCTACTACTTTTGTCTTTTACCCAACGTCGTAACTGCTTTTAACTCTAACTTTTGGTATATTTTTGAGCCATTCTCCTTTCTACTCCAAATATTTGTTGCAAGATTTTTCGTGTAGAACATGCGTAGACTCACTACGCAATTTTTCCCCTGACGGGTCGGCTGATGCCTAAAAATTGCTACGTTCGCCCTTAAGGGACAGGCGGTTGAGGCGCTCTTGAACAATCACAATTTGAGGATTAAGAAAAGTTATCTAAACATTGCACTCATTCAACCAAGTGAATGCTGTTAGTCTCTAGATTGAAAATATTGGTATATGAGACTAGCGATCGCTCCAAGGAACCATCACTTCCATGCAAAGATACAAATATGGCAACTTACGCGATTTGCAGAATTGAGAAAATTAAAACCTGGGCAGAACTAGGCATGAGCGCTCTGCACACCGCCAGAGAGCGCGAAACTCCCAATGCTAACCCATCAGTAAAGAATGTTCGGCTAATAGGCAGCGTTGACAACAAAGAACTACAAGCACTATTTAAAGAAAAAATCGGCAACCAAAAGATTCGCTCCAACGCAGTCCTGGGAATAGAAATGCTCTTGAGTGCTAGTCCCCAATACTTCCGTCCCGACAACCCATCACTTGCTGGGGTCTATGAACAAGAACGGGTGGATGACTTTGCTGCTGCATCCACGAAATGGTTACTACAGAAGTACTCTGACCGAGTCGTCGGAGCTGAGTTGCACCTAGATGAAGCGACCCCACATATTCATGCATATATCGTACCGCTTGACCACAAAGGCAAACTAAACGCTAGGGCGTTAATCAATGGCAGGAAAAAGATATCGGAACTTCAAGACAGTTTCGCAGCTGCGGTCAAACATCTTGGCATAGAACGAGGCATCAAAGGTAGTAGAGCGACTCACACAGCCGTTAAAGAATACTACGCCTCGGTGTTAAGCAACTCACTCAATCTCAATCTTGACCAGGTTTTACCTCAACCAGCAGAAAGTCAAGATGCGTATGCTTACCGGGAACAGGTTAAAGAAACTCTTCAACCCACACTGAATATCATTAACCATCAGTTGAGCGATCGCCAACGGGCAATTCAGGAAAAGCAGCAGATGGAGCAAAAGGCTCTAGCGAGTGAACGAGAAAGACAGAAGCTAGAGCAGCGCGTGCAAAACCTGCAATGGACAGTAGAGTTGTGGAAAGCAGAGGCGAACCTACTGCGGGACTTGCCTTTGGAAGAAGTGGCTTACCATCTGGGACTCCATCTAGACGATAAAGGCAAGCACAGGTGGTTTGGTCACGGTCACATCATCAACATCCAAGGTTCTAAATTCTACGACTTTGCAGGTGAGCAGCGCGGAGGCGGTGGTGCAATTGATTTAGTGATGCACGTATTGGACTGTAACTTTCGACAAGCTGTAGTTTGGCTACATGACCAAGTTGGGGAATCGGGAATGCAAAGAGCCGTGACCCATAATGCTCGCACTCAAGCACAAGAGATTGTACTTGCAGAAGGAGCACCTCAGTTTGTGCCGCCACCAAGCGATGAAAGTCGATGGTTGGCTGTACGGCAATACTTAACAGTAAAGCGGAAACTGCCTGAGAATTTGGTTAATACTCTGCACTCATTGGGATTGGTTTATGCTGACAAGCGACAAAATGCAGTGTTTCTCATGCGCTCTCTTAATGGCGAGACGACAGGTGCTTTTTTACGTGGAACGCATGGTGAAGATAACTCCTTCATTGGACTTGCTAAAGGCACTAAGCGTACGAAAGGTTGGTTTCACTTGACTATGGGTGGAAGTATAACTGACCCAATCCAAAAAGCAGTACTGGTTAAGTCACCTATTGATGCACTCTCCTTAGCAGTGTTAGACCAGCCACAACCAGAAAGAACGCTGTACCTAGCAGTAGATAGTCCCCGGTGTTTGCCTGTGGAATTTTTGAGTAAAATTCCCAGAGTCATAGCTGCTTACGATAACGACACTGCTGGTAACTCTACTTCAGAAGCAATCAAAGAAATTTTACCCCACACAACTCGACTCAAACCAAAGGCTAAAGATTGGAATGAACAGTTAACTCAGTATGGGTTTTTCAATAGAGAATTGCAACAAAATCAAGCTGAACGTTAACACAAACTTGTCCATAAAAACGCTTTCCCTTAAAGCGAAACAACACAAGGTCTCGCTGGTATTTTGAACGGCTACATTAGCAAAATAATCTATCCAGGATTGCTTAATTCTTGAATTAACTGTTCAGGGAGAATTATTCGTGGAGTAGTTACCGGAAAATCGACCGGGTTGCGAGTAATAATTACATCTAAGTGATTAAGAACCGCAGTGCTGTATTGAATAGCGTCTTCAAAATCTTTGAAGTTAACAGTTAGCGCCATGTTGATTGTGATACTGTCTACTGTGGCGACTTGACAGAAGGCGACTATTTCTCTCAAAAACTCAAGGGCTAAATCTCGGCCCTTTTGTTTACGGATAATGTAAAAAAGGTCACCAAAAGAAGATGCTGAAATGTAACCTTCGATTTGCCCTTGCTCAACAAGTGATAAAACTGTCTCACTATTGCCAAAAAAGGGCTGTCGCTCAAGGGCTACATCCACAATAATGTTAGTGTCGAGGAGAACTTTCACAGGTTATGTTTCTCCTTTAAAGCTTCCCATCTTGCTTGATCTGGGTCAAAATCAGGAAAAGCAGGCTGTGTCTTTTCAAACCAGCCTTGTAAAGCTTTAATTTTGGTAGGTCTTTTGGGTGTTTCCGGTTGTGACTCGGTGGCTTTTTCTGTGGAAGTTTCAATCTGTAAGACAATCACTTCCACCTCACCGGGTGGTATTTGTATAGGTTCGGTAATCACTAAGTTACCTGCGTTGTCAATTTTTCCCTTGAGTTTGTACGCTTGCATAATATTTTCCCTATTACTCTGTTTCTAGCCTATCCCGCACAGCCCAAATCGCCTCATGCAATTTACCCGTGCAATCTTCACCCGTCACCTCACGCCAAATCACTTTAAATTGATTTTCTCCCAATTGCTTGAGGATTCGCGCTAAACCTTTGATAAGCAAGTTAAACCGCTCTTGAGTATAACACCCTTCAGTATTTGACTTTGATGTTTGGGTAAGTGCACTTGCAAAGCAATCATCTGACGAGCGATTGAGCAAAGCTCACTCACTGCCGGAGGCGATGCTCCGTAAGCGCAAAGCGCAGGCTCCGCCTTAGCGCGCCCTGTTGCCCAACCGTTCTTTCAGAACGGTTCCCCTGTTACCAGAGGTGACAGGGGAGGGGTGATCTTCCAGATAACCCCTCGCAACATACGGGTGATCGCTGCGAAGGCGGGCACAGAGTGCCATCGCCCAAAATTTGCACTTTGTTTATTCCTGTAACGAATAGAGGTGGAGTTACTTGCGACCGACACTTCGATGGCTGTTGCTACCTGTTGGTTGATATTTCAGACGAGAGCGCCAGTGACAGTTATGTTAAATGCGCTCTTTCTCTAAATGTTTTCCAGTATTTTACTTTACAACTACTTGTAATAGCTCACACTTAAAATGAGTTATAAATATTACCACAAATTTCATTGACAGCATTGTACGGCTGAAACCTTATTCTTTGTTGTTTTTAAGGAATTGACAAAGTACTAAAAAACAATACTTACTGAATTTTTTCGTGCTAATATGTATGATATTAATCTTTTAGTTCACTAAATAATAACTCTTAATTTTTCGCTAATCACAAGTAAATAAAATTACATTTAATTTGCTCAATAGTCATATCCTCTATCATTGGTTTTATGTATAAAAAATAACTACTATGTAATAAAATTTCACAGTACTTATCAGTACTTAAATCATTTTTTTAAGAAATTTTCTAACACTTGAGATAAATGAAATTTTGTATTTAAGGTAAGCAATGTCTCTCAAAAGCTTTATGCTAATAAAAATTAAGCCCAAAAATGGGTTAAACATTTCAGATGACAAGGCGTATTAAAAGGGATGTCAATCTACCAAAATCTAGGTTAGACGCAGATAATTAGAAGTAAGCCCAATGGCTGTAGATAAATCTAAATTAGAGCAATTGGCGTCCTAGTTTTAAGTAGTCTCCTAAGGTTTAGAGCAAGTATTTATTCCAATCAAGTATTTAGTTTATTGGAGCAATGCAACGTCATGCACCAAGCACACAAATGCAAACATTCGGAAGTCATAACATCATTTTTTGTTTGTGTTTATCACTGAAAAAATTCTGATCAACAATGATTTTCTTTAGAGAATCAAAAGCTTAGTGCAAGCACTTTAACTACAAATAAGCCATTGTAAGTGGCTGCTGTTCCCCAGGATGCAAATGCCAAAAATTAGTCAATTATAGTCTTTTGTGTGATGGAGGGTGCGTTTGCTCGCATCGCATACGACTAAGATTTCTACATGCAGACATCCTATGAAACAAGCATTTCTGCAAAATCCAAATGAAACTGAAACGCCAAAAGCTTTACTAACCCGTTGGAAGTGGAAGCACTTCTCTTGCGCTGCTTACCTACTTCCAAATGGGGAGTTTGTGATGAGCGATCGCCAAATGGCACTCCCAATGGGACAAACTAGAAAAAAGGCGCGCATATTTCTCGAATTACACCAGTTACCCAGTATCAGTATCCAAGTAGCCAACCGCCAGGTTATTGTTGCATATCCGCTATCGAGTGTTGCGGTTTACTGGCAACACCTTGTGAAATATAATTTGATTCCACCCCACTTTCAGTTTTCAATAAATTGGCACGACCTACTCACATCCCTAACAGACAAAAACTCAAAACCACTGACTTTTGATGTAAAACCAACCAAAACAACGTCAGAAACTAAGTTTCCACCAAACAATCCAACAGCTAACCCTGTAGTTTTCAAGCTAGAGAACAAGGTATTTCTAGAAGTGCTTACGCTTCCTAACTCAGAGTACCGTATTAGGATGGAATCAGGACTGAGTTTGATCGGACTACCAATAAACTGGTTGTTGCAACTTCCTTGGTGTCCAAGAAAACTGAAAAAGTTAGAAAAACAAGGCTTTTCTGGAACAACTAAACAGTGCAAAATTCAAACTCAAGAAGGAGTACAAACGGTAGACACCCTTAGCATAAAAGATTGGCTGATTATCTGGGAATTTTTCGCTTGTCGCGGTAACAGCAAAGCTGCTGCTATTTTAAGAGCTTGTGCTGAAGAAAATATTCCAACTCGTGTGGAAAAGATGAAACTGGCTTGAGTAATGCAACTTAACTTTTAAATATTTGCAATACTCTGAGACAGGCAATTAAGTCAAGAGCGTAATGCTCCTGTGGGGAAGGAGTGAAGCAATTCAATCGTCTTCTCAGGACAATACGCTCTTGCTGCACTTCTTGCCACAAATCATACTTATCACGGCTGTAGCACGGGATTGATTTTTAATTCAGACAAACACTCCTCAAGCGACAATAAGATGCTAACCGCGATAAACAAGGCTTTGGACACGGCGCAGGCTACTTGTATCCCCACGCCTACCGGGAGCATTGGGTAGAGCAGCAATACTTACCCAAAAGTTTGCAAGGACAAGTCTTTTACCAACCCTCAGAGATAGGCAAAGAAGCAGAAATCAAAACGGCTGTGGCTCGTCGCCGCGAAGCACAACTCGCAGCCGCAGTCGAAGGATTAGAAGTTGCTCCAACTGAAGTGCTAACTTACGGCGAAACCAATCAAAGTACAGACCGATGGTTGCAAAGAACTTTGGGACAAGTCGGGCAGCATCTTGCCGAATTACGCGATACAGTATTTCATATTGCTGCACCAGCGCGTCATCATATAATTCTAGATTTGAATGCAGCAAGCGGCTTATTAACCTGGGAAGCAGTGCGTCGAGTCCCGGAAGGAAGTGTTTATGCTTGCGTGCATAATCAAGCTGATGCTCAAGCTTTAGCACAACAAGCTGCTACGCTCCCCGAACTGGTACGTCCAATTATTCTGAACACTTCTTTAAGCGAATTACCCAACTGTTTAGCAAACCTTACAGAAAAAGTAAAATTTGACCGGATTATTGGACGCAATGTCCTGATGAAAGAAGCAGAAAAATCTAGCCTTGTTCAAGCCTTAGTTAAATGGCTCAATCAGGAGGGAATGATTCTGTTGGCAGAAACTGTCTCTCGCCACAGTACTAGACTTTATGATTTGCTTAATAGAGCTTGGGTTGAACAAAATTTATACTCCAAGTTAGTCGCAGCAGAAGAAGCAATTTACTCCGTTGCTTCCGACTCTATGGTCAATTGGGATGTTGAGGATTTGAGGACAGCTTTTGAGAAAGCAGGTTTAGCAGTGGAGATAACACAGGAGCGAACCCAAACTGGGCTGTACATCACACCTAATTTACTAAACCGTTGGTTTACAACTTCGCAGACGACTGCTCGCCCCAGTTATGCTACTCGGTTAGCCGAGAATTTGAAACAAGAGGAAGTGGAAATTGTCAAAAATTTGTTTCATCGCTATTTGCTCAATCAAACTGTCAATTGGAACAACACAATTGCTATTGTTAAAGGTAATTTCATCTAACAATTAGAGGAGTATGACAAACTGGAGTGTACAGCAAACGCACTTTGTGCAAGATGATATCCCTACTCGCTTAAGGACTTTAGCAACTCACCTTGCCAGAATTCAGTCATTTTCTATTGATTCGACAGATTATAATTTAGTCATCAACCTTATTAGACATCTCCGAAATATATGTTTTTTGTGGTAAAAGAATATTAAATGAGCTTTTTACTACACAAAAATGGCAAACATACCAGGATATATTGAGAAAAATCCAGAGGAAGTACAGCGCTTAGTAGGTCTCAAATATGACCAATTACAGCACCTAATTCAAAACGCAGTCATTATACATAATCAAAAGTTGGCAGAAGCCGAGAAGCAAAAAATTAGAATTATAAAGGGAGGTGGAGGTCGTAAAGTGAAGCTTTCACAAGAAGAGCAAATAATATTAACTTTAATTTATCTGAGGCATTTAACTACGTTTCAATTGCTATAGCAATCCTAAATGATTCATGAGAAAACACCATATTCATGGAGCTTAGGAAAGTCAAAAATTTGACAATGTATTGATAATTCAAATAACCCTTTGATGACAGAGAAAGAATGGCAGAAAAAATAAAACTCTCTAATTAATCTTTTCGCTTGCAACCAGATGTCTTCCACAGGATTCTGTTGTGGAGCATTTGGAGCGAAGCGCTCGCAAGTTATCAACCATTGTTCTTTTTCTTTCTCACTATTTAACGAGTCTAAATAATCTTTAATTGCACCAGAACGGTGGTAGCTCGCACCATCCCAAATAACTAAAAGTTTTCTTCCAGGGCGAAGGGAGCTGAAGGTATTCTAAGAAACTAATCGTACTTTCAGAGTTTGCAGTCTTTGCTGTGTAGGTTAAAAACTCCTTCGTTTTATAGTCTAGTCCGCCATGCAGAGGTTTGCTTGCAACGAGTATTTACAACTGGAACTGATACCCTTTCACTTGTTTTACCCCAAACATAACCGCATACATCCCCCCATAACAAATGACACTCATCGACCATGAATACGGCTAACTCTCCAGACTCAATTTCGTCTCGTCGTGCTTCCAAGAGTGTACAAATTTCTTTTTTTTTGATGCAACTAATTCTGGGTCGTGCTTTGGGTTATCAGCTTGAGTTTTCTTCCAACTTATACGTGCTTCATTAAAGAAATCATAATAGCTTTGTTTCGACTCGAACACGACCCCATACTTAGACGCAATCTGGTACTCTAGCTCGTTTAAAGTCCATCTATCCTTTGTTTTCAGCCACTCGATGAGTTCTGAACGTTGCTGCAAATTTAGAAATCCTTTACTTCCTTTGTGCGCCAGTTTTAAACCCTCAATTCCATTTTGAAAAAACGCTTTTTTCCACTTACTGATGAAACCAGATGAAACTCCCAGTATCGGCATAATCGCCTCATGTTTATATCCTGAAAGCAACATTTTGACCGCGACGGCTCGTTTGACTTCACGCTTGTCTTGGCTGTTTTCGATAAACTCTGTTAGCGATCGCATCCACATTGCTACACCTGGCACTTTAGTTGCAAATACTACTTTATACTTTTTTCAGTATTCTCTCACAAATGATTTAGGATTGCTATAGTAAGGTTAAGAATTGGAAGAGTAGTGTTATAAGTTTAGAATTATCTGTTTAACGGTACTGAAATTAGGTACGCAGAAATCTATATTTTGTCCTGTTCTTAATAAAATACATCTCAAAATATTATTCTGACGTTAAACTGGCGTTCTCTTACAATCACGCGATCGCCTACTTAAAGTTAGTTTACAACTGGCTTTGCCTGTTTTCGGAGATGTCTATTAGAGAAAGTCAGTATTTTATCGAATGGACAGCCCCAGAAATGGATATTGACACCGCTGCAGAGTTGGTGGATTTAGGGCGCACTTTATCTAGGTGGAAATTTAACTGGGACAAAATTTGGTCTGATGCTACCACAAGAATGAATGTTGCTCAAATTGCTGGTGCTTGGTCAGAACGGGTAGAAACTATGTCCGGAAAATTATCTTCCCCAATTAAGTAGCGGTTAGGCGAGCGTGCAGAGCGCAGTGCCTATTGGGCAATCACCTCACCAGTTCCTCCTAATGATAGTGTGTCGAACAGAACTTTCATTCGGAAAACTAAGTCTATAGGTTGTAATCACTTAAGTAAGACGTTTGGTGCCTTAAAGTTTTATGCAAGAAGAAACTATCTCGATTATTACCGATGATATTCCTCTAATACCTACAACACAGACAAGGAGTTGGGAAGCTCCGGAGGATGAAGATGCTACAAGGCAGAAAGTAGAGATTAGTGTCAATAAGTTAGAGCAGGAAATGGCTCGTTTTCTGCACGTAGTACATCGCTTATTCAACCGTGCTGAGCAGGAAGCTGACAAAAAACCAGGAATGCGGCTGGATGAAATTGTGCTATCGGTAGAAATCAACGGTGAGGGGAAGGTAAGTTTAATCGGGAGCAGCGCCAAAGCTAGTGGCAAAGGGGCAATAACACTTAAGTTCAAACGGGCAGAGTTAGGATGAGATGACAAAAGATTAAGTTGTACAGAACAATAATTTTATCTAGGTAGGTGAACATAATTAAACGTTACTAACCACGGCTTTATAAGTGTGTTAATTTGTGTCTACCTACTTAGTTGCTTACAAAGCATGGTAGAGGTTTACCATGACAGAGAAAGATGAAACACCAGAGCTGTTACTAGAGGCAGCACTGAGAGCGATACAGCAGATTCAAGCGGAGTACTGGCGGGCACAGGTACTAGCATTACTGGCACCTTACTTGCCACAGACACTTTTAGAAGAAGCACTGTTCATTGTACGGAAAATTAAAGCTCGAGATAAGCGTGATAAGGCAATTGCTGCACTAGCACCTTACTTATCAGAAGAACTGCTTGAAAAAGCACTGGTAATAGCACGCAAAATGGAAGTAGCAATTGGGCAAGGAGTGGCGCTGGCAGCACTGGTTGCTCGATTAACTGAGTTAGGTCAACTAGAGAAAGCGTTGGTCGTAATAGATGAGATTAAATCTAATGATTGGCAAGTTAAAGCGCTAGCAGCAGTAGTTTCTCGGCTAGCTAACTTAGGTCAGTTATCTGAAGGGCTGGCTGTGGCAAGGAAGATCAAGTCTGATACTTGGCAAACAGAAGCGATCGCAGTGCTGGCTGCTCACTTGCCGCCACATTTGTTAGAAGAAGCCTTTTCTTTAGCGTGCAATATTAAAACAGAGGAGCAACGGGTAAGGGCACTTTTGGTTTTGGCTCCTTACTTGCCAGAACAATTGTTAAATAAAGCGTTAACTGTAGGGCTTAACATTAAGACTGAAAGTTGGCAAAACGATGCATTAGTAGGATTAATCCCTTATTTGCCCCAGTATTTGTTAGAAAAAACACTAGTAGCAGCCAAGAAAGTCAAGGATAAGGATCGACAAGGTAAAGCGCAAGCGTTACTGGCTTCTCGGCTAGCTGAATTGGGACAACTAAAGGAAGCGCTAATTTTGGCGCAGAGTATCGAAATTGAAAGTTGGCGAGTTAAAGCATTAACAAATCTGCTTCCATACTTGCCGAATCCAGAAAAGGGAGAAGTGTTTGAGATAGCTCTTTCGACAGCGCGGAAGATAAAAGCTGAGCTTCGACAGGCTAAAGCTTGGATTTACCTAGTTCCTTGGTTGGTTAAGTTTAGTCGCGTAAAAAAGGCTTTGACTACAGCTCAAAGTCTTAACTATTGGCGAAAAGAAGCTTTGCTAGCTGTAGTACAGGGGCTGGCAGAGTTGGGACGGCTGGAAGAAGCGTTAGCAGCAGCACAGGGATTTGCACCTGGAGATGGACAAGCAGATGCTCAAGCAATACTCGTACCTAAACTTGCTGAATCTGGTCAAGTAGAGGAGGCACTCGACCTGGCTCTGCAAATTAAGTCAACAGATTTGCGAGAAAAGGCGCTAGAATCACTGATACCTTGGTTAGCTGAACTTCCTCCTACTACTCGTAACCGTCTTTGGCAAGAGATACTCGATCTACTAAAGGCGAGACTAGAGGCGAGGCATATTCCTGTTAACGAGGAGCAACTATGGGTACAAGAATTCAATATCAAAGAATCGCTTGAGGAGCTACGCACGCTGACACCAGTGCTGGCTATACTAGGCGGTATTGTTGTCGTGGCAGAAGTCTTCCAATTCGTTGCGCTTAAATTAGAACACGCTAATCCTCCTATATTTTTTGGTGCAGAGCAAGAGCAAAGCTTTGAGCGTGTTGAGCGGAAATCTATTACCCAATTACCACAGCTTCTACGTTATCCCAATATAGACTGTCCAAACCACGTCATAGTCAACCAAAAATTCAGCCTGTTTGTCCAACTTCTAATTAAACCTCTTGAACCAGGAGCCGAAGCTATTGAAGTGAAGGACACAGGTATACTGGAGCAACTGCCAGAGGTAGAAGTAGTATTACGTGGTCGTAACTTTGACATTGTAGACGGCAATACCAAGGTCTTACAAGTTGAGCGCAACGATGACTCTGAAGAGCGATTTATACTTATTCCTCGCTGTTTAGGTGAAGAGCAGATCCGGATAGATTTCTATCAGCACGGACGGCGAATTGGCACAGCACGACATAACCTGATGGTGATGGAGAAGCTGGCAAACATAGATGTGCCCCAGCCCAAAACGCCCCCAAGCATTGAGTTGAAAACAAAGGCTACTGTTCCTCCACCTGATTTAGAACTGTGCATAGAGCTAGATCAGCACGATGGTCGTATCTTGTACTTTACACTGCATTCTACATTGGAGACGGTAGGGTATCACCAGGCTAAATTTGGACAAGTAACATTGAAGGGTTCACCATTGGAACAAATGCAGCAGCTAGTCTACCAAGAGATGAGCCGTCTAGCAGCTCCAATGAAACAAGCAGAAAAAGACCTTGCTGAGCGTCGGATGGCAAGTTTAGGTAACGAACTGTGGGATGAGCTAATTCCTGACAAGTTAAAACAAGAGTATTGGCGCTTCAAATCGCTAGTTAAAACAATTCTTATAACCTCAGATGAACCGTGGGTACCGTGGGAGCTAATGAAACCATATCGTTATAACGATAATGATGAACGAGAAGACGACCCATTTTGGTGTCAGCAATTCGCTATATCTCGTTGGTTATCGGGTCCAGGTACAGCAGATGAGCTGTTAGTGGGTGCTGCAAGACCAGTAGCACCTATTCACGTCAACTTGCGCTCAGTGCAGGAAGAGGTTTCGTTCATTAAGCATCTGAGCGATTTGCATCCCCAGATCGTATCACTAGAACCGTTCAGTGATTGCATGGAAGTTTTGCAATGGCTGGAAAAAGGTGAGTTTTCGATGTTACACTTTGCTTGCCACGGTATGTTCGATGCTACTACGCCTGATAACTCGGCTATCATGTTGTCGGGTAGCTCTCTGCGTCCTTCTGACATTCGAGTCAGATTTGGCGGACGACGACCAAGACCGCTACTGTTTATTAATGCCTGTCATGGTGCAAGAACAGGGTTCAGCTTCACTGGTTTGGGCGGTTGGGCAGAGCGACTGGTTGAAGCCCGTGTAGGGGCATTTGTAGGTGCTATGTGGGAAGTAAATGATGGGCTGGCGCTGCAGTTTGCTCGGCGCTTTTATACAGGATTGTTAAAGGAAAACCAGACTATTGCTGAGGCATTTCGCCAGGCGCGAGAAGAAATCCGCCAGCTTGCACCCTACAACTCAACTTGGCTGGCATATGCACTCTATGCTGATCCTGAGGGACGCTTCAAGTATTCCCCACTAGCCGACAAGCCTAGTGCTGAAATCCCCAAAACTGATTCAAATGATACTAATTTAAGTGACACACCTCTAAGTCATTCCAATCAGAATAGAACAGAAGTGACAAATGCTCAAAATAAAAAAAGTTTAGGACTTAAGTGGTGGATACAGTATATAATTGCACCCCTTATAGGTGTTGTTATAGTTTATGTAATAACAGCTATCATCAATGCTCCAACAAGCAAATCTCCTCAACAGGAGCCTTTCCACAACCCTAAGCCTAATACTTTGCTTAAGTAAGTGAATAGTAAGTAACCTCAATGTAGACAAAAGTCGGATGCACTACCGCAAATCTTACCAAAAGAAACTTTCAGCATTAAAATACAAAATTCGCGTTTGTTTTGGCACGGTAACCCTAACAGCCAGCAAAAGCTATGTACCGATGTCTTCACCCCAATAACTTCTAATTGGTGGAGCATACTCGCTACAATCGGGAGAACTGGCTGGTTGTGCAAATCCCCGTGCGCGATTTTCAATTGCTAATATCCGGTCAGTATCTCGCACGTACAAAGGAACGATTGCTTCTCGCTGTTGCAACAATATGGGTAAATCTATCGTCATCGGTTTACCTGAATGGAAAAGTGATCGCGCTGCTTTCTCCACCATCCGCGCCAACTCTGCACCAGTGCAATTCACTGTTTTATTGAGAAGAATCTTCCACTCTTGTTGAGTGAGGCGATCACCACCATCTCTGTAACGCTCGTCAAATCGTGCTGCATGAAGGGAAATAATCTGCTTGCGCTCAAAAGCATTGGGAAAACCCACATAAAAGATTTCGTCAAATCTTCCCACTCTGGTCAGTTCAGGTGGTAGTACATCTAACCTGTTAAGGGTGGCGACGACAAACACACTGCTGCGCTTATCTTGCAACCAAGTAAGCAGGATTCCCAGAATCTGCCTGCTACCGCTATCTTCCCCTGAAACGCCTGCTGCTATAAAAAGCTTATCCAATTCGTCAAAGTAAAGCACCACAGGAGCGCAAGCTTCTACCCTGCTTAAGAGGCGCTTCAGGTACACCGTACCACCAGCAACGACTGCACCTGTATCAATACTAACAAGGGGAAATCCCAACTCCCGCGCCGAGACGTTAGCTGCCAAGGTTTTACCTGTCCCTGGTGGTCCCACAAGCAAGCATCCTTTTGGCAGTGGGATATTTGCAGGGCGTGCATCGGGTTGGAAATCTCGTTTGGCATCTTGAATAAAACGTCTGAGGTTATCCAGTCCCCCGAAGTCATGCACGTTCGGTTCTGGGACAAAGTTGAGATTGAAAGAACGAAACCGATTGATTTTGTAATCAAGAAGAAAACGCACCCAGGAGACATCACTTCCAGAAACATCGTCACTGTTCAATACCGCCTGCCGCAACCCTGCTTTGATATCCTCAGTGTGTAATCCAGCTGCGGCGGTTGCAAGACTTTGCACCTGATCAACATTCACCGCAGCATTAATTAAGGTAGGCAAGTATGTGGAAATGAGATTTTCTATCTCACTGACATCAGGGTAAGGCAATTCTAAACTTTCAATTAACCCACTCAGAGTTGTAGGTAACTCAACTTCATCAGTAATCAGTAGAACTAGAAATTTAGAAGTTTTTCGCGCCGTAAAATCTGAAGAAATATTAATCAATAACTGTCTAAGAATTGCGCCCTCTCGTTCCTGTATACAAGAAGGTAGATTCTCTAAAACGAAGACACCATTAGTGTCAGAGTTTTGAAAAGATTTTAAAGCTGCAAGGGCACAACTACCAGGAGTAACTTCTTCTGCTGCTCCTATTTCAAAATCATCCAGTAGAATAACTTGTTCCCTGGCACTCGCTCTACACTCAATCCTTTTAAAATGTTCAGGTTCACCTAAATTCCACAAGTAGAGTGGTAATCTTAAATGAGAAGTCAATGTATCGTACAACAACCTAAAAACGTTTTGACGTTCTCGCACAGGGGCAACAATAGAAATAACTGCTTCCCCAGAGCCAAGCAGCTTGTTCAATTTTGATAAATGATTCATCTTTCCGATTGAGATGAGTTTTTACTTTGAACAACACTCAATTGGGGTATAGCACTAGCTTTGTTTGTTTCTTGCGATGATTGAATCGATGGCTGAACTGCTTCTAATTTGGGTAACATCTGCTCGAAATACGCTAAATCCCGCTCGCTCATTCGGCATTGTTGCAAGCCTTTACCCACCGCCAACAAAGCGCCGCGCCCATCTTTTGCTGCTATCAATACTCTCCCGTCAGGAGTAGCTTTCCATTTATAAGAAAATTGACCATCAATACTAACAGTTTTTCCTTGCCTTTTGGCATAATCACTTAATGCTTGAGAGATTTTTTGAACTCTGGAAAACTCCTCGCTTTCTCTAGCGCCAACAGGGCTAAATGCTCCTCTTAAACGTTCCCCTGAACGAACTTGCTCGCATAGTGCAGTTAATTCTTTTTTGTGAGGCTCATCAACCACTGGGCTATCTTTTAGCAGCTTCACCCCAAAAGGTGTATCCTGAAATTGCAAGATAGATTGACCATTTGTATCTTGCAGCTCATAAGATTTACCAGAACGAGTAATAGTATATCCGACAGCATGATAAACGTTTGAGCCTGGAACAGTATAACTGGTAAATACTTGTTTAAGTGCCGCTGCTGCTTCACGAATACGCAATTGCTCTCTAAATTCACTCCACATCTGACTAACAGCATCCCTACATGATTGCCACCAACTTGGGTTATTCGGTTCTTGCAATCTTTGTTGAATCAACTCTTCAAATTGCCGCTGTTGCAAAGCTAACTGTTGTTGATGCAACTGTCGCATTTCAGAAATTTGAGCCATGAGATACGCTTTTAATTCACCTTCAGGCAATACATCAACTGCTTCAGTTGCACGTTGAATACCTGAATTTGTGCTATCCTCGGTAGGAATCAAATTTGACTCTTGATCTTGTTGAATCTGCTGTGAAACTTGATGAGGAAGCACAATTTTAATCGGTAATTCAGCTTGTTCTCCTAGTTGCTCAACTAACTTTTCTAGCTTAGAGTTATCAAAATTTTCTTCGCTGTTCAAAAATGGCTCTCCTGCGAATTCCAAATCTTTATTAAAATATTGATTAACTACCACACTGCCATCAGCCTCAGACTGCAAAACAACTTTTCCATCCACTTTTAATGTTGAACTTTGCACTCCATCAACCTTGTCACCCACAGATGTCTTTTGAATTTGTCCTAACTGTTTGACAATATCTGGAGTCAAGGAAGCAACAAGTTGGTTATCAACCCTCCCATAAACAAGCTTATTATCCACTCTAATCTCAACTTGCAAATTATTATCTTTGTTAACGTTATTTGGCTCCCTTTGTTTATCCAAAAACTTCCGCAGCCAAGCTTCAATTACTTGGAGATACTGCTCGGTAAACGAAGATGAATCTCCAGGCGAAACACCGAAAATAGACATTGGGATCACCTAATTTTTCTTAAAACTTTGTTATGCGATTGACAATGACTTCATCTTCGACAGCAAACACGACCAACTCACCATCATATAGCCAAGCCATAAACTCACTGCTTATCCCAAAGTTTCTAGCGCCTGAATACACCGTTTCTCCCAACAAAACGCCAAGCAATAATCCTGATTGGTCAAAAATCTCCACTGATGAAGGAGCAAAGTCCAAGCGCACGGGGGATTTTTGCAGTGCTTCATGCACTCGAATTGACCACTGGGGGTATTTTTGCAACACTTGTTGACAACGTTCACTTATTGATTCTTGTAAAGGCATAAATCTCCCTTAAAAAACACCTGCTAATTCTTCCGCTGATACCTCTAGAGGTTGAGTTGGTATCGGGAATAATTCTTCCACTAATGCCAATCGTTCGCTGAATTGACGAGAGCGCTCTGTATCAGTGACAATGCCTCCAGAGTTTTGAGCAACGAGCCGCTCCCGAATCACATCCCACTTACTCTCTGCCCAGTTCATTTCCTCAATGTCCGCTTTTGGAACCTTAACCGCTTGCAACAACGGTACGTAAGCTTCGTTACCGCGAGTATAGGCTGGGTTGATAATGACAGCACGACCAGTTCCTAACTTCGCAAACTCCGCCGCCTCGAACAAATGCCGTTTCTGGTTTTGCTCCGCAAGTGAAGTAGATACCCCACCTTTACCCGTACTCCGAGATTTGGATTTAAAGTTCACTTCCATCTCGCCTAAGTAATCTGAGAACAATTTGGCACTCTCCGGGTCTTGTGGGTTAAATATAAACTTCGTCGCCGTACCCCCCAAAATTGCCCGCGACAACTCCTTGCCGTAGGCTTTTTCTAATTGTGAAATATTTTGGTAGCCCAAAATCCCGACAAATCCGTCCTCACGGTTCTCGTTGAGCCAATTTACTAACGCTGGCAAGTAAAGGGTCGGTAATTCATCGAGTGACACCACGAGAGGGTCTTTTCTAGGTATGGTGCGCGACACGTTGTGCGATACTATCATGTGCAAAATTGCTGCTAACAGTGGTCCTACAATGTCGCGGTTATTCCGGTCTAGCCCAAATACAATCAGTTGCTTGCCATCCAAGTCTAAAGGTAATGTCGTCTTACCGCAGAATGCTCCTACAAAGTCACGTTTGAGGAACCGCTGAAACATCCGTTGGGCAGTACCGATGATCGACGCAGTCGTTTTTTCCGAATCCTTTACGCTGATAAGCTGAGACAGCGGGCGAGTCGTCCAGACTTTCAGTTTAGACTTTGATGCCGCTTCCAAGCGAGCTGGCAATTTCGGTAAGCTGAGAATGGCTTGGGCTGTCATCAGGTCGCAGTATTTGTCATCTCCGGTAAGGGTGGCAATTGCCTTCGTCACCAGCAAAATACCCTCTACAAGAGAATCGCCTGCTTCCTCAAAGAACTTGTCGCCGCCGTCTGCGCCACCCTTGTTAAAGTTTTTAGATACCACCTGCGCTAATTGAGCAGCCGAAATTGCATCCTCTTCATCTTTGATTAAGTCCAGGGGATTGCATACTTCTGACTCTAGGAATCCTGGCGCAAACACCCGTACCGTGTAGCCACGCTTCATTGCATACGCGACGGCTCGTTTCGTTTGGGCAGGAAACTTAAAATCGTAAAGACAAACTGGGAAACCCTGGTCAAAAGCACTTCTAATTAAAGGGTCAATGACGCTGAAAGTCTTACCTGAACCCGCTGCACCGATGGCAGCAATTCCTCTTTGGGCATCGGGGACATAAAGTGTAGGGCTAGGATTGAGTGACGGCAATACTTGAGTCCACTCTCGCCCAGAGGAGGTTTTAAGCAACCCTTGAGAACGCCACTCTGCCTGTAACTTTGAGCGCATTTGTTGAGGCATACCTACATATAACGCCACGTTGTTGCGGGTCGTCTTTTTCATCTGCTTTTTAGCTTTTTTTTGAGCTATCGCCCGTTCTTTTGCACCACCCCAGTAACTCGTGGCAATCTTGCCTTTTTTCCTGGCACCACTTATGGCAGAAAAAACTCCTACCACTATTAAACAACCCAGTAGCGTCAGCCCAGACTGGGTTTTGAGTAAGTTTCCTAACTGGTCAGCAATACGAGATACAGAAGACTGTGGGGATGCTGACGTAACTGCTACGTATCGATATGGTGATGTGCCATTCATAACTCACTACTCCTCAATTGAAACCTTGCCCCACCTGAGTCAGCACCTCATTAACACGCACAAAACCTGTACCTTGGTAGCAGTATTGGGTACGCAAAACCGTCTGCACGGACGTTGTCGTTTGTGTGATGACTAGACAGGAAAAACCATTCCGTACAACATCGTCCACCTTAAACAATGCTTCCCCTTTAGGCAATTTGGGGTCGGCAAGTACGGTTAGTAACAGGTTGCCCGACTCTTGATAAATTGCATACAAGCAACCACCCGCACCACACAGCTGCACCGATTGGAAATCAAAGATGAATAGTCTTCCTTTGCCCTGGTTGGGAACTTGTAAAACTTTCACCTTATCTGCATCAACACCGCCAGTTGAGTTCTGAGTGATAGCTGTTTGGATGAGTGATGCGGGAGCGATCTGCGCTTCTCCCAAGGGGAGACGCCAAGGGCGAACGCAGCAGCGCTTCGCTATCGCACTGGCAGGCATCCAAACCTGTTCACTGCCTTTGCGTGAATGAGAAGTCACCCGAACGAACAAGGCAGGAACCACAAACAATCCCATACATCCCATCGCCAGTAATGCTTGACGGTAGGGTGATTTAACAACAGGAAAACGATTGATTATTGACTGCATACTCTTAATTGCACCCCATCAATTGCATTGCACTTTGGTAGGATGCAGCCGCCTTTTCCCCGTAACCTTTGACATTGAGCTTACCTTGAATGTCACTCATTCCTCCGTCAATGGGTATTGCAGCACCTCCAAAGTGCATTTGTGCGGCGCGTTGAATTAATCGCTCTCCAGTAAAGGGTTGTCCTGTTGTCGGGTCAATTTGAGAAGCAGCAAAGGAGAGCAAAGCAGTAGCATCTTTTGCTAACAGCACCTCTTGGTCACGGGCAGAGAAATACTGCATCATTTCTTCACCCGTTACTAACTCACCTCTATCCACACGAGCTAAAAATTCTGCACCACCATTTTTAGAGGTGATAATACTTCGTACATCCGGACGGTACGACATAAACTGCATTGCACCGAATCCCCGACCACAATTATCAAAGGAGTCACACACGTAATTCCCCACCGAATCGTAGTTTCCCTGAATATTTGAGAAAGCAGCACTCAAAGCATCGATGTTTGTACCTGATGAATGCAGCTTCTTACAATCTCCTTGAATTGCTGGTAATAAATTAGATAATTTATTTGCCAATGGATTCGTGGTATTTTTAAATCTAAATCCGCTACTTTTCAACCCTGTAGGTTTGGAAACTGAAGTAGAACCACCTCCGGTTATTAACCCTAAAAAGATAGGTTCTTTTTCTTTGTAAGTCATGAAGGGAACGGGACCAATAAAATAGGGTGTACACCCCAAATTAACAAAGTTGTTACGCATACAAATTCGGAAAAACAAAGCTTGAGACATTATGCCATCCACTTCCGAGACATCCCAAACCACAACTTTAAAAGCTGAACCAAAAGGATGACGACCTGTAGGTTCTTTACCACCATTCACTGAACCGAGAATCCCTTTACCACCCTTCACCAACTGATACTTACCGCTAACCCATGCTTTACCCAAAACATTCGTGCCACCAGATAATTCGACGTGAGCACAATCTTTTTGACAGGGCACAGCAAAGCCTTGTTTATCACTTCCTGAAATAGTTTTTTCGCGTTGCTGTTCGTCAGTTCCAAAAGCAACATCTACTTTACCAACCGTTCCTCCAACAGCGTTAATGGGGTTGGGAAATTCATTAAATGGCACTTTATTCAATCCAGGAATATTTGAAATCCTTACCCCTTGCCAATCTTTAAACGCACTCATCGGAGTTTGTTCTAAACCTGGTATTGCATCAAGTCCATACTTATCCATTGGTAGAGACTTAAACTCTAAGTTTTGTAAATGTGGAGATTGATTTAGTAATTGACCAATCGTTATCTCTGGTTCAATAGGTGTTGATAATTGAGATTGGAGCAGGTCTAATACGGGTTGAACATCAGTAATAAGCAATTGCTCAAGTGATGGAATTGCTTTGACTAAACTACCTAAAGTCTGCAATTTCATGACTCCAAAACTATCTAAATTGACTTTTCCTATATCCAATCCAGTCACACTGGAAATCTCACTTAAAGTCAAATTTTGAAGCTGAAAACTATCTTGAAAATCACCTAACATCATGTACTGGTCTGGAGTTTGACCCGCATTCCAACTCCGTGAGGGATTGTAACCCAGCTGCTCTCGCACTCCCTCTGGTGCAATAAAATTACCACTTTCACTAATTCCTGGCATATCGCTGAAAGTAATGTTTGTCCAATTTGGTAGTTTTGCGCTGTTCCAAATCGTAGTAGGAATAGGATCTAAACGGGTTGTTTGACTTGAGCGGTTGAGAATGGGTGCAGTATTCGATTGAGATAGGACGTTTTCTGGTATTATCCCCATCAAAACAAGGATTGAAATCGGTAGACAAAGACCAATTTTATTGAGAAATTTTAAGCGCTTCATCTTAACAAAATCTTTGTTTTTTGTATTGAGGTATTGTTAACAGTTGAATTAAGGTTAGAGTTAGAGATATTACCGAATTCTTGCAACTTCGCTACCAGCTGCAGAGAAATTCCACTTGTTTGTGCTGCTTGAGAAAGTGGTTCGCCTAAACGCACCTTTCCCAAAAAACTAACAATGCGATTCCACAGCACCGAGTTCTCAGTGATTAGACGTCGGTTTAAAGCAACCATTAGCCCACGACGGATCTGATGAAAATCTCCTTGGGCACCAATTGGTGAAGACAATGGCGTTGGTATTGATGGAGAAGATGCAGCATCTGGAAAAACTTCAACCATGTGGACATGATTTTTTGCAGAGGCAGAGTGAACCGCGACCACTCGAAACAAATAGACCCTGCGCCCATTTGAACCATTGGTAATTACCGTAAGCAGAGAGCTATTTGTTTTAGGTAAACCTGGAATCTTCATAGGTTTAATCGAGCGCAGGTGTAGCACGCTTGCTCCTTCTTGTTCGCACTTACGTCCTAACCCCTCAAGACAACCATCAACATCAAGTGAGGCGATCGCCGGGTTATCAAACCACACCTTCTGGACCGTTTCTCCAGTGGGGATGAACGATAAGTTCACGCCATACCCTGGTAGCAGGTAAATTGTCGTAAGCTTTTCACCTCTTTGACCCGTTGCTACCGATATCGGTACTCGCCGCACCATTGCCTGTTCTTGGGTTTCAGCTGCAAAAGAAGGTAGACTCATCGCCCCAGCAGAAATGAAAGTGGTAAGAACAAAAGCACTAAAAGTTAATTGTCGAAAGAAATTTTCCACAAATTTTTACCTCCTTTGTCTACGTAAAAACACAGAGGTTCCTCATAACTCAAATGATTGGTTCACCACAACTTGAACATCAGTCCCTGCGCGAACATACCAAACATCTTCCCGCTTGCTAATCTCTGCCAGTGCTGCCTGATTACGAGCTAATATCTGCTGTGTCAGTGGTGTAAACCCACCTTCTAACACTGCACCTAGCAAGTTAGGTTTTCTGCGCTTGATTGAAGTTGTGCTGGTAGACCCGCCAATTCCTACGCTCGCAAAAGAGGACGTTTCATCAGGTTCATTGAGGACTTTACCAACTTTGGCAAGAGAACCAAAGATAAACGTGGTAGCATCTCTAGAAGCAATCTCCCCACCTTTATCAATGTAACGAGATGCCATCAGGGGATGACCACCTTTTCCAGTAATAGCGATCGCTCCCTTTGGCAGCACATACTCTCGACCATCCACCACTAAGCGTGTTGCTTGCACTGTGCTTGCACCCGATTTGTGAACACCTTGCACCGTGCAAACAATCTCGCTACCTGCTGGCATAACTTCGTAACCCTGATCATCAACGATAGGTTGGGTTAAGCGCACTACGAAGTTTTCTTCTCCTGGGCTGCGTTCATCCGATTTAGTTTGAGCAGTACCAGAATTAGCCCACACCATTGGGATAGCAATTTTCCCGATAGCGGTCATCCCTACTCTTAACTGCTGTACTGGGGTACCTGTCAAAATGTTTTTTTCCAGATTCGGGTCTGGTTGAAGAGCTTTCTCACTATTGGAGAGGACAGGGGTACCTATCAAAATATTTTTTTCTAGATTCGGGTCTGGTTGAGGAGCTTTCTCACTATTGGAGAGGGCAATGGCGTTACTTGAATCTTCATGACTAAATACAACAGGAGTCGCTTTAGGAGCAACCACCACATTAGGATTTTGGGCATTCGTTGGTGCAGAAGATGAGGATGCCTTCTTCTGGTCACTCTGACGGACTGTCACATTAGTCACAAAAGAAGGATCAGTTTCTGCATTTGGTACTACCTCACCACTGCCATAACTTCCCAAGCGATTCATTGCCAGCCACTCTTCCATTGGGTCAGCTGGTTGAACACTAGGCAATTGTTGACCCTGTACTCTGGGTGCATTTTTAACTGTCACAACCGCCCTTTGGCGGACTGGAAATCTACGCGGCGCTACACTGAGTTTTGATTGTCTTGGATAATTCCGAGGGGGAGTGAATTCAACTTCTCGCACAGTACTAGGAGGTTCTGGAGTTGAACTCGGTTTACTACTGCTTTTAGAGCGAGTGCTTGTTACGGGCTTGGGTGACTTTGCTGCCTCCACTGATTTGATTTGTTCAGCCTGCTTGCCTAGAGCCAGTTCTGCCTTTAGTTTCCCTGTTTCTACTTCCTCTTGTTCTTTGTCTACCGCAAAGACTTCTGGTTTCGACGTAGTCTTGACCATTTCTGGTGCGACCTTGGGCTTTCCTCTCATGACTGTATTGAGGAAGAATGCAGATGTGATAAATACCCCTCCCAAACCCAAACCCACCGTACCAAACTTGGCATATGGATTACCCGCCAAAGTAGGCTGAGTTTTTCCAGTGTGAGGATCATCAAACAGCTCAGATTGCGTGATGACGTTGGAGTTCCCATTCGCCGTTTGGATTTGCTCGGACTGAGTTACTTCAGGAGTAACAACCGTCGAACCCGCAACACTATCATCATCGTCAAATTCCAATAACTTGGCGAGTGTTGCTTCATCCCAGTCAATATCGGATTCGCCATCATCTTGGCTAAATCTGCGCCAAACCTCATCATTCGATTCTGATTCAGCAGCGACTGTTGTGTTTTTTACTGCACCATTCAGTTGTTGACTCATGACAAATTATCCTCGCTCATATCCCGAATGGCATAAATTTCTAGACCAGAACTTCGCACTCCATAAATCACTGCTGTCAATCCTGTCATTTGCACTGGTGGGTCAGGAACTTCTACTGCCTGAACAAAAATTTCTTTATTGAATGGAATAACTTCACCTAAATTATTTCCCCGGTCAAACACAGTTAAATTTGCAACCATTTTGACCTTCCACTTGCCTTCGGCAATCTTGACAGGAGGTTGAATGGAAAGAGGAGTTAACACTATTTGAGTCGTACCCTTGAACACCCCTTGAGGAGTCGTATCAGCAAGCAGTTTCAAAAACTCTTTCCTAAAGTCTTCAGATAAGGCGGTAGAAGCTTGCCACGCAGCAGTCGTAACTTTACCCCGTCCGTTTCCTACAGCACGGATATCAATACCAGGATCTCTCTTGGGTTCACGCGCTTCTTCTGGTGTAGTTGCTGGGAAGGTTCCACTTGCATTCATCATTAAAGTTATTGTGTCATTGACAAAGCGCGTTACAACTTGAGGGGTACGCTCTCGACTTCCCAAGGGTATCGCTTTAATTGATTTACCATCTTGTAATTGCACTAATGAGGGAGGTGCTTTTTTACTCAACGTAGAGTAGGCACCATACAACAACACCAACAGAAAAAAGGTGAGAAGATGCAAACCAAATGTCCCGAGTGCAAATAAAGCTAAAGCATCAGGTGTAGAAAATTTAGGTTGCTGTCTATTGAGAAAGTTTAACCTTTTTTGAGTAGCTGAATCTGTCATAAACTAAGTTTGTGTTTATTGATTGGTGATGAATTCTTCTCAGTTTTTCGTGATTTCATTCAGCAATTCATCCTTATCAACTCCTGCTTATAAAGAGGTTAGATAATCCAAATGTGGCAACCCTAGTCAAGCTATTAAAAACTGCCATTCCTCCACCAGCAGCTAAAGCTATCGACAAAATTGGGGCGAGTAATCCGGTGGCGAAGGCAAAAATCAACGGGTCATATGCTTCAGCATTCAAGACAAGCGTTGCCACCAAACCGCAAATAATGTTGAAACAAAGCTTGACCATACCTACACTAAAAAAGCCCGTTACCCACGCAAATATCGCTTTTTGACCAACAGGCAGCAGTGACCCACCTACTGCTAAAGGACCAAGTAAACCTGTGAGCAACAATGAAATTTCAATCAGCCATTGAAAGGCGATGCTAAAGGCAAATAACCAACCTCTTACCGCCAACTGAAGAGGGTTTGTACTGAAAAATTCACTCAACCCAAAGTCAGGAAGCCACCCACCTTTTTTGTCACCATTGGTTTGAGCTGCAATTTCTTGGGCTTGGTCTGCGGCGTTTTTGAGACATTGGGTTTGTTGTTGAGGGTCTGCGATCGCATTGCATTGAGTCATCAAACCACGCACTGCACTTTCAGCACCACTTTGCTGCATCACTTGTTGATACGCTTCTTGCAAGCGAATAGAATTTGATGTAGAAGTCAGCAAGGTTTGATTCGTTTGGTTGATAATTTCCCTAAGTCCCCTGGTACACCCAGCTAAAACAGTTGCGTTGTTGGTTAAGAGGACAATCACGACAATGGGCCAAATCAGTTCATTGAAAGCTTTGGAAGTGTCACCATCCACTATGTCTTTCGTCCACTGCACCATGAAGATCAGTAAGGTGCCAACGGCAAAAAACACCCCTAGCCGTGCAATGGCAGCATATAGACCACTACTAAGTACGTCATTCCAAAGTCCATCCACTGCAGATGCAATAGCTGAGCTTGCAGCTGCGCCATCTTCTGTTATCTTGGAAGCCGCTTCACCAACTTTTTGAGTTTCGGCAAGGATTAATTTTGTAGAAAGCGGTGCAAGATACATCATGGCGCACTCCTATTTTCCTCAGAACAACTTAGCTTTAGCAGCAGTGCGATAATTCTCAAAACCTTGACCTACTGTTTCGCGGACTTGAGCTTGGTTTTGCCCGTCAACAGCACGAGAAATATTGGTTAGGTTAGTGTTTGCTAAATCCTGCGATTGTAGTAGTCGCAAACCATCCGTCCGTATCGTCCCTAAAATGGCACCAATTTGGCCGTTCTGGGCAGCAATGAGCTTCATGACATTTTGCGTCACCACTTCCCCTTGAGCAGCTTCAGCACTTGCCAGGATTTGTTGAATGGAATTTTGTGTCTTCTCCACTTGCTCTTTGGTACGCTGCTGACCTGCTTTCCCGAGTGTTGCATCAGCCACTGCACGAGTAATTTGTCGGTCAACCTCGTTTGTCGCTCTTTCAGCACCATTAATGGGCGTAGTAGAACCAGCTGCAATCTTTTCAACTTCTTTCCTCGTCTGAGTGGGGTCGGGTAAACCCAATGCGCCTATTGCCTCATCAATGGCAGCTTGTAAATCTCCTCCCAAAGATTCTGTAAGTGGTTCGAGCTTATCAGACAAAATCGATGATATGTAAGCATTCCAAGAGTTCAGTTGCTGTTGCAATGGCTCGAAAACTTTTGCCAGAGGGCTATCCCCAATAATTGGCAATTCCACCGCACCAGCTTGCGCCAGTCCAATTGCAGCGACAGCAATTGCACCCAAACCTCCAGCAACAATCTGTTTAAACTTCTTCATAAATCAGTCCTGTTCACCGTTCAAAAATTACCTCGTTGCATTAGCGACAAGTTGTTTAGAAAACTCAGTTAACCCCACAAACTTATCGCGGTGTTGTTGCATTGCTGCTGTACGCTGTGCTTGTTCGTCCGGATTATTTGCTACAGCTGCCAACAAATTAAAGGCGGGATAATACCGACAAAAGGTGAATATGCCGTTGTCATCCAGAAGCCACTGAGAGTAAAAACCTGACTTTTTGGGAAAGAAGCTTTCAGTCGCATTACGACTAATAATTTCTCTAGGGTACTTGAGAATTTGCACAAAACTATCAACCGCCGAGGGTTGAATGCGACCAATGAGGCGAGTCGTTAAGTTTTGAAAAATCTTTGCCCCACTTGGAGAAGCCGCAATGGTGTCAGGATCTTGGGCTGATAAAATCACTCGTATCCCAGCTTTAGCACCGTTGGCACACAACCTACCGACGAGCACTGCAATCGAATCGTATTCAAAAAGAATTGGACTTTCATCAATAAAAAATACACTCGCCCTTGCAGCTAGCGCTCGACGAAGTGCTGCACTGTAGGCACTCAAACTTAAGATTGCCGCATCTTCATCATTGGATAGGTTACGCAGTGCAAAAATAAGTAACCTGGCATCGCTGTTAAAAGTTGAGGGTTGGGAAATTGCCTTCCCCACCCGACTAGAAAGCCAGAAGCGCAAGCGCAACTTCACTTGCTCCAAGCAAGCTTTAGTTTCTCCGGTCAGTGCTTCAAGTCTGAGTCTTTCATGAGAGCAATAGCTCAAGAAATCTGTGAGGGTAGGCATATTCTGCCATTCTGGCGAGCCAAAGCCACAGGTGAATGCTGCGGCATAGCGATCGCGTATTTGGTCGTCACTGAAAAATGCTTTAATTGCCAATGCCAAGATTGACCGCACGGTATCGGTCATCATCCTTTCTTGCGCTCCCGACTCCCCACGTTTGGAGCCGACAATCATCGCCAACAGGGCAGTTTGCAAGAAATCTTTATAATCTTCAAAGCGTTCTTGCTGTAATTTCGGGTCTAGGCGTGCAAGGTTCGGTAGCTCAAACAAGTTTGAACTTTCCCGTCCAATGTCAAAATAAGCACCATCACTACCCATAAATTGAGTGTAGTCTGTGAAAGTGCTACTGCCATCAGGTTTAGGATAATCCATTGCCACAACGGGCATTCCATGAGCTAGGGCATGAGTCAGAATTCCTGCTGCTGCTACTGACTTACCACTGCGAGTCGTGCCGAACAAACCCAAATTCTTGTGCTGGGTGTAAAGATTGAGAAATGTCGGTGTCCCTCCTTCTGAGGCAATGAGTTCAAAACCCGTATCGTCACCGCTTTTGGTGCGTACCAGGGGCATCAGTCCGGGTGCCTCAGAACTAAGGTAAACCATGCGTCGATTATAGGGAACTGCCATCAGACGTTCCCAGGTGATGGGGAATGTCTGTAACCACATCCGCCACGGGTATTCAGTCTCGCGCACCACCCAAGCAGGACGCAAAAAACAAGATTGTAGGTAGCGACAGGCTTCATCGAGTTGTTCCCGACTACAGCGATACACCAAAAACACAACAGATGTGTGGATGGGAACAGCTCCTTCGTACAATTGCTCCTGAGCGGCAACACTTTTCTTGATGTTGAGCATTGCTTTGACATCAATCGAGTTCCCTTCCGCTGCAATTTGGGATGCCGTTTGCGATTGTTTGGTGAGGCGCTGCATATTGGTTTTAACCAGTGTCTCGTTTGCCCGCATTAGTTGTGCGTAAATCTCGGTGTCATAAATCCGCTCTCTGCTAATGACTTCCCAGAGGTAACGTAACTGGCGTTCTTTGTCTACCCAACCACTAGGCTTGTCCGCAAAGGTGAGTGCTCCAATATATTTCCCTTTGATGTGTACCCAACGCCTGTCAGCAACGGGAATTGATGACTCGCTCTCCATCAGCAAAGAGGTAGGATGGACTTCTGAGTACACTTCCTCACGCAACCCATCTTCATCTAGAACCAGCAGCTGGGGGACTGGGCGTGGCGGCGTGTCGTTAAACCGCTGCCAGAGGATTGCCCATAGTTCCTCAGTTGTTAAGGGGCGGATGTCCAAGCCCATTTTGTTAACGAGTAACTGTTCCCACAACTGGTAACCATCGGTAAAAGATGTATAAAGTAGGCGTTCAATCTGGGTAAATTGAATTTCATCGAGTTCGCCTGTAAAAGACTTCCAAGTGCGTTCGAGCTTGGCGATAAGCTTTTCTATTGTGTCGGTTGTCCCTTGACTTTCTGGTTCTAGTGTGTACGAGCAGTAAAGCCTCAATTGTTTGGGTTTGCGAAGACCTTGAAGCGTTAATTGCCTGATACGTGAGCGATCGCCCATAATCAGATATTGCAATTCTTTGTTAGGCGCTTGTTTTATGAGTTCCTTCAACTCTTCCTGCCGTAGTGCATCGTCAGTAAAGGAGCTTAAATGGATCGTGAGACGCTCTCCTTGAGGTAAATCTTTTAGCCCCGACTCAATAGCATCGAACACGGGGTCAATCTGCTGACTTTGTAAAGTTGAATGAATTCCTCGGCACTCAAACCCAAAGTGAATTAGGTAGTTATTAGTACCTTTACGAAGGACATAGGCACCTACCAATCGTCCTTGCAGCTTAATTTGCAACATCGACACCAAACTAAAGGCATCTTCCAAAGGAGAAAGCCGTACTTTGCGCTCTCCATTATCAACTATCCGCTTACCTTGTTTGTTGGGTTGGCGAGTGCCAGTCATAATTTGCGCCTCCTTGATTTAGATGGGGAAGTATAAATTCGTTGGTAAAGTACTCGTACCCGTGTCCAATTGGGGGTAATAATAAACTTGGATAAAATGCGCCAATGTCCATTTGCAGTTAGCACCCACCAGGTAGAAATTAACCAGATAGCGATCGCGCCAGTCCAAATCCAATTGAGTCTAAACAAACGGTGACACAAGTAGTAAGAAAAGCCAGCAATGATTGTCCATGGTACAAGTTGATCGGCGGGGAACGGTCCGATATTAGGTTGTTTTCCTAGGGTGCCATTAACAGGGCGAAATTTTGATTTAGATTCACTCATTGTGGTTCACAATTAGAGTTGAAGACAGTAGTGATTCTTCTTGACTAGAAACTACACAAGCGCACAAATTCTTAACCGCCAGTTCCCGCACCAGTACCAATAATCAAACCCGCCAGGATATCGCCCACCGTCATTGCAATCAAAATAATCATTGGTGTACGGGCTAAATTCTGCCAGTCCTCATCCTGGCGTGCAGCTTGGATGACTTTTACCAAAGAAATTCCCAAATACAGCAAAAACAATCCTCGCAGTACGTTGAAGACTAAAGGAATTGCTTCCCCTGTACCTGAAAATTGCTCAGTCATCCAGTCTTCTGCTCCCTGGAAAAATTGAGCAGAAGCAGGTTGTGATAGGGCACCGATTAGAAAAAAACTTTCGACGAAAACAAATAAAACAGTCGCTAATTTATAGCGACGATTAAACCTTGAAATCCACTTGAATAGCAGTTCAAATTTAGAACGCCATAGTAGCGCACCAAAACCTAAAACACAGAAAAATAAAGTTGCAACATTCCCTAAGTTTGCATTTAATCTTATGTCCAGCAACATCACGGCTGTTGCTCCAATCATTAAGGGATATATGTCAGTTGTCAACTTTTGCTGACGGGTTTGATAACGAAAATACTGCCAAGTATAAACTTCAGGCTTTCCGGATAAAACTTTTCTTATTTTCATACTTAAAGCTCCTGATTTTCAATGTTTTACTCCTTAATTACTACTTGATAACGGATGCATGAAAAAAGCAGCTACCCCTCAAGAGCAAGAAAAAAATTTGTTTCTGACTAAAGGATGATTATTAATCTTTAATTAAATTTATAAGGAGGATTTTGATGAGCCAGACTATTGATAGTCATTAAATTTACAATATGAAATCTTGGGCTTTTAAGCTTTTTATAGCCGCAATGTTACAGTTTAATAGTAATCGACTGAGATATATATACGTGTTTTTACTAAGAAAACGTTGTTAAAGTACTACAAGTCATGAAAGAAAAACACAGAAATTTAATATCTAACTAAAGTAAGATAAACATTAAAACTTAGATCAAAGAGTTACACCAAAAATTGTTTGATTTTTGGTCAAAAAAGAAGCGGAGGAGCTTTCTAGCGGGGAGCAGAGGAGATACCCCATATCTAAAAGATAGGGGCTTGGGGGGGGGGAGATGAGGAGATGAGGAGAGTTTCCACAAATAAATTTGCTTGCTCAAGACCAAATTGCAAGGGAACAGGGACCTCCGTCAATACCAGTAATCCTCTTTTTCTCCCTTTCTCCCTGCCCCCTTGCTTCTTGCTTCTTCTGGTCATCAAACTTTATTTGTAATTACCAGTCAGACCCCCACACGTAAGGAATTGGAGTGTGGGGATGAAAGCGATCGCCCTTTGGGCGATCGCATTAAAGAACGGCTTTAAGAGTGAGGTACTGATTTGACGAGAATTATATGAAATAGCTCAAACCTTTATGAAATCCTGATTTTTCTGTTTTTAGCGATTTGTCTAACTCCGAAAAAAATGGGCGAACCGGGAGGGGAGTATTGAAAATAAAGCTGTGGAAAAAGCCACGCTGTTTTGTGGTTGAGGACTTCCCGTGAAAAGTCAGGAATGTCCACCTCCAAAATCAATTACACAGTTTTGATGCTCTGACAGAAGAGCTAACCCTACTTAACAGAATTTTGTGTAGCAGCGCTTCGGCTGATTAAAGTCTGTACCCCTGCATTGACTACTTCTGCCACTGCTTCAGACGGAAGGAATCGCATAGCATTTAATATCTGCTCTAGTGCATATAATGGTTCCCTGGTCGGTACAGTATCTCCGTTAACCAGGTATACCTGTAATTCAGAGAGGCTCCACCCTTTCAATGCTGCTAGTTTCTCCAAATTTTCCATGTCTGGCCAAGCTTGACCAGATTCCCAAAATGTTACCGAAGAACGACTGACACCTAGTTTCTTTGCAAACTGGTGTTGACTTTGAGAGTTTCTTAACTCTTTTACTAATTTGGCTAATCGTTCTACTTTTGAGTTCATATACATATTTTAATTGAGTGCTGACAAGAAACCAAGATTATGGGGTAAATTATAAAAATCTGGTTAACATGTTAACCAAATTTCGGTTAATATGTTAACCGAAAACTGTCAACATTGATTTCAGGGTGATCGCAAATCAAGGGGGCAACAGTGAATTTGCTTGATTGCTCTGAACTCAATGTACGGAGTTGGAAATCGAGGTTTACATAGCCAAACAAACTAGCAGACATATAGCGGAGCACCCAACGCAGCATTACAGGAACACAACAAGCCAACCTGTCAAAGCACTCGACACCCGATTGCTTACCATTTCACCAATTTCAGTAAATGAATCCCTCATGGCAACAGTATGTTGGTCAAGTTATGGATATACTTTTAGATTCATCAAGGACTACTGCTCATAATTTAACATCTATTTTTTCTGAAATAGACCCTCGTGTACTACAACCGCATTCACGCAATTCCTCAATTTATGGCGAGAACGAGGATGTAACTGAGCTGGTGAAGCTAATACGCTATTCGCAATGGGTGAGACCGTTGGTGATCACCAAAGAGGGTACGATAATTTCTGGTCACAGGCGATGGAAGGCTGTACTTCAATTGGAATGGAAAACGGTGCCTGTTGAGGTGAGGGAGTTTCCTGATGAAATAACCGAACTACAGACACTGTTACTGGAAAACGCCAACCGCTCGAAAACAACCGAACAGAAAGTACGTGAAGGGAAAGCCTGGTTTGAGATAGAATCAAAAGCTGCAAAACAGCGGATGAGTGAAGGTGGCAAGAAATCGGCTTCGGAAAACAAAGGTATGGAAAATTTTCCATACCTTTGTTTGAGTTCGACAAAGGGAACTACCCGCGATCGCTTAGCCCAAAGAGTAGGTATTGGTTCAGGACGGACATACGCCAAAGCTACGAAGGTAGTGGAATTCATCGACCAACAGACCAGTTTGGGAAATTTAGAAAAAGCAGAGGAACTCCGCCAACTGCTAAATACCAAAAGCGTCGATGCAGCTTATCAACTCCTCAAGCTTGCCTCAAAAAGTTCGCACTCCAATCAAAGAATTACAGATTCCCACTCTAGCCAGGAAACAGTTAGAAGCTGCTGGAACTGCCAGCATCGGCTAGAGTCTACAGACAACCAAAGTATTTACTGCAATAAATTTGGTATCCTCAACCTCATCTACAAATCTGGGGAAGCACGTGGTAAAGAGTGCTCGGAGTGGAGAGACCAAAATTTAGCGCCAGAACAATTAAAAAACCAAATGTTCACACTCCAATTATTGCTGCCGCTTGAGTGGCAAGCAAAACTCGAAGAAACAGCTGCATCACTAGATACAGACGCAGCAACTTGGATAACTAATTTAATCAGCACTTGCCTATTTCCCAATCTAAAAGGTCAAAATTCTGACCAATATGCAGCAACACAGCCAACAGAAACTCAGGAAAACACTGCAAACTCGGCGAATGTAATTTTATATAGGTAAGTCTTAATGTCAGTAAGGAAAAATACACGAGTGGCTACTAGCCCTGAAGTAGTATATGACGAAGTAGTAATTCCTGGGTTAGACTTAAGGCAAGTGGTTTGTGCAAATCAACCGATTAGAAAATCCAAGGTTTTAGCACAAACTGAACCGCCATTGTTCACGAACAAACCATACGAAATGATGGCAACTGGAGCGCCCGTAATTAGTGCCACTCAAGCCTATATCAAACAGCCCGAATGGCATGAGTATAGCTCTGACAAACTTTACTTTCAAAAACGATTTGGCAAGGGACGCTACATTGAGTTTGTTATTCTAAACAAACAAGAGCAGCAGCCAGAATCTATTACCGCTCGCGCCGAGCAGGAAATTTTGGAGCGGTACGGAGTAATGGCAGCACGGCTCCATGCAGTATTTGCTACTTATGCATCTCGTCAACAACGTCCCTGGGACGAGCCGTTTTCGTTGCTTGGTAGCGATTTGATTAAGATTTTGCGTTTAAACAGTCGAAAAGACATCACCAAGCCAGAGAAACTAAAAAGGATTAGCGATCTAGCTTGGATTGTAGGCACATTAGGCGTAGCAGTTCATTGGCGCGAAGGTCACCTAGATTTACACATCAAGCGCACAAGTCCTGTTTGGACGATTCTCTACATTGAGGAGTACTACCAGCCCAAAATACCAGGTCTTGATGAGGATAATGAACTGTACGAGGTGGTTATACGCGTCCAACCTGGAGCTTGGACTGAAAAATTTCTTAACAGAACTGGCAAGCAAGCAGGAGTAGCACTACACCAGTTTGGATTTATACATGAAAAGTTTTTTGATTTAAACCCCTACAGTCAAAAACAGGCTGTCGCACTAGCACTGTATATTTTGCAAAACCGACGTGCCCATTCCAACGGCAAATACCGCATTCTTACCTTACTGGAAGCTATACTTTCCCCTAAAGAAATAGAAAGCATCCGTGGCGATAGAAGGAAGCGATCGCGCTTCATCAAGCAGTTCCATAAATTGCTGCTGGCGTTGGTCGATGCGGAATTTCAAGTTGCGTTTGGTAGTTCCTATCCACCAGAAATTCCCCCTGCTTGGGTAGTACTTCCCAACGAAGCTTTAGAGGAGGACTTAGAAGAAATAGCTCTTTTAGACTGTCGAGCTGCACCTAACGGCTTTGAAGCTTGGTTGAATAGTGTTGTTAGCATTACCCTGGCACCAACCATAGAAGCTAGGATTATAGGGTTGGAAAACAAGAAAACCAAAAAAGCTAAGGCATATAGTAAAAGTCGTTCTCAAAAATTAAGCCAGTCCAATCCTAAAGTAACCATTAGCCAACCTGAAATACCCTCACAACCCGTAGCAGCACCTTTCCCTCCACAAGTCGAAATAACCGGGAGTATGGTACAACAAGCTCGCCAAGCGTTAGGTTTTACCCAAGCGCGTGTCGCTTCCTTAGTAGGCAAGAGCGTGAGTTGGGTGAAACTCATTGAAAGTGGACGACGAAAAATCCAAACACAAGACGGGGAAGCATTGCGAAAGATTTTGAATCTGTAACCAACAACCTTAAAACTTCACAAGTAATCTACAGCAGCAACGCCGTGGACTAATTTTTGCTGCAATCCTGTCGTTGTAAGCACTTGAGATTCGCAATTCCTGAAAAATTTCCTTTGAAAACCAAGCTTGTAACCATCAAGCTAATTAATTGTAACCATTGTTACGACTAGGTTTGAGGCTATTTGGAAGAAAATTTACCACCCGAATGGTGCGACGTTATCACCCGAATGGTGCGACGTTATCACCCGAATGGTGCGACAATTTTTTTTTTAAACATAGACGCAGCAATGGTTTCAGCGATGGTTACAGCCCTGATCATTTTTGATCACTTTTGATCTGCACGCGTTTTTTTAGTCAAAAAAACCGAGGTGCTAGTGTAACTAAGCAAACTAATTTCGGGTGTGGCGGCATCGAACTCCACACAGGAAAAGTCCATGAAACGCCTGTACACTAGCAAACGCAATCCCTGTCCCATCTGCGGCAATCACCATGGCTGTGCCATTAGAGACGACAACTTAATTGAGTGCCTACGAAGTTTTAGTCAACAGGATGCACCCGCTGGCTATCGCTTCATCAAGCTATTGGGTAACGACATGGGCGGTCTGTTTGTGGAGGAGGACAGCAGTAACCACCAACAGGAAGAACCTCTGTACTCTCAACAGCAGCGGTATTCTCTTAGTAGTAAAGCCAAAAAGCGTTTGAGTGTAGAGGGACGCGTAGATGCCCAACGGCTTATCGCCGAGCGGCATCGCCAATTCCTTTTGTTGTTGCAAACAACTGTGACAAAGCTGAGTACTCAACACTCCTCACACCTACAGCAAAGAAGGCAATTGAGTACTGACGAAATTAACTGGCTTGAGGCATTAGGTTGGATCAGAACTTGGGAACCAGGTGTTTATGCCCCTCTTGGAATAACCACTAACCTCCCTGGCATATCTCCTGTTGGTAAACTTCTAGGAAGAGAGGGGATAGCTGTAGCAGCCCTTGACCCCGATTTTCAGATCACAGGCTTCCAAATTGCTACTTTACGTACTAACCCCAAATACATTTGGCTAAGTGGTAGCAATCAAGGGGGAATTGGACCACAATTACCAAATGGAGAACTGCCGCTATTTTGCTGGAAACACCCTGATGCCAAAAGGGTGAAAGTGGTGATTCTCTGCGAAGGAGCGCTCAAGTCACTACTGACAGCTGTATTGCTATGGCGTTCTGGGCAAACTGATATCACCGTCATCGGTACAGCAAGTGCTGCTCGATATGGTGAGAAAACCCTGAAAGATTATCTTAAACGATTACGCCCTAAAGAAATTCGACTTATGCCGGATGCGGGGGCAATACGAAATCCCCATATTGCATTAGCTAACTCCGAAACCCTACAACGCTGCCTTCTATGGAGATATCGATTGAGTGTGGGTGATTGGGGACAACTGGAGACCAAACAACATCTGGATATCGACGAATTGCTAGCAGCTAATCGTCAAAATGAAATTAAACTGATTACCAGTGCTGCTTACCTCAAGAGCTGCCACATTCATCACCAAATCAGAAAGCTACTCAAACACAGTTCATTCCATCAAATAGAGGACAAGCTGATTGAGTTGCGACCCCTGGGAGACTCCACAGACAATCTGGATTTAATTCGCCAGTATGCAACAGGTATTGAGTACTGCCGCAAAGGTGGATATCGGGTAGTCGTAGCCTGGAACAATGCAACCATCACACCAGAAGATTTCTTTGCCCTGTGTCCGGAAACAATCCAGAAAGCTTTTGCTGACGTAGATAGAGAGTGGGGAATACTCTATAAACTCAAGCTGTGGTTCCGGCGGATGGTAGAGCGATATCGACCCAAGAATGGTTTTGGCAGACAAAATCCCATACGACAAACAGTTGAGAAAAGTTTGGATAAGGGAGAAAATGTCAATACAATTGAGTATAAACCAGGTAAATTACCCAGATGGGGTAATTTTGAACGTCTACCTAGAATTCTGTTTAAGAAAGGGCAGCGGTTGCAAGTTTACTCTGAAGCGATCGCCGCTGGGTGGAAACACATTTTAGACAACAGTTCTACTGGGACATTCAAAAGCCATGATGCGGGGATTGCACAACCTAACGCTTTTGGAGTGGACAAGCTGTGGTACTTTACATCTCATGCCAGAAATGTGACTACACAAACCGTTGAGCACAATTACAATTATCTGGACGTTCGTAACTCGGGGATGGTATGGGATAATACCCCAAACGGCAAAGCATATTTAAGATGGCCCAAAAATGGAGAAACCCCTGACACAAGTGGTAACTGCGATCGCAGTTCTGTCTTTGCAGCGTTGCGTCAGAAAAATATCTCGATAAATGAAGGTATAGAAAATCCCGTTTGCAAGACTTGTCATTTACTAGAAGCCTGTCGTTCCTCTTGTGGATCAGGGTTTGGATACCGATACAAGCGACGGGAGACTTTGAAAAACGGTCGCATTCTTGCACATCCTGACAGCGCACCAGATACTAAGAACTATGACTGGTTTAATTGTGTCAACTTTTGGGATGAAGCGATGCGGACAGTGCAACCAATTAGTTCCGTTACCGCACGTACCACAGACCTCGACCAAGTGATGGCACAGTTGACTATCTATTATCCGGATATCAACATTCAATTACAGTCAGTGTGGAAGGTTCTACGCCAGTGCTTGACAGGAGAAATCAAGCAACCTCACCACGGGTGGAATGATGCGGCACTGAGAGATATGCTTGGCGTAGCACCGGGTAATTTGGATGAAATCATTGCCTTAGTAATGGAGATTTTACACCCCAACCTAGAATCGCTACTCGATACAACTTGGGAGTATGGGGTAAACCTTGTAAACCTTAATGATTTGCCAGGGAAACGAAGAAAACGTTTTGGCTCCCAAAACCTTGAGATGACACAAAAAATTCAGCACGATATTATTCTCAATTGGTTTGTGCCATTTCTGCAAGTCTGGGGACGACGAATTAAAGGTGCTTTGCGTCTAGACCAAAGTCAGCTTCTAGTGACCACCCGTTCCGAACGACACGCATTGATAGCACGAGCATCTTTGTGCAACATTTACCTGGATGCGACAGCCACTCCTAAGTATTTGTCTTGGTGGATGGATATTGACGAAAAAGACATTCTAACTATTGAGCAAGAGGTATCTTTTAGTAAGAATCTGAAAATCATTCAAGTAACAGGACTAGGACAAGTTTCCAAAAATCGCAGTTCTTATTGTCAAGGTAGGGTAGATGCACTCCGACAGGAGTTTAACATACGTCACCCCGACATCAAATTCATTGATTTTGTGAAGTTTTGTACTGACGGTGATGGAGGGTGGTTCAGGGATAGTCGGGGGTCAAACGATTTCCAAAATGTGACTGCGTTAGCCACTTTTGGCATTCCCTACCAGAACATCGGTTCCCTAGAGGCGTTGTACTTAACATTGGGTGATAGTAATTCTAATTCAAAGGGGACTGTACATGAAGAATTCCAGGACTTCGTGGATTGGGCAACACAGGGAGAAATTAAACAAGCCATTGGACGGTTGCGAGCGCACAACCGCCTCAAACAACAACTTTACTTCTATTTCTGTGCGGATTATGACCTAAGCTTTTTGGAACAGGAACTAGAGTGCATTAATGCTGGTGATATCACTATTGAAGCGGGTTCACTAGATGAGAAATCTTGGTGGGAAGTCAAGCAGACTGTTAAAGAACTTTGGGAACAAGGACAGAAAATTACCCAGTCAGCTGTAGAGGCAGTTTCTGGAATTAGCCAAGGTTACATCTCTAAGCTAGCAACTGAATTTGGTGGGAGTTGGAAACAGTGGCTAAAAATATTCCTATCGTTCTTAAATGCGAATTATAGTAATAGGAATAATTCGGACTCGGAGTTGTGTCAGCTACAACAAGAAACTCATTTGATTGAACGGAATATGATGCTGTCCTTGGCACAGTACGAATCAAATACTAAGTTGTTATCAGAAATATTTTCTTGGCACAAGTATTTAAACCGTCAGTACTCGGAGCATACTATAGAAGCAACTCCTGTGAAAGTGCAAGCGAAAATTATGGCTGTTTTGCTTTCACTATTACCAAAACCGTGGCACCAAGAGTTTTTACACCTTTCGTTAAAGAAATGCAGAGAGTGACAATTTTGACCAAAGAGGATGCGTCCCAATACGGTTCGGTTAAGCTCTAAGCAGTATTGAGTACAGAGAAGGTGAGTGTTTCAATTTTTGCTCCTGCTCCTTTGTGTATCGGTTTCTTGGAAGGAAATTTAGCTCTAGTTTTTTTTACTACTCGCGGGTTACTTCTTCCTTCGCGCTCTGGTATCTGTTCATCAAGAATTTCTCTCACAAGCCAGGAAAAAAAAAGGGCATTTCTTCTGGCTCAAGACGTTGAAATTTGGGAACAGCTCGACGCACTACGTTAAGCGTTCCGGTAAAGCTTAATCGTAGAGGGGATATTTGAGCGTGCGAGGCAACTTGAAACATAAGTAAGCGCACAGACCAATGTCCAAGAAGCCAGCCATAAACTTCCTGAACTACTTCACGGGGATTGAGAGAACGAATTGGAGTTTTGCGCCCCAATAGATGGACTTTCAGTTCATCTATGGTATTTTCTACTTCCCAACGTTGGTGATATTCCATCGCCAACAATAAAGCAGGAAACAGGACAACATCTGTCAAACTGGTAATCAGACGGTAAATTTGTGGCTCTCCATCAGTATCAATAGTGTATTCAATGACTCGTACCATAATTTTCGTGCCACCTTTTTTCTTTGATTTACCATCAGGGGCAATCCACGATAGGTAGGAGCCATCTTCCAAGACTTTCTCCACCAGGAATTTAACGTTTTTTGGTACTCGTCCCAAGTAATCACATTTTTGTACGAGAGTCGCTCGTACCATTGCATAAGAATGTAGTCCTCTATCCCACATCAATAACATTCCTTGTGTTACTGAGCGGAGCAACTTTTTTACCCTGACTCGCTCGCCAATACGGTAAGGACACATCAGTGCATCAACAATCAAATGTGTTCCGGCTTCAATCAATAAGACCAAGCGGACTTTGGGGAACGCGGCTTGACTACCAGGACGACTGCCGGGATATCCAAATACCCTTGCGTTCGCCTCCGTATCAGGTACATCGAATAATGTTCCATCCACTGCCATTATTCGTAGTCCTTTGAGAAAAGCTCCCGGAGTTTGAACTGTAGCTTGAGGACTTACTACTAAATGAAACAGACGACTCATCACTTGAGAGCCAATGCGTTGTCGTGCTTCGGTAATTGATGATTTGCAAGGTACTCGCCAATACTTCCCTACTCTCACCCAAGTTTCACTTAAACCATCAACTAGATTTTTCAGTACCGTTCTCATTGAAGCTTTTGACCATAAACTCATGGCGATAATTACACAGACCATCAAATGTGATGGTAAAGCTCGTTTACGTTCTTCTTTAGCTTCTGCATCACCGTTCGCGCAGCGTGCGCCTTCGCGCACTCGCTTGTTCTATCGCTGACGATGGAATAGCTGTTTCTAAAGCTTTAAGTACTGTACCTGATTCGATGATTGGCACAAACAAGGAGAATTCTTTGAGTTGCATTTTTGCCGTTCGCACCCTGATGACAATGTTCAGTTTACCTGGTATTCGACCTTAACCGAACCGTATTGGGATGCGTCCAAGGGCACTGGCACTCCGGGAGCAATCGCCCCAAGTAGTTTCACCTCCTGACCCAACTACTCCAGTTAATCCAGTGTAAAATTAGTCTAATTATTGGACTAAAGGCAATGGTTAGAGAGGAGGCAGAGTATAACGCGCATCGGGTGATACAGCTGCTAAAATTTATGCGCTCCATACGTCGATTAGCCTTGCATCCCCGCGACTTTGTTGAAAAATACGAACTAACCCAAGCTCAACTCGCCGAACTACTAGGCGTGTCTATACAGCTTGTCAAAACTTCGTTTGGGCGAGAGAACCCACGAGAACTAGAACAGAAGTACTTAGACCGATTGGCTGAGATTGATGCCCTTTTGGAAATCAAAAAAGTCATCGATGAGAAAATTCCCCCCCATTTAGAATCGCTATTTCACTTAGATAACAAGTCTAATGATTAGACTAAATGACTTGATCCTGTGCAGGCGCGAATTTTATTGTGATTTACAAACCGTTCGCAAAAGGTGAATCATGATGACCACAAGCTTTCTATCCGATGCTGACAACCCCAATACACCCGTCCCCAACCAAACTGGTAAAAACATACCCCCAAACAGGGAACCCATCAAACATACGCTGATTGGTTCACCCAAAGCTGTGAAAAGCACAATTCACTACTTGCAAGTGATTGGATATGCAGATGCTGCGGCGTGGAGTCCCCCAGTACCAACCCCTAATTCAGGAGAGGTTATAAGCATTATGTATGACCCGACAGATTTTGGTGCAATAACAGTCTTGAACTACCCCGATCTGCTGCCAGAGGGCGCTCATTCCCGCTGCACCTAAACCAACACCCACCATCGCAATGGTCGTTTGCAGGTCGCGCTCGCGTACTTTGTCAGTTTCCTCTTTTTAGCGGAGAATGTTTTGGGTGGTGCGATCGCTTAAAGGCTGTGGACGAATAAAATAGATTTCCCAAAAGTGTTTGCAGGAGTCACAAAATTTTTTTAGCTATTAATTCTGTGGGGACAAGCGATCGCCGATTAAAAACGTCACTTGTGTTACTTATTTTTGGCATTCCACTTTTGAGAGTTGTTCCCATTGGGAATTGCTTAGAAATTATAACCAATACCAAACCGTAGCCCGACATCAGTTCCATCAAGGAAACCAACGTTTAGACCTGCAGTGGCAGTAAATTCAGGTGATATGGGCACATCGACACCGCCAGTGAGAAGAAAGCCGACGGTGCTATCTCCACTTGTGGAAATTGCCGCTCCTACGCCAACATAAGGAACAAAACTTATTCGTTGTTCTCCAAAGTCTGTGACTGATTGCACTGGATAGTCAAATGTTACAGGCAGAAGAAACACAGCATCGTCCTTCAGTAAAACAGCAGGGCGAAAAGAGAAGTTATTTGTTAAACCAATTTTACTAAAGACAGTGAAGGCACTTTCACCCAAAGTAGTATCGCCACCGAATCCAATATTTCCACCGATCCCGACATAGTTAGGAGTTGCTCTAACGGGTGACAGTTCTTGCACTTGGTTTGGTGTTGTTGGTGTTACTGGCTGTATTTGCGTGTCTGGTGTTGTAGTTGGCGGTGTTGTAGTTGGCGGTGTTGTAGTTGGCGGTGTTGTAGTTGGCGGTGTTGTAGTTGGCGGTGTTGTAGTTGGCGGTGTTGTAGTTGGCGGTGTTGTAGTTGGCGGTGTTGTAGTTGGTGGTGTTGTAGTTGGCGGTGTTGTAGTTGGCGGTGTTGTAGTTGGCGGTGTTGTAGTTGGCGGTGTTGTAGTTGGCGGTGTTG
>JAESFT010000129.1_pt1 | contig 99321 bp, 104 predicted proteins | sample 9269451 | NCBI WGS metagenome assembly JAESFT01 (sample SAMN14502557, study PRJNA617106) | algae metagenome | isolation source: Scytonema hyalinum WJT4-NPBG1 and co-occurring heterotrophs from well... | place: USA: Mojave Desert, Joshua Tree National Park, California | collected 2006-05-25 | reverse complement strand
CTGCCCCGGGGGGGGGGGCGGTGCCCGGACCCCCCGGGGCCCCCGCACCGCTCGCCACCGGGCCCGCCGGGCCCGGTCAGTCCTCGCGCGCGGGGTCCGTCGTCACCGCGCGCAGCAGGGGCCGCGACGCCGCCGTCGCCGCGGCGACGAGCAGCGCGCCCGCCAGCACGACCGCGCCGAGCAGCAGCAGGCCCGACGGGGCGAGCGCGTCGGCGGCCGCCGCGAAGGGCGACGCGGCGAGCAGGCCACCCGCCAGCGCGATCCCCCCGCACACGACCAGCGGGCGCAGCGTCTCGGCCCGGCGCGCCGCGTCCAGTACGGCCAGCGGGGTGCCGGTCAGCCGCAGCAGGCGCAGCGTGCGGCGGTGGTCGAGCACCCGGGCCGCGGCCGCCGTGCCCGTGGCCGCGGCAGCGAGGACGAACGTGCCGGCCAGGACGACCAGCACGCCCGTGCGCAGGTCGGCGACCAGGACCACGGCCTCGGAGTCGGTCTCCCGCTCCGTCGCGACCGCCGTGCCCGGGACGAGCGGGGCCAGGGCGGTGCGGACGCGGTCGCGGTCGTCGAGGGGCACGACGCGCAGCGCGCCGTCCCCGTCGCCTTCCCCGGCCCCGACCTGCGCGGCGAGGCCGGCCGCGGCCAGGCGCTGCTGCACCTCCGCGGCCGGGGCGGGGACGAGCAGGGCCCGGTCGTCGCCGACCGCCGCCCCGGCCGCGGCGGCGGTGAGCGGGGCGAGGAACCCGGCCACGAACACGGCCAGCACCACCCCCGCGACCGGCCGGAACGCCCCCTTCGGGTCGTCCAGCAGGCGCCGTCCGGCGAGCAGGACGGCCGGGCCGCGCGCGGAGCGGACCATCCGGCGGCCCAGCAGCCGCACCACGAGCGGCCCGATCAGCGACACCGCGCCGAACAGCGCGAGCACGCCGACGCCGAAGACCAGCCCGGTCGCGCCCGCCTCCGTGCCGCCGCCCTGCAGTGCCGCGTTCACCAGACCGAACAGGCCCAGCGCGGCCACCACGCCGAGCACCCGCACGAGGCCGGCGCCGCCGGGCCGGTCGCGGCGGGCGACCCCGAGCGGGCCGACGACGACCCGGCGCAGACCCCCGACCGACGACGCGAGGGCCAGCAGGGCCACCCCGGCGACGATCCCGACCAGCACGGCCGGGGGCGGCCGGACGTCGGCGGCGAACCACCGGCCCCCGCCGAGCTCCAGCAGCGCGACCAGCGGCGCGGCGAGCCAGTGCAGCGCCACGCCCGCGACGGCGGCGACGGCCGCCACCGCCGTCACCTCGGTCGTGGCCGCGACCACCACCTGCCGCGTGGACGCGCCGAGCAGCCGCAGCAGCGCGAGCCGCTGGGTGCGCCGGGCCGCGGTGAGCCGGGCCGAGGCGCCGACCAGCCCGGCCACGGGGAACACCAGCAGCGCGACGGCGACGACCGTGAGCTGCCGGTAGACCTCGATCAGGCCGAAGGCGCCCTCCGGGGCGGCCCAGCCGGCGAGCCCCGTCGCGTCCGCGAGGGCCGGGTCGCCGGGGGCGCGGCCGACGATCGCGAGCAGCTCGTCGGGCCCGCGGAGGCCGGCGTCGGCGACGGTGCCGGTCGGCGGGGCCGGGAAGCGGTCGGCGAGGCGGTCGGCCGGGAGCGCGGCCAGCAGGTCCGCCAGCGCGGGCGAGACCCACAGCTCGCCGGGCGCCGGTGCCCGCGGCAGCCCGGGCGGCGGCCCGGCGGCGGGGTCGGTCACCGCGAGCTCCACCACCGCGATCGGCCGGCCGGTCGCGTGCTCGGTGCGCGACGCAACGAGCAGCGCGGGCACGGCGGCGCCGGGCCCGCCCGTCTCCGGCTCGGCGCGCCACCCCGTGCGCGCCTCCCGGGCGTCCCAGCCGTGCAGCCCGCCCAGGGCGAAGGCCAGCAGCGCCGTGGCGACCGCGACCCCGACCCCCACGAGCCCGGCCGACAGCGCGGCGCGGGGGCCGCCCAGCCGCACGAGCCGCAGGGCGAGCCGGGCGACGGCGATCACGCGCCCCACCGCCCGCCCGGGGTTGCAGGAAGGCCACCTTCCCGCAACGACGTTGCGGGAACGTGGCCTTCCTGCAACGGGGGCGGGGGGTGCGGCGGGAGGGTGCGGCCGTCGCGCAGGGCCAGGGTGCGGTGGCAGGCCCCCGCCACCTCCGCGTCGTGGGTCACCACCACCACCGCGGTGCCCGTGCGGGCGACGACGTCGCGGAGCAGGGCCATGATCCGCGCGCCCGTCGCGGTGTCCAGCGCGCCGGTGGGCTCGTCGGCGAACACGACGTCGGGCGAGGTCACCAGCGCGCGGGCGATCGCGACCCGCTGCTCCTGCCCGCCCGAGAGCTGCCCGGGTCGCCGGTCCTGCAGCCCGTCCAGGCCCAGCGGGCCGAACCACGCCGCGGCCCGCTCCACCGCCTCGGCGCGCCGCACCCCGCCGAGCAGCAGCGGCAGGGCCGCGTTCTCGACGGCCGGCAGCTCCGGCAGCAGCTGCCCGGACTGGAACACGAACCCCAGCCGCGTCCCCCGCAGCGCCGTCCGCCGGGCCTCCGACCAGCCGTCGATCCGGTCCCCGCCCAGCCAGACCTCGCCCTGCGCCGGGCGCAGGATCCCGGCCAGGCAGTGCAGCAGCGTCGACTTCCCCGACCCCGACGGTCCGGTGACGGCCAGCAGCTCCCCCGCGGCCACCACCACGTCCACGTCGGACAGCACGGTCGCGGCCCCGAACCGGTGGGTCACGCCCACCCCCCGCAGCACGGTCACCGCCGGTCCTCCGGCCGCTCCAGCCGGGGCAGCAGCGCCATGACGACGAGGAGGGCCAGGCCGAGCAGCGGTGTCCCGGTGCCCAGCAGCACGCCGAGGTCCATGCCGGCCACGCTCCCCCGCCGCCGGGGCGGCGCGCCTCCGCCCGGCGGTCGAGGACGGCCGCGGGCCGTCGTACTTCCGGCCGAGGAGCGGCTCGGCCGGACGCGCGTCAGGCCGGCGGCACCGCCCGGCGGAGCCCGTCGAGCAGGGCCTCCAGCCCGAACTCGAACTGCTCGTCGTCGGCCACGGTGACCAGGGCGTCGACGGCGGGGGGCAGCGCCCGGTGGTCGTCGGGCAGGCCGGCGACGATCATCCGCCACTCGCGGACGTAGTCCTCGCGCGGCCGGGAGCGCGTCCGGGGCACCTCCCACTGCACGAAACCCAGGACGTGGACGAGGAGCGCCCAGACGCGCCGCACCGCGTCCGCGGGACCGAACCCGGCCCGGTTGAGGACGGCCACCGCGGTGTCGAGCTGGCGCAGGACGGCCGGGGACTTCTTGAGCTCCGACCGGGCGAGCAGGCGACCGACCTCCGGGTGGGCGAGCAGGGCCGCCCGGACGCGGTGCACCCACTCGCGGGCCCAGTCCGTCCACTCCAGGGGGGCGAGGTCGACCTCCGGTGTCTCGACCCGCTCCAGCACGCGGGCCACGACGAGATCGACCAGCTCGTCCTTGTCGGCCACGTACCCGTACAGCGTCATGACGCCGCACCCGACCGAGCGGGCCAGCCGGGGCATGCTGAGCGCGTCGAGTCCCTCGGCGTCGATGAGGGCGAGCGCGGCGTCGACGATCGCGTCCCGGCTCAGCGACCCGCGCGGCCGCCGGGCGGGGCCGGGGGCGGGTTCCACGCGCCGACCGTACCGTCGGGCGTCCGGTGGGGCGGCCGGCGATCAGCTCGTGGGGACCCAGACGGCCTTGGTCTCCAGGTAGGCGTCGATGCCCTCCGCGCCGCCCTCGCGGCCGACGCCCGAGAGCCCGCGCCCGCCGAACGGCACGAGGTGCGAGACGAGGCGGTAGCTGTTGATCCACACCGTGCCCGCGTGGAGGCGGTGGGCGACGCGGTGGCCGCGCGCCGCGTCGGTGGTGAACACGGCCGCCGCCAGCCCGTAGGGCGTGCCGTCGGCGATCGCGACCGCCTCGTCCTCGGTGTCGAAGGGCACCACCGCGGCCACCGGGCCGAAGATCTCCTCCTGGGCGATGCGCATGGACGGGTGGACGTCGGCGAACACGGTCGGCGCGACGAAGAGGCCGCCGCGGGGGTGCGGCCCGCCGGTGACCAGGCGGGCGCCCTCCGCCCGGCCGACCTCGATGAGGTCGAGGACCTTGGCGTGGTTCGGCCGGTTGGCGATCGGGCCCACCTGCGTCGCCGGGTCGGCCGGGTCGCCGACGACGAGCTGCTCGGCGGCGCGGGTGAGCGCCTCGACGAACGCGTCGTGCAGGGACCGCTCGACGAGGAGGCGGGAGGCCGCCATGCAGCTCTGGCCGGCCGCGGCGAAGATGCCGGACACGGCGCCGGCGACCGCCGCGGGCAGGTCCGCGTCGGCGAAGACGAGGGCGGCGGACTTGCCGCCCAGCTCGGTGGTCACGCGCTTCATCCCGTCGGCGGCCGAGCGGGCGATGGCCCGCCCGGTCGCCGTCGAGCCGGTGAAGACGATCTTGGCGACCGCGGGGTGCCGGACGAGCGCGGCCCCCGTCCCGCGGTCGCTCGACACCACCACGTTGACGACGCCGGGCGGGAACCCGGCCTCGTCCACGAGGGCGGCGAGCTCGAGCGTGGACACCGGCGTGTGCTCGGAGGGCTTCACGACCACGGTGCACCCCGCGGCGAGCGCGGGCCCGAGCTTCCAGGCGAGCAGCAGGCTCGGGGAGTTCCAGGGCGTGATCGCGGCGACCACGCCCACGGGCTCGCGCCGGGTGTAGGCGAAGACCTCCGGCAGCGGCAGGCCGTCGGTCGGCAGCGGCAGCGGGCGGTGCACGACGCGGCCGTCGAGCTTGTCGCACCAGCCCGCCCAGTAGTGGAACAGCTCGGCGACCAGCGCCCACTGCAGCGCCTGCTCGGCGACGAGCTTGCCGTTGTCCCGGGTCTCCAGGGCGGCGATCCGCGGACCGTGCTCGGCGCACAGGTCGCCCAGGCGGCGCAGCAGGCGCGCGCGCTGCTGCGGGATCAGGGCCGGCCACGGACCCTGCGCGAAGGCCCGGGCCGCGGCACCCACCGCGCGGTCGACGTCGTCGGGGCCGCTGTCGGGGACGACGGCCCAGGGACGCCCGGTGGTCGGGTCCTCCGACTCGGAGACGGCCCCGTCGAGCGCGTCGACCCAGGCGCCGTCGACGTACTGGCGGTACCGGCGGAGCTCCCCGTCGGGGCGGTCGGCGGGTCCGGCCGGGACGGCCGTGGTGGCGGCGGACATGGTCACTCCTCGGTGGGCGTCGGTGCTGGGGCGGCGGGCGCGGGGCGCCACACCCACGGCCGCCGGAGGCGGTCGCGGGCCTGGAACCGGCGGATGGCGTCGTCGAGCTCGAGGGTGTGACCCACGTCGTCGCGGCCGTCGAGCAGCCGCGACCGGGCCGCGGGGTCGACGTCGAACGCCAGGTCGACGCCCGGGCCGCGCAGGCGCCGGGCGACGAGGTCCACGTCGAACGGCTCGGCGCCGTCGACGCGCTCGACGGCCTCGCGGACCGCGGCGAGCCGCTCGGGGTCGAGGGCGATCGGCAGCAGGCCGTTCTTCACGCAGTTGGCGGCGAAGATGTCACCGAAGCTCTCGGCGACCACCACGCGGATGCCGAACCCGTCCAGGGCGTGCACGGCACCCTCCCGCGAGCTGCCGGTGCCGAAGCTGCGGCCGGCGACGAGGATGCTCGCCCCGCGCAGCGCGGGGCGGTTGAGCGGGAACCCGGGCCGCTCGCACCCGTCGGGGCCGTAGCGCAGCGGGGCGAAGGCGAAGCGGCCGAGATCGGCGCGGGCCACCTCCATGAGCGTGCCGAGCGGGATGATGACGTCGGTGTCGACGTTGTCGCGCGGCAGCGACGCCGCGGTGCCGACGTGCTCGCGGAAGGCCCTCACGGCACGAGGACCGTCTTCCCGGCGCTGGTGGTCGCCACCGCCCGGGCGAGCGCGGCGGGGGCCTCGTCGAGGGTGAGCCGGTGGGCGACCCGGGCCGGGTGGCCCCCGTCGACCAGGGCGCGGGCGCGCCGGACGGCCGCGAGCCGCCCCGGCGCGCTCCGGGCGCCCAGCCAGGCCTCGACGTTGAACCCGCGCAGGACCTGCTGGCGGCCCACCACGGCGGCGAAGACGTCCAGCTGCGTGTCCCGCCCGGAGAGCCGGCCGACGACCCACACGGTCGAGCGGGGCGGGAGCGCGTCGAGCAGGGTCGCGGTCAGGGGGCCGGCGACGGCGTCCACGGCGGCGGTGACGCCGTGCTCGGCGCAGGCCCGCCGCAGCCGCTCCGCGAAGTCGGGGCGGTCGGACACCAGCGGCGGCAGGACGGGGGGTCGCTGCTCGACCGCCGCGGCGTGCCGCTCGGTGCGCACGACGGGCAGCACGGCGAGACCGCGCCGCACCGCACCGCGGGCGAGGAGGCGGGCGAGCTCGCCGCCCGCCGCCGTCACGGCGACGCCGCGGTGGCGGCCCCGCTCCAGCTCGTCGAGCAGCCCGACGACGGTGGTGGCGTTGGCCAGGAGGTTCATGGCGTCCTCGTCGGCGAGCCGTCCGAGGACCGGGACGCACAGCGCGGCCGGGGTGGCGACCCGCTGCGCCCACGACCCGTCCCGGCCGGCCGGGACGCCGAACACCACCCGCCGGCCCCGCAGGAGCCGACCGAGGGCGCCCCCGCCGTCGGCGACGACGGTCCCGACCCCGGTGGCGCCCGGCACGAAGGGCGGCTCGCGGCGCACCACGTAGGTGCCCTGCGCCATGAGCAGGTCGGCGGGGTTCACCGGGGCCAGCCGCACGTCGATGAGGACCTCCCCGCGGGCCGGGCGCGGGTCGGGCAGGTCGACGACGCGGAGGTCGTCGAGGTCGGCGGACAGCCGGGTGACGTGCACGGCCCTCACGGGGCGCCCTCCTCGAGGAGCGGACGGGGGTCGGTGATGCAGCCGGCGAGCGCGCTGGCGGCGGCGGTGACCGGGCTGGCGAGGTGGGTGCGGGCCCCCGGCCCCTGGCGGCCGACGAAGTTGCGGTTGGAGGTCGAGAGGCAGCGCTGCCCCGGTGCCACCCGGTCGCCGTTGACGGCGACGCAGAGCGAGCACCCCGGGGCGCGCCACTCGAAGCCCGCAGCCGTGAAGACCTCCTCCAGCCCCTCGGCCCGCGCCGCGGCGGCGACGGCCTCCGAGCCGGGCACGACCCAGGCCACCAGGCCGTCGGCGACCCGGCGTCCCGCCAGCACGCGGGCCGCCGCCCGGAGGTCCTCGATGCGGTTGTTGGCGCACGAGCCGATGAACACCCGGTCCAGCGGCAGACCGGCCAGGCCCTGCCCCGGGCGGAGCCCCTGGTGGGCCAGGGCCTCCGGGTCGGCGTCCCGCGGGACGGCGCCGTCCACGTCGACCACGTGCTCCGGGGAGGTGCCCCAGGTGACCTGGGGGGCGGTGGCGGTGACGTCCACCTCGACCTGCCCGTCGAACACGGCGCCGGGGTCGGTGACGAGCCCGCGCCAGTGCGCGACGGCCGCGTCGAGGTCGGGGCCCGTGGGCGTGCCGGGCCGGCCCGCGAGGTAGCGCAGGACGGTCTCGTCCGGGGCGACGAGCGCGAACCGGGCCCCCAGCTCCAGGGCGAGGTTGCACACCGTGGCCCGGCCCTCCACCGACAGCCCGCGGACGTAGGGGCCCGCGAACTCGACGGCGTGCTCGCGGCCGTAGTCGGTGCCCAGCCGGCCGATCAGCTGCAGGACGACGTCCTTCGCCGTCACACCGGGCCCGGGCGCGCCGGTCAGCAGCACCCGCTTCTGGCGCGGCTTGCGCTGCCAGAGGGTCTGGGTGGCCAGGACGTGCGCGGTCTCGGTCGAGCCGATGCCCCAGGCGAGCGCGCCCACGGCGCCGTGGGTGGAGGTGTGGCTGTCGCCGCAGACGACGGTGACCCCGGGCAGCGTGAACGCCTGCTCGAGCCCCACGACGTGCGTGATCCCCTGGGCGCCGGAGCCGCGCGGGAGGTGCCTGATCCCCGCGGCCGCGGTGAGCCGGGCCAGCCCGTCGACGAACCGGCGCGTCCGGGGCCCGGACAGCCCGTGCGGGTCGCTGCCGATCGCGTGGTCGGGCACGGCCAGGTGCAGCTCCGGGTGGCGCACGCGCCGGCCGGCCGCCTCCAGGTCCTCGAGGCCGACCGTGCCCGAGAGGTCGTGCAGCAGGCTGCGGTCGACGTGCAGCAGGTCGACGCCGTCGGCGTCGGTGGCGATGCGGTGCTCCTCCCACACCCGGTCCAGCAGGGTCGCCGGGCTCACGCCGGCACCACCGGGGCGGACCGCTCCTGCCAGCGGGCCTCGTCCCGCCACACCCGGGGGAACCCGACGAGCTCGTGCGGGTCCAGGCCGACCGGGGGCGGCGGGGCGACCCCCTCGTCGAACAGGCCGTCGAGGGCGTCGCGCATCGCGCCCAGCGCCGGCAGGGCCAGCAGCCCGGGGTACACGGCCATCGCGAACCCGAGCTCACCGAGCCGCCGCGCCGGCAGCGGCGGGGTGCGCATGCCGGCCGGCACGACGTTGAGCACCAGGGGCATGTCCAGCTCGCCGGCGATGCGCTCGACCTCCCGCTCGTCCTCCGGCGCCTCCACGAAGACCAGGTCGGCCCCCGCCGCCCGGTAGGCCCGGGCGCGTGCCAGCGCCTCGTCCAGGCCGTGGACGCTGCGGGCGTCGGTCCGGGCGACGACGAGCAGGTCGTCGGAGGTGCGCGTCTCGACGGCGACCTCGACCTTCGCCTGCATCTCGCGCCGGTCGACGACGTGCTTGCCCCGCGTGTGCCCGCAGCGCTTCGGCATCTCCTGGTCCTCGATCTGGACGGCGCCCACGCCGCGGGCCTCCAGCTCGCGGACGGTGTGCTGGACGTTGAGCAGCCCGCCGTAGCCGGTGTCGGCGTCGGCGACGACCGGCAGCGGGCAGACCCGCCGCACCGTCTCCACCGCCGCCAGCAGCTCCGTCAGGCCGGTGAGCCCGGCGTCGGGCAGGCCGTGGCGCGACGCGGCGACGGCGTAGCCGCTCAGGTAGACGGCGGAGGCGCGGGAGCGGGCGGCGAGCATCGCGGAGAAGCCGTCGAACACGCCGGGCGCCAGCACCAGGCCGTCCCGCAGCGCCCGCACCAGCGACCGCCCCTCGCCGGGGCCCAGCTGGCGGCCGCTCACGCCGGCCCGGCGGTCGCGAGGGCGCGGCCCGCCGGCCCGTCCGGGGCGGTGCGGGACGCGGGGTCGGGCGCGGGGTGGCCGTAGTGCTCGCGGTAGGCGGGGCTGGCGTGCCAGGTCTCGTCCAGCCACGCGGAGTCGTTGTAGCTGGTGAAGCGGGCGATGCGGCCGTCGGCGTCCGTACGCCAGCTCTGCACGATGTAGACGTCGAGGTACCGGCGGGTGCCGTCGGGGTTCGCGTAGTAGTGCAGCTCGTGCATCGCCATGTCGGCGCAGTCGCCCTCGGCGTACCACCGCGTGTAGTTGAACGCGTTCAGCGACCAGATCGAGAACAGGTCCTCGAACCACCGGCGCAGGCCCTCCTTGCCCGCGTACCGGCCGGCGTAGGGCACGACGTCGGTGTTGGACTTGAACACGACCTCGACGTCGTCGGCGAACAGCGCGTAGAACTCCTCCCACGTGGCGCTGCCGTCGCCCAGCCGGAGGAACGTGTCGTACACGCGCGCCTGCGCCGGGCCGGCGAGCACCGGTGAGCCGGGGTCCGGGACGGGGTGGGACGTCGCGCCGCGGACGTCGCGGAAGCGGCCCCCCTCGGCGCGGGACGCCTTGAGGAAGGTCGCGGTGTCGAAGTACAGCTCGAGGTCGCGCAGCCGCCCGTCCCGGTCGAGCTCCACCAGCGCGACCATCTCGAGGTCGCAGGCGGCGCCCGCGGGGAACTCCAGGCCGACGTCGTAGTGGCAGGAGGCCGCGAAGCCGTCGACGACCGCGAACTGCCGTTCGAGGCGCACGACGCGCACCGCGTCCCGCCACCGGCGCAGGTGGGCCGCCACGCCGTCGCGCCCCTGCGAGCAGCCGAAGCTCGGCGACAGCACCGGGAAGCCGCCCACCTGCAGCGTCGGCGTGGCCCCGAGGGCCGCGGCGACCCGCGCGTCCGGTGCCGCCGTCCCGCCGTGCGGCCCGAGCACCGCCTCCACGCCGACGAAGGCGTGCTCCTGCACCCACTGCCGATCCACCACGACGACCGCCTCTCCCGATGAACGACTCCGCTGCCGCCGGCCGTGGACCCCGACCGGCTGCGTAAGGCTTACGGTAATACTTGCGGAGCCGCTTGACCAGCCCTTTCCGGGACGGCCCCTCCGTCCGGCGGTCGAGGCCGGGGGCGGGCCGTCGTACTTCCGGCCGAGGAGCGGCCCGGTCCCCCGTCCTAGGCTGGCGCCGTGACGCGGGTGCGAGGGGTGCGGCGCCACCTCGGGCTGGCCGCGGAGATCGCGGGCTACCTGTTCTGGCTGGTGCTGGACCTGATCCTGTCGCTGGACACCGGCGTGTGGCTCAACCTGCTGGGCGGCACGGCCGTGCCGGCCGTCGTGCTGCTGCGGCGCCGGTCGGGCGCCCGCCTCGGGCAGGTCGCCGCGGCGGCCCTGAGCCTGTCCGGGGCGATCACGATCGCGTCGGCGCTGAACCCCGGCCCGGGCGACCTGCTGTTCCGCAGCGACATGGCCTTCGCCGAGCAGCTGGCGCTGGCGATCCTGATCATCGCGGCGCTGCGGCACCTCGCGCTGCGCTCGGCGCTGCCGGTCGCGCTGCTCGGCGCCGTCGCCGTCGTCGGGTCGCCCGCGCTGCGCACGGTCGGCGACGACAGCGCGGCCTTCGGGACGATGTCGGCGCTGGGCTGGGGCGGCGCCGTCGCGATCGGGCTGGTGCTGCGCGACTCCGACACGCGCCGCCGCGCGTCGCTGGACGAGGTCCGCTCGGCCGAGCGGATGGAGCTGGCCCGCGAGCTGCACGACGTGGTGGCCCACCACGTCACCGGGATCATCGTGGCCGCCCAGTCCGCGGCCGTGGTCGCCCGCACCTCCCCCGACGACGTCGACCGCGCCCTGGCGGCCATCGAGCACGCCGGCGGCGACGCGATGGCGGCGATGCGGCGGATGGTGGGGGTGCTGCGCGGGCAGGCGGACGGCGAGGCCGCGCGCACGCCCGGTGCCGAGCTCGGCGGCGTCCCGGCGCTCGTCCGCGGCTTCGACCCGCACGCGCGGGTGGTGCGGCTGTCCGGCGACCCGAACCTGCAGCACGCCGTCCTGCCCGCCGGGGTGGCCGCGACCGGCTACCGGGTGGTGCAGGAGGCGCTGACCAACGTGCGCCGGCACGCCCCCGGCGCGGCCCACGTCGAGGTGGACATGCGCATCCACGCCCGGGCCCTGCACGTCACCGTGCGCAACGACGGGGTGCAGCCGACGGGGTCGCGGGCCCCGGGCGGCTTCGGGCTCGTGGGGATGGCCGAGCGCGTCGCGGCGCTGGACGGCACGCTCACCGCGGGGCCGACGGCCCCGGGGGTGTGGACGGTGGCCGCCCGGCTGCCGCTGGGGGGAGCTTCGTGATCACGGTCCTGCTGGCCGACGACCAGGAGATGGTGCGCACCGGCTTCCGGCTCATCCTCTCCGCCGAGGACGGCATCGAGGTCGTCGGGGAGGCCGGCAACGGCGTCGACGCCGTCACACGCGCCCGCGCGCTGCGCCCGGACGTCGTCCTCATGGACATCCGCATGCCCGAGCTCGACGGCCTGGAGGCGACCCGCGCGCTCACCGCCGACCCCGACCCGCCGCGGATCGTCGTCGTCACGACGTTCGACCTCGACGAGTACGTCTACGGCGCCCTGCGCGCCGGCGCGTGCGGGTTCCTGCTCAAGGACGCCGGGCCGCGGCTGCTCGTCGAGGCCGTGCGCGCCGCGGCGGCCGGCGACGCGCTGGTCTCCCCGTCGGTGACGGTGCGGCTGCTGGAGCACCTGGCCCGCCCGGCCCGGCCCGACCCGCCCGACGTCCCGCTCTCCCCCCGCGAGCTGGACGTCGTCCGCTCCGTGGCCCGCGGCCGCACCAACGCCGAGATCGCCGCCGAGCTGTTCGTGTCGCTGTCGACGGTCAAGACCCATCTGACGAACGTCCAGAACAAGCTGACGGCCCGCAACCGCACCGAGATCGCGATCTGGGCCTGGGAGCACGGCCTGGTGCGCTGACGCGCCGCTCAGACGTCCTCGGCCTGCTGCGCCGCCGGGTCCCAGGACAGGCCCGGGCGCCCCCACCCGTTCTGCTTGAGCGTCTTGAGGGCGGCGCGGCGGTGGCGGCCGACCAGCCGGTCGATGTAGATCGTCCCGTCCAGGTGGTCGACCTCGTGCTGCAGGCAGCGGGCGAGGAACCCGCGCCCCTCCACCTCCACCGGCTCGCCCGCCGCGTCGACGCCGGTGACCCGCGCCCACTCGGCCCGACCGGTCGGGAAGCTCTCGGCCGGGACGGAGAGGCAGCCCTCGTCGTCGTCGTCCGGGTCGGGCATGGTCTCCGGCCGCTCGGAGGTCTCCAGGACCGGGTTGACGACCACGCCGCGCACCCGCGTCCGGGTGGTCTCGTCGGGGCAGTCGTAGACGAACAGCCGCCGGTCGACCCCGACCTGGTTGGCCGCCAGCCCGACGCCCTCGGCCGCCGCCATCGTGTCGAACATGTCCGCGACCAGCACCTCCAGCTCCTCGTCGAACACCTCGACGGGGCGGGTGGGGGTGTGCAGGACGGGGTCACCGATGATGCGGATCGGACGGACGGCCACGGCCGGACCCTACCGATCGCCGGGCGCGTCCTCCCCCGGATCCTCCCGCTCCCCGTGGTTGAATACCGCCTGCGAATGACACCCGTGTCGTTCGGGTCCGAGGGTGGAGCGTGATGAGGTCCGGAGCCAGCAGCACGTCGGCGGGGTCGGAGGACGGGCCGTCCCAGGAGGGCGGCCTCCGCGCCCTGGACCGCCGCGAACTGGAGATCCTCGCCTTCGAGGGCCAGTGGTGGAAGTACGCCGGCGCGAAGGAGCAGGCGGTCCGCGAGCTGTTCGACATGTCGGCCACCCGCTACTACCAGGTGCTCAACGCCCTGATCGACAAGCCCGAGGCGCTCGCCGCCGACCCGCTGCTGGTCAAGCGGCTGCGCCGGCTGCGCACCAGCCGGCAGCGCACCCGCGCGGCGCGTCGGCTGGGCATGGAGCCCTGGTGACGACACGATGATCCGCACTCGGGCCTGACCGCGGCCCGCACCCACTCGGGAGGCCGCCGTGACCACACCCGCCCCGTCCGGGGGCCCGTCACCGCTGCGCGTCGGAGGGTTGGCGCTCCTCGCCATCGGTGCCGTCGCCGGGATCATCGGGCTGGCGTCCCTCGCCACGGGTGACGGCGGCGGCACCAGCGCGGCCCCTCCCGGCTCCGACCCCTCCGCCACGGCGTCGGAGCTGCCCGGCGAGGGGTTCACGCCCAACGACGGCGCGGTCCCCGGCCAGCCGCTCCCCGGCGACGAGGGCGCCGTCCCGGGCGCACCGGGCGCGGAGCCGGGCGTGCCCGGCGCACCCGGCGCCGGACCGGGCGCACCCGGGACCGGCCCCGGCGCACCCGGGACCGACCCCGGCGGCGACGGCGGCGTGCCCATCCCGTCGTTCGGGCCGGCCCCCGGCGCCGACGGCACGGGCACCGGGACGGGTGGCGGCACGGGCGCCGACGGCGCGGGCACCGGGGCCGGTGGCACGGGCGGCGGCACCGGGGCCGGTGGCGCCGGAACCGGCGGTACCGGCGGCGGCACCGGCGCGGGCGGCACGGGGGCGGGCGGCACCGGCGCGGACGGGAGCAGCGGCGCGGCGGGCGGCGCGGGCAGCGGCGGGGCCGAGGCGCGCATGCCGCTGCGGGTCTACAACAACAGCACCGTCCCCGGCCTCGCGGCCCGCGGGAAGTCCGACTTCGAGGCGGCCGGCTGGACGGTCACCGACACCGGCGGCTACAACGGCCGCATCCCGGTGTCCACGGTCTACTACCGGCCGGGCACGGCGGAGCAGGACGCCGCCGAACTCCTCGCCGCCACCTTCGGCCTGCGGGCGGAGTCCCGGTTCGCGGGCATCCAGGACGCCAGCCCGGGCATCATCGTGATCCTCACGCGGGACTACCAGGGCGAGGACAAGAACGGCTAACCGCGCCGGGCCGCGTAGGCCTCCAGCGCCGCCAGCTGCCCCGGGTCGAGCGAGGGCGGCACGGCGGCGCGGGCCGCCGCGACGTGGGCCGCGGTCACCTCGGCGGCGTCCAGCGACTCCCGCATCGCCGCCAGCGCCGCCTCGCGCAGCACGGCGGCGCAGTCGGCGGCCGAGTAGCCGTCGAGGTCGGCGCCCAGCGCGTCCAGGTCGACGTCGTCGGCGAGCGGGGTGTTGCGGGCGGCGGCGCGGAGGATGTCGGCGCGGGCGGCGCCGTCCGGCGGCGGCACGTAGACCAGGCGCTCCAGGCGGCCGGGCCGCAGCAGCGCGGGGTCGATCAGCTCGGGCCGGTTGGTGGCGCCGACGACGATGACGTCGCGCAGCGGCTGCGCCCCGTCGAGCTCGGTGAGCAGGGCGGCGACGACGCGGTCGGCCACGCCGGAGTCGGTGGACTGCCCGCGCCGCGGGGCGAGCGCGTCGACCTCGTCGAGGAACACCAGCGCGGGCGCGGCGTCGGCGGCGCGGCGGAACAGCTCCCGCACGGCCCGCTCGGACTCCCCCACGTACTTGTCGAGCAGCTCCGCGCCCTTGACCGACAGCACGTTGAGCCGCCCCGTGCCGGCCAGCGCGCGCAGCAGGAACGTCTTGCCGCAGCCGGGCGGGCCGTAGACGAGCACGCCCCGCGGCGGCGCGACGCCGAGCCGGGCGAACGAGTCGGGGTACTGCAGCGGCCACAGGACGGCCTCGGTGAGGGCCTGCTTGACCTCGACCATGTCGCCGACGTCGTCCAGGCCCACCCCGCCGGTCTGCAGGGTGGCCGAGGACGACATCGACAGCGGCCGCACCGCGGCGACGGCGTCGAGCAGGTCGCGCTGCGCCACCCGCGGCCCGCCGTCGGGGGCCGGGTCGGGGCGGCGCAGCGCGGCGGCCACGGCGGCCTCCCGGCGCACGGCCACCAGGTCGGCCACGACGAACCCGGGCGTGCGCTCGGCGACGGCGGCCAGGTCGACGTCGTCGGCCAGCGGCACGGCGGCCAGCAGGCGCCGCAGGAGGTCGGTGCGGGTGGCGAGGTCGGGCAGGGCCAGGCCGAGCTCGCGGTCGGCCCGGCCGGGGGCCCGCAGCCGCGGGTCGACGGCCTCGGGCGAGGACGTGGTCGCCACCAGCACGAGGCCCGGCCGGTCGAGCGCGACGTCGAGCGCGTCGAGGACGAGCGTGGCCAGCGGCGGCGGGTCGGCGGCGGGCAGCAGCGCCTCGGCGTCGGTGAGGAGCAGGACGGTCCGGCCGCCGGAGCGGGCCTGCGCCAGCACGTCGTGCACCCGCTGCGAGGCGTCGGCCAGCGCCGCGACCCCCGGCGCCGCCAGCTCGACGCACCGCGCGCCGACGGCCGCGGCGACGCTGCGCGCGAGCATCGCCTTGCCCACGCCCTCGGGGCCGGTGACCAGCACGCCCAGGCGCGTCGACCCGCCGAGGCTCGCGAGCAGCTCGGGCCGGTCGAGGGTGAGCTCCAGCCACTCGGCCAGCCGCCGGGCGGCGGCGGTGTTGCCGACGAGGTCGGACACGGGGACGACGTCCGGGGCCGGCGCGGCGGACGGCGCCGGGGCCGCGTCGGGGGCGGACCGCGGACCGGCCGGGGCCGCGGCGCGCACCGGGGTCGCCCCGGTCGGGGCGGGCCCGGCCGGGGTGGCGCCGGGATCGGCGGTGCTGGGCCCGTCCACCCAGCCGACGACCGTGCCCGGCCGCACGGCCACCGCCCCGGCCGGCTCGACCTGCGCGACCGTCAGCAGCTCGGTGGTCCAGCTGCCCCCGAGCGCGCCCGCGACGCTGCGCCGGGCCGCCGCCGCGTCCAGGCCCGGGGCGGGCTCGAGGTCCTGCGGCAGCAGCGACACCGCGTCGCCGCGGGTCAGCACCTTGCCGGTCAGGGCCAGCCGGAGCGTCTCCGGCGGCACGGACACCCGGGCCAGGCGCGACCCGGTGAGCAGCACCCGCCGGGCCGGCTCGACCCCGGCCGCGGCCACCACCACCCCGGCTCCGTCGGCGAGCCCGGCGTTGGACAGCGTCACGTCGTCGACGGTCGCCTGGCCGGGCGGCCCGTCCCCCGGCGCGGCGAGCGCGGTGGTGACGCGCGCGCCGGTGAGCGAGACGGCGTCCCACGACCGCAGGCCCAGGGCGTCGAGCACCTCCGGGTGCAGCCGCACCACCCCGCGCCGGGCGTCGGCGGCGGAGGCGGCGAGCCGGGCGACGAGCGTGATCACGCCCGCACGGTACCCAGTGCCCCGCCGGCCGGCCGGGCCCGGCCGCAGCGGGGTGACACCGCTGCGATGCGGGACGGGCCGGGGCTCAGCGGCGGCGGTCGTCGTCGCGGCGGCGGACCGCTCCCGCCACGGCGCGGGCGCGGGCGCCGACCCGGCCGGCGACCCGGCGGCGCAGCGGCGGCCGCAGCCCGAGGCGCCGGGCCGACCGCGCGGCCCGCACGACGGCGCGGCGCTCGCGCACGGGCACGTCCCAGGCCTCGGGGTGGCGCGACAGCCAGCGGTACCGGTGCAGCGCGTAGGGCAGGGCGAGCACGTAGACGACGGCGACGACCGCGAGGGTCAGGTGGGGCACGGTCACCAGCACGGCCGCCAGCAGCGCGACCAGCACGAGCACGGGGGCGACGGCGTTCGGCGAGACGCGCGCGGTCTTGAACGACAGCGTGGGCAGCCGGCTCACCATGAGCGCGGCCGCGAACAGCGCCCACAGCCCGACGACGACCGGGCTCGACCACCAGCCCGGGCCGAACTGCAGGGTCAGGTAGAGCGGGAGGCCCGCGAGCAGCGCGGCGGCGGGCGCCGGCACGCCCACGAAGAACTCCCGGGAGAACGGGTAGGGGTCCTCGGCGTCGAGCAGGGTGTTGAACCGCGCGAGCCGCAGCGCCATGCAGACGGCGAACACCAGGGCCACGACCCAGCCGAACCGGCCGCCCTCGTCGAGCTGCCAGATGTAGAGCACGAGCGCCGGGGACACGCCGAAGGAGACGAGGTCGGCGAGGGAGTCGAGCTCCGCGCCGATCCGGGTGCTGGCGTCGAGCATCCGGGCCAGCCGCCCGTCGAGCGCGTCGCACAGCGCCGCGACCCCCACGGCGAGCACGGCCGAGGAGAACTGCTGGCCCAGCGCGAAGTAGACGGCGGACAGGCCGGAGCACAGGGCGACGACGGTGACGGCGTTGGGCAGCAGCCGCACACCGGGGGGGTAGGGAGGGGGCACTCAGCCGGCCCCGCCGGGCGCGGGGACCGGCGGCAGGGCGGCGAGCACGGTCTCGCCGCCGACGGTCCGCTGCCCGGGGGCGACCTCCACCACCGCGCCGGCGGGGAGGTAGACGTCGACGCGGGAGCCGAAGCGGACGAGGCCGTAGGTCTCCCCCGCCGCCACCTCGGCGCCGGGGGCGACGTCGCACACGATGCGCCGCGCGAGCAGCCCGGCGATCTGCACGACCCCGACGCGGTGGCCGTCCGCGGTCTCCAGGAGCACGGCGTTGCGCTCGTTGTCCTCGCTGGCCTTGTCCAGGTCGGCCGACAGGAACGTCCCCGGCCGGTACTGCACGGCGACGACGCGGCCGTCGACCGGGACGCGCTGGACGTGCACGTCGAGCACGGAGAGGAACACGCTGACGCGCGGCACGGGCGTCGGCGGGAGGCCCAGCTCGGCGGGCGGCGGGACGTCGGACACGGTCGCGACCGTGCCGTCGGCGGCCGAGAGCACCACACCGGTGCGCGGCGGGAGGGTGCGGCGGGGGTCGCGGAAGAACGCGGCGGTGGCGGCGGTGGCGAGCACGCCGGCCGCGGTGCCGCGGCCGGTCAGGGCGCGGGCCGCCCCGGCCGCGAGGGCGACGGCGGCCACGAGCGGGCGGCCGCCGGGGTGCATCGGGGGCACGGCGGCCCGGACGAGACCGGCGACGTGGCGCAGGGAGGAGCCGGTGGGGGTGTCGGGCACGACGCGATCGCTCTCTCCGGCGGGGCGACCCGGGTGGCCGCGCAGGCGGCGACTACGGTACGCGACCACCAGGACGCAAAAGGGCCGGGGCCGTCATCCCCCGAGACGACGACCCCGGCCGTGGAACCGCTCGTCCGCTCCCCAGCGACGGGCGGTAGGTCCTTTTGCGAGCCCCGGTTACCCGTGGCCTGCGGAAAGTATCCCCATCCGAGCGGCGGAAGACCAGACGACGCGGGGAGGAACCCCCCGATGCTCACCGATCGGCCGAACGCTCATCCAGTAAGACGTCGTCAGGGGGCGGTTTGTTGCATCCCTTGAGGGTGACGTGAGTCACATCTGCTCGTCGAGCAGCCAGACCTCGACCGCGGTACCCGCCGGGAGGGTGGTCGTGTCCTCCCCGACCACCACGAGGCACTCGGCCCGGGCCAGCGCCGCGAGCAGGTGGGACGCGGCCGTGCCGACCTCGACGACCGTGCCGCGGACGGCGTCGAGGACCCCCCGGCGGTACTGCCGGCGCCCCGGCGGGGACGTCCAGGACTCACCCAGCGTGGCCGTCACGACCGGCCGATCGGGGTGCGGGTGACCGGTCGCCGCCCGCAGGGCCGGACGGACGAACACCTCGAAGGACACGTGCGAGCTCACCGGGTTGCCCGGCAGCGTCACCACCGCGACCCCGCCGAGCTCGTCGACCCGGCCGGCGCCCTGCGGCCCCCCGGGCTGCATCGCCACCTTCACGAAGTCGACCCCGCGCCCGGTGAGGGCGTCCTTGACGACCTCGTAGGCGCCGGCGCTGACCCCGCCGGAGGTCAGGACGAGGTCGACGCCCCCCTCGACGGCGCCGATCCGCTCGCGCAGCCGGCCCAGGAACTCCTCCGCGTCGTCGGGGACGAACCGCAGCAGCTCCGCCCGGCCCCCCGCCTCCTCGACGGCCGCGGCGAGCATGGGGCCGTTCGACTCGTAGATCTGCCCCGGGGCGAGCTCCGCGCCCGGCGCCACCAGCTCCGACCCGGTGGACAGCACCAGCACCACCGGCCGGCGGCGCACGGGCAGCACCGGCCGCCCCACGGCGGCGGCCAGGCCGATCTGCGGGGCCCGCAGCACCGTCCCGGCGGTGAGCACGACGGACCCGGCCACGACGTCCTCCCCGGCCTCCCGCACGAACGCGCCGGCCTCGGGCACCGCGCGGACCGCGACCCGCTCCCGGCCCGCGTCGGTCCGCTCGACGGGCACGACGGCGTCCGCCCCGGCCGGCAGCGGCGCCCCGGTCATGATCCGGTGGGCCGTGCCCGGCTCCAGCGGCGGCACGTCGCTGCGGCCGGCGGGGAGGTCGGCGGCGACGGGCAGCACCACGGGCGCGGCGTCGTCCGCCCCGGCGACGTCGGCGGCCCGCACCGCGTAGCCGTCCATGGCCGAGTTCGCGAACGGCGGCAGCGACACCGCCGACACGACGTCGCGGGCGAGCACCCGGCCCCGCGCCAGCGCCAGCGGGACCTCCTCGACGGGCTGCGGCGCCACCAGGGCGGCGACCACCGCGCGGTGCTCCTCGACGGAGCGGGGACCGGGACGGGAGGGCGTCACGACGGCATCCTGCCCGAGGCGGCGCCCGGCTCCCACGCCGTCCCGGCCTGCTTGCACTCGTCCATGCCGAGTGCCAGACTCGGACTGGCACTCGGCACGCTAGAGTGCCAACAGTCGGGCCGGTGAGATCGGCGCAGGGTTGCTGGTCGTCCGTCGCGGGCGCCACCCGACGCCTTTGACACTCGTGTCATCCCAATCGGAGGACCACACCCCATGGCGAAGATGATCGCTTTCGACGAGGAGGCGCGCCGCGGGCTCGAGCGCGGCATGAACACCCTCGCCGACGCCGTCAAGGTGACGCTCGGCCCGCGCGGCCGCAACGTCGTGCTGGAGAAGAAGTGGGGCGCTCCCACCATCACCAACGATGGTGTGTCGATCGCCAAGGAGATCGAGCTCGAGGACCCCTGGGAGAAGATCGGGGCCGAGCTCGTCAAGGAGGTCGCCAAGAAGACCGACGACATCGCGGGTGACGGCACCACCACCGCGACGGTCCTGGCGCAGGCGCTGGTCCGCGAGGGCCTGCGCAACGTGGCCGCGGGTGCGAACCCGATGGCGCTGAAGCGCGGCATCGAGAAGGCCGTCGAGGCCGTCTCGCAGCAGCTGCTGAAGACCGCCAAGGAGGTGGAGACCAAGGAGCAGATCGCCGCCACCGCCTCCATCTCCGCCGCCGACACCTCGATCGGCGAGCTCATCGCCGAGGCGATGGACAAGGTCGGCAAGGAGGGCGTGATCACGGTCGAGGAGAGCCAGACCTTCGGTCTGGAGCTCGAGCTCACCGAGGGCATGCGCTTCGACAAGGGCTACATCTCCCCGTACTTCGTCACCGACGCCGAGCGCATGGAGGCCGTCCTCGACGACCCGTACGTGCTGCTGGTGTCGTCGAAGATCTCGACGGTCAAGGACCTGCTCCCGCTGCTGGAGAAGGTCATGCAGGGCGGCAAGCCGCTCGCCGTGATCGCCGAGGACGTCGAGGGCGAGGCCCTGGCCACCCTGGTCGTCAACAAGATCCGCGGCACCTTCAAGTCCGTCGCCGTCAAGGCCCCGGGCTTCGGTGACCGCCGCGAGGCGATGCTGGCCGACATGGCCATCCTCACCGGCGGCGAGGTCATCTCGGAGAAGGTCGGCCTCAAGCTGGAGAACGCCGACCTGTCGCTGCTGGGCACCGCGCGCAAGGTCGTCGTCACCAAGGACGAGACCACCATCGTCGACGGCGCGGGCGACGCCGACCAGATCGCCGGTCGCGTCTCGCAGATCCGCAACGAGATCGAGAAGACCGACTCGGACTACGACCGCGAGAAGCTCCAGGAGCGCCTCGCCAAGCTCGCCGGCGGCGTCGCCGTCATCAAGGCGGGCGCGGCCACCGAGGTCGAGCTCAAGGAGCGCAAGCACCGCATCGAGGACGCCGTCCGCAACGCGAAGGCGGCCGTCGAGGAGGGCATCGTCGCCGGCGGCGGCGTGGCCCTGATCCAGGCCGGTGCCGGCCTGTTCGAGGGTCTCGGCCTGGACGGTGACGAGGCCACGGGCGCGAACATCGTCAAGGTCGCGCTGGAGGCCCCGCTCAAGCAGATCGCGATCAACGCCGGCCTCGAGGGCGGCGTCGTGGCGGAGAAGGTCCGCGGCCTCCCGGCCGGCGAGGGCCTCGACGCCGCGACCGGTGAGTACAAGGACCTGGTCAAGGCCGGCATCATCGACCCGGCCAAGGTCACCCGCTCGGCGCTGCAGAACGCGGCCTCGATCGCGGCCCTGTTCCTCACCACCGAGGCGGTCATCGCCGACAAGCCGGAGAAGAACCCGGCCCCGGCCGGCGGCGACCCGTCGGGCGGCATGGGCGGCATGGACTTCTGAGTCCCGCCCCACCGCACCACCGCACGTCCCGCAGGGGCGGCACCCGATCCGGGTGCCGCCCCTGCGGCGTCGCGGGGCCGCCGTGCGCCCGATCACGATCATCCACGTCGTGACAAGCGAGCTTGACATCGCGGCGGCCCGGCGGCACCCTCCTGAAGGAAAGGACGCTTGACACAGGAGGAGCCGTGACCGCGAGCCCCCACCGCTCCGCGCAGGCCGGACGGCGCTACGCCGTGCGGCTGACCGCGGCCGTGTCCGCCTACGTCGTCACGGTCGTCGCCGCGGCCCTGGCCCTGCCGCTGCTCCCGGAGCCGGCGCGGTACGTCGTCATGGTCCTGCCGATGGTGCCGGCGGCGTTCGTCGCCCTGGCCGTGCTGCGCTACACCCGCGAGGCCGACGAGATGCAGCGCCGCATCGTGCTGGAGTCGCTCGCCGCGGCGTTCGCGCTCGGGTCCCTGCTCACCTTCGGGTACGGGCTGCTGCAGGTCGCCGGGGCCCCCGACGTGTCGTGGATGTACGTGTGGCCGGTCTACGCCGGCTCCTGGCTGCTGTTCGGCCTGCTCGCGCGGCGTCGCTACTGATGGAGAACCACCTGCGCGCGCTGCGGGCCGAGCGCTCGTGGACGCAGGCCGATCTGGCCGAGCGGCTCGACGTGTCCCGCCAGACCGTCAACGCGCTGGAGACGGGCCGCTACGACCCGAGCCTGCCGCTCGCCTTCCGCATCGCGGCGGTGTTCGACCTGCGCATCGAGGACGTCTTCACCCCCTCGGCGGCGGACCTGCTCCGGTGACCGCCCGGGCCGCCGGAGCGCGGACGCGCCGAGGTGCGCACCGGAGGGGTCCGGCCCGCGGTCCGGCCCTCCGACGCCCCGGCGCCCGATCCGCGCACCTCCCGGTCACCCGCGCACGTCCGAACGTGCGCGGACGGCCGATGGGTGCGCGGATCACCGATGGGTGCGCGGACTGCTCACCCCGTCGGCGGTGGACCCCCGCCGCTCAGCCCCCGTGCAGGCCCGCCACCGCCGCCGCCCGCCCGGCCAGGGCCGCGCGCAGCTCCGGCGGCCCCACCGCCTCCGCGTCGGGGGCCAGGGCCCAGAGCACGGCGACGGCGTGGGCGAGGTCGCCGAAGCGGACGTCCAGCACGCACCACTCCCCGTCGACCGACTCCGCGTCGACCGCGACCGGGGCCGGCAGCGCCGCCCGCCGCGACGCGCGCAGCCGGACGCGGGCGGGCAGCGCGCCCAGCCCCGCCCGGAAGCGGTCGCGGCGCTGCTCCCACAGCCGCTGCAGGTCGAGCTCCCCGACCGGCGCGGCGGGCTCGTCGAGCACCTCCGCGGCCCGGACGCGCGACACGCGGTAGGTCCGGTCGGCGCCGTCGTGCGTCGCGAGCAGGTACCACTGGCCGCCCGCGTCCACCAGGCCGAGCGGGTCCACGGTGCGCCAGCGGGCCTCCGCGTCCCGCGCGGCGTAGAGCAGCCGCAGCCGGCACCCGGCGAACACCGCCTCCTGCAGCGCGCCCAGGGCGTCCGGGGGCGGGTCCGGGGCGTCGCGGACGAGGCCGTCGGCCCGCTGGAGCACCCGGCCCGCCGCCGCCGTGGCGGCGCGCCGCTGGGCGTCGGGCAGCGCGGCGACGACCTTGCGCATCGCCGCGGCCAGCTCCGGTCCGGGCGCGCGCGACCCGGCGACGAGCAGGGCCCGGGCCTCGGCGTGGGTGAGGCCGGTCAGGTCGGTGGACCAGCCCGGCAGCAGCGCGTACCCGCCGTGGCGGCCCTGCTCGGCGTACACCGGGACGCCGGCGGCGGACAGCGCTCCGACGTCGCGCACCACGGTCCGCGTCGACACCTCCAGCTCCCGGGCCAGCGCGGCCGCCGACATCCGGCCGCGGTGGCGCAGCAGCAGGACGAGCGACAGGAGGCGGTCGGCGCGCACGGGTCGAGACTGGCACGGATGTACGACAGGAGGTGTCGCACATCGGCGCGAGAGTGGCCCCATGACCGAGAGCACCGACCCCCGCCCCCTCCACCGCACCGCCCTGGCCTGGACGCACGGCCTGATGGCCGGCGCCCGCGACCTCGACGCCCCGACCCCCTGCCCGGGGTTCGCCGTGCGCGACCTGCTCGGCCACCTCGTCGCCACCGCGGAACGGGCGCGGGTGATCGGCGGGGGCGGCGACCCGCACTCGGTGCCGGTGGTCCTCCGCGGCCTGCCCGACCCGGCCGGCGCGTACGCCGACGCCGCGGAACGGACCCTCGCCGTGTGGGCCGACGACGCGCTGCTGGACCGCGGGCTGACCGCGCCCTGGGGCACCGTCCCCGGCCGCGGCGTCGTGTGGGGCTACCTCAACGAGACCCTCGTGCACGGCTGGGACCTCGCCGTCGCCACCGGACAGGACCCCGAGGCCGATCCCGACCTGGCCGCTGCGGTCCTGGCGGTGGTCCCGAGCTTCCTGCCCGCGGAGCCGCGCGGCGGGCCCGTGCCGTTCGCGCCGCCGGTGCCGCCGCGCCCGGGGGCCGGGCCGACCGAGCGGCTGGCCAACTGGTCCGGGCGCGCGCGGCCCTGATCCCCTTCCCCGCCGCCGGGCCCGTGCGGCACCATTCCGCGCATGGTGACACCCCGGCGCGCCCGGATCGAGAGCCGCGAGAACCACTCCGTCAGCACGCTCGAGCTGTTCTTCGACCTGGTCTTCGTGTTCGCCCTGACCCAGGTCACCACCCTCATGGCCGACGACACGAACGGGATCACGCTGTTCCGCGGGGCGCTGATCCTCACCGTCCTGTGGTGGTCCTGGGTCGGCTACTCCTGGCTCGGCAACGTCGCCCGGCCCGACGAGGGCCTGATGCGCCTGGGCGTCTACACGGCCATGGCGGCGGTGTTCGTCGCCGCCATCTCGATCCCCGAGTCGTTCGACGACTTCGCCGGCGGCCTGTCGGGCCCGGTCGTGTTCGCGATCTGCTACTTCGTCGTGCGCGCGGTGCACATCGCCCTGTTCCTGCTGTTCAGCCGCGAGGACGACGTGCTGCGCCGCCAGCTCCTCCGCTGGATCCCCTCGATCATCCTCGCCACGGCGCTGCTGCTGGCGGCCTCGCAGACCACGGGGGTCCTGCAGACGTCGCTGTGGGTGGCCGCCCTCGCCGCCGACTACATCGGGACGGCGCTGGCCGGCAGCGGCTGGCGGCTCGCGTCGGCGTCGCACTTCGCCGAGCGCCACGGGCTCATCATCATCGTCGCGCTGGGCGAGTCGATCGTGGCCACCGGCATCGGCATCGCGCAGGCGCCGGTCAGCGCGCCGATCATCGCGGCGGTGGTGCTGGCGTTCGCGGTGTCGGCCGCGCTGTGGTGGTCCTACTTCGACACCAGCTCGATCGTCGCCGAGCGGGCCCTGGCGGCCGCGGAGGGCGCGCGCCGGGTCACCCTCGCCCGCAACGGCTACTCGTTCCTGCACCTGCCGATGGTCGTCGGCATCATCTTCCTGTCGCTGGGCCTGAAGAAGGTGCTGGGCTACGTCGCCGGGGACGACGACCACACGCTCGCCGACCCGCTCTACGGCCTGCCGCTGGCGGCGCTCTACGGCGGCACCGTGCTGTTCCTCCTCGCCCACACGGCCTTCGCCTGGACCCTCGCGCGGGTGCTCAAGCGGGAGCGGATCGCCGTCGCCGTCCTGCTGGTCGTCCTCGTCCCGCTCGTGTCGACGATCCCGGCGATCCTGGCGCTGCTCGTGCTGGCCGCGGTGCTGGTGGCGATGCTCGCCTGGGAGACCCACCGCTACGCCGAGCGGCGCCACCAGATCCGGCACGGCCAGGAGGGCCCGGCCGCGCACTGACCGCGGCCCCGGGGCGCCCGCGGGTCAGACCGCGGCCTCCGGCACCAGCACCCAGGCGGCGAGGTAGGCCACCGCGCCCACGCCGACGCCGAACACGGTGAGCAGCACCAGGCCGAGCCGCAGCAGGTTGGCGTCGACGCCCAGCGCGGCCGCCGCCCCGCCGCAGACGCCGGCGACCATGCGGTCGCTGCGGCTGCGGCGCATCGTGATCGAGGAGCGGACGCGGTCGAGGGTGATGCGGGTGGTCTCGTTGTTCTCCATGCGTCCACGGTGCCCGGCTCCGAGCGCCGCGCCCTCCGGGAACGCCCCGACCCCGCCCCGGACCTGCGGCCGGGACGGGGTCGGGGACCGTGCGGGTCAGCCCTGGTTCTGGAACGGCGCCACGTAGGTCTCGGCCTCCGGGGCGGTGAACAGCGGGGCCACCTCGGTCAGGCCGCCCTCGGCGTTCGCGTCGACCTGGGCGATGTAGACGCCGCGGGTGGGCGGCGCGCCCGGCGAGCTGTAGTCGAGCACGTCGACCAGGCCCTCGGTGTCGACCGAGGTGAGCGTGGTCAGCGCGTTCTTCACGCCGGCGCGGGTGAGGTCACCGGCCTCGCAGGCGGCGGTGAGGACGTTCTGCCACACCAGGCCCTCGACGTAGCCGACGACGACGCCGCCGTTGCGCGGGGAGTCCGGGTTGGCCTCCTTGTACTCCGTGGTGATCTCGACGACCTTGGGGTTCGGCGAGGAGAACGGCGCGCTCGACCCCGACACGTACAGGTTGCCCAGCGCGCCCGCGGCCGGGCTCTCCAGCAGCGCGGGGTCGAAGGTCGGGTTGTTGCCGAGCACCGGCACGTTGAGGCCCAGCGCCTGGTTGGCCGCCAGCGCCGACGCCGTCTGCCCGGGGGTGGTGGTGAGCACGATCGCCTTCACGCCCGCGCCGCGCATGCCGGTGACGATGCCGGTGAGGTCGTTGTCGGTCGAGGTCACCTTGGCCTCGTTGATCGTCAGGTTGTGCTGCTGGGCGTAGTACTGCGAGCCCTTGAGCCCGTTGCCGCCGTACTCGCCGTCGATGTAGATGTGGCCGATGGTGTCGCCGTCGGCGATGAGGCCCTCCTGCTGGAGGTAGGCCAGACCGTTGACGATCTCCAGGTCGTAGGTGGTACCGATCATCATGACGCCGGGGTTGTCGAGCACCTCCGACGACCACGAGGCCGGGGCGGCCAGCATGTCGTCCTCGACGAGGTTCGGCTCGAGCGCGGCGAGCACGGGCGAGCCGAGCAGCTGCACCATGCCGAGCACCTGCGGCTCCAGCTGCGGGTAGAGCGTCTTCGCGGTGTCGGCCTTGTAGCCGTGGTCGACGACCTCGATCTCGACCTGCCGCCCGCAGATGCCGCCGGCCTCGTTGACGTCGGCGGCCCACTGCTCGTTGCCGGCGTTCAGCGCCGCCCCGAGGTTCTTGAACACCCCCGAGGTGTCGCCCATGATCCCCAGCGTGATCGTGGTGTCCGTGACGCCCACGTCGGTGGCCACGCCACCCGCCCCCGCCGTGCCGCCCGCCGCGGCGCCGCCGGCGCCGGTGTCGGCCGTGCTGCCGCAGGCGGCGAGCACGAGGGTGCTGGTCAGGGCGCCGGCGATCAGCGCCGACCGCCCGGCTCTGCGTGCGATCATGATCGGTCCTCTCGGGGGGTGGTCCGCCCGCCGTCGTCGGCGGGCGGGACAGCGGGGGGCTGGGTCATCGGGGGCTGGGTCGTCGCGGGCGGTGTCGCCGCGGGGGCCCGGGCCGTCGCGGAGCGCCGGGCGAGCAGCCGCCGGCCGATGCCGGCCATGCCCTGGGGCTCGAACAGCACCACCAGGACGATCGCGGCGCCGTAGACGAAGGTGCTGACGATGACGGCGCTGAAGCCGCCGAAGCCGGCGTCGGCGAACCAGCCGAACTCCTGCGAGCCGAGCAGGAAGAACTGCTGGAGCCCGAACACCAGGGCCGAGCCGACGACGGCGCCGGGCACCGACCCGAGCCCGCCGATGATGATGACGGCCAGGAAGGCGATCGACACGGTCAGCGAGTAGGTGCCGGTGAACTCGTTCTCGTCCGGCTTGACCAGGTCGAGCCACAGCGCGGTCATGACGCCGGCGAGCCCGGCGAACGCCGAGGAGATCGTGAACGCCCCGGCCTTGACCCGGATGACGTTGACGCCCATCGCGGTGGCCGCGGCCTCGTTGTCGCGCACCGCCCGCCAGGAGCGCCCGATGCGGCTGTTCACCGCGCCGCGGGCCAGCAGGTAGGCGCCGGCGGCGAAGGCGAGGAACAGGTACCAGAGCCGCTGCTGCTTCTGGATGGGGACGCCCGCGATGGTGGGGGCCGGCCGGGAGTTGGCGAACTCGAAGCCGAACAGCTCGAACACCGGCGCGTTGCGGCCGCTGGAGGTGCCGCCGGAGAACATGTCGAGCGACTGGCCCAGCCACAGCCCGAGGAACACCAGCGACAGGGACGCGACGCCCAGGTAGATGCCGCGCAGGCGACCGGCGACGGGGGCGAAGGCCAGGCCGACCAGTCCGCACAGCAGCACCGCGCCGATCACGGCGATCACCGGCGGCAGGCCCAGCCCGACGAGGTCCTCGGACTCCTCCGGGTCGCCGGCCAGGGTGGCGTAGGTGACGGCGCCGACGAGCAGGAAGAACGGGTGGGCCAGCGACAGCTGCCCGGCCTGGCCGACCAGCAGCGTCAGCCCGATCCCGCCGACGGCCCCGATGAGGACGTACTGCGCGAGCTTGAGGTAGCCGACGCCGCCGCTGCCGACGAGCACCGGCAGGGCCAGCAGCACCACCACCAGGGCGACCGTCGCGCCGGTCTTGAGCCAGTTGCGGCGGCGCGGGGCGGGCGGCGGCGGGACCGCGGCGGGCGGGGCCGGGGAGACGGGCGCGAGGGTCTCAGACACGACTGAGCTCCTTCGTCCCGAACAGCCCGGACGGCCGGATCACCAGCACCAGCAGCATGACCAGGAACACCGCGCTCTTGGAGAACTCGAAGGAGATGTACTGCGCGGACAGCGCCTCGGTCAGCCCCACGACGATGCCGCCGACGACCGCGCCGACGGTCGAGTCGAGCCCGCCGAGGATCGCGGCCGGGAAGGCGATGAGGGCGATCGCGTGCGTGCCCCGGCCCAGCCCGGCCCCGGAGAAGTCCTGCGTGGCCATGAACAGCACGGCGACGCCGGCCAGCGCCCCGGCCACCAGCCACGCGATGGCGGTGAGCCGCGAGCTGCGGATGCCCATGAGCGCGGCGGCCTCGCGGTTCTCGGCCTGGGCGCGCATCGCGACGCCCCAGTCGGAGTAGCGGAACACCAGCAGGAACGCGGTGATCAGCACCGCGCCGACGACCAGCGCGATCGCCTGGGTGCGGAACAGCGTCAGGCCGAGGACCTGGACGGGCTGGGAGTCGTACGGGTCGCCGATGAACGGGATGTCCGCCCCGACCCGGCGCACGATCTCCTCGGTGATGATCACGTCGATGCCGATGGTGAGCAGCGCGAGCGAGTTGTGGTCGGCGCTGCGGGCGTTGGCCAGCACCAGCCGCTCGATGGCCAGGGCCGCGAGCGCGGCCGCCAGGATGCCGACCACCGCCGCGGTGGCCCAGCCGAGCACGTCCTTGAGCTCGTAGACGAGGTAGCCGCCCACGAGCACGAGCGACCCGTGCGCGAAGTTCACCACCTCGGTGGCCTTGAAGATGATCACGAAGCCGAGGGCGAGGAGCGCGTAGACCGCGCCCTTGCCCAGCCCGTTGACCACCAGTTGCGCGAAGGTCTGCATCAGCTCTCCTCGTCCCCGCCGGACGGAGCGCCCGCGGAGTCCTCATCGCCCACGCCCAGGTAGGCCGCGATCACGGCCGGGTCGGACTGCACGGCGGCGGGCGGGCCGTCGGCGATGAGCCGGCCGAAGTCGAGCACGCTCACCCGGTCGGCGATGCCCATGACCAGGCCCATGTCGTGCTCGACGAGCAGCACCGAGATCCCCAGCGCGTCGCGGAGGTCGCGGATCGTCACCGCCATCCCGGCGGTCTCGACGGCGTTGAGCCCGGCCGCGGGCTCGTCGAGCAGCAGCAGCGTCGGCTCGACGGCGAGCGCGCGGGCGATGTCCACCCGCTTGGCCAGGCCGTAGGGCAGGGCGCCGACGGGCACGTCGAGCCGGTCGCCGACGCCCAGGAACCCGCAGATCTCCTCGACCCGCGCGACGTGGCGCCGCTCGGTCGCCCGGCCCAGGCGCAGCCCGCCCGACCAGAACCCGCCGCGGGTCAGCGCGTGCCGGCCCAGCAGCACGTTGTCGCGGACCGTGGAGCCGGGCGACAGCGCGATGTTCTGGAACGACCGCCCGATCCCCAGCGCGGCCAGCCGGTGCGGCGCCAGCGCGGTCAGGTCGGTGTCGCCGTAGCGGGCCCGGCCCGACGTCGGCCGGTACAGCCCGCTGATGACGTTGAAGCAGCTGGACTTGCCGGCGCCGTTCGGACCGATCAGGGCGTGGACGGTGCCGGGCTCGACGGTGAAGCCCACCCCGTCGAGGGCGGTGATGCCGCCGAAGCGCAGGGTGACGTCGTCGACGACCAGCGGCGCGACGCCCGCGCGGGTCCCGTGGTCGGCGGTCCCGGTCGCGGCGGTCGCCGTCCCGCCCCCGCGGGTGGACGACGGGCTCATCCGACCCACCGCGACAGCGTCCGGGCGGGGCGGCGCGCGAGCGCCTCGGCGGCCTCGTCCTCGGCCTGGGCCTGGGACTCCGCGTGCCCGCCGAGGTAGAGCCGCTGCACGTCGTCGCTGGCGGAGAGCTCGGCGGCGGTGCCGGTGAGCGCCACCCGCCCGACCTCCAGCACGACGGCGCGGTCGGCCACCTTCAGCGCCATCGTGGCGTTCTGCTCCACGAGCACCACGGCCGTGCCCTGGTCGTGGATCTCGCGGACGATCCGCGCGATCCGGCCCACCATCTGCGGGGCCAGCCCCAGCGAGGGCTCGTCGAGCAGCAGCAGCCGCGGCTCGGACATGAGCGCCCGGCCGATCGCGAGCATCTGCTGCTCGCCGCCGGACAGCAGCCCGGCCCGCTGGGTCGCGCGCTCGGTGAGCACGGGGAACAGCTCGCGGATCCGCTCGCGGGCCTCCGAGCGGACCTGCGCGGAGCGGGCGCCCAGCCCGCCGGCGCGCAGGTTCTCCTCGACCGTCATCCGGGCGAACACCTGCCGGCCCTCGGGCACCGCCACGACCCCGGCGCGGACGATCAGCGCCGGGTCGAGGCGGTCCAGCCGCCGGCCGTCGAAGACGATCTCCCCGGCCGTCACGGCGCCGCGGTGCAGGCCGAGGGTGCCCGACGCCGCCCGCAGCAGGGTGGACTTGCCCGCGCCGTTGCCCCCCAGCACGGCCAGCACGCCGTCCTCGGGCACCTCGCACGAGACGTCCGTCAGCGCGCTCACCGAGCGGCCGTAGCGCACCGACAACCCGCGGACCGTCAGCACCGTTGCTCCCGCATCCAGGCTCCCTCGCCTCGACCGCCCGGCCCGCGGGGGCGGACCGGCCGCGCCATCGTGTGCGCCGTCACACCGCTCAGGCACCCCCACGTGGAGAGGGCGCGGCGAACGTTGTCCCCTCCGTTACCGGAGGCGGAGCGGGGGCTAGAGGAGCCCGGCCTCGCTGGCCTTGCCGATGGCCTCGACGCGGTTGCGGGCGCCCAGCTTGTGCAGGGCCGACTGCAGGTAGGTCTTCACCGTGTTGCGCGCGAGCCCGGTCGTCTCGGCGATCTCCGGGTTGGTGCGGCCCTGCGCGGCCAGGCGCAGCACCTCGTACTCGCGCCGGGTGAGCCCGCTGCGGGCGAGCGCGGCCTGCGCGCCCCCCGTCCCCGGGGAGATGCGCGGGTCGGTCACCCGCTCGCCGCGCAGCACCCGCCGCAGCGCCGCCACCAGGTCGGTGGCCGCCGCGTCCTTGAGCAGCGCCCCGTGCGCGCCCGCGTCCAGCGCCGCCTGGACGCCGTGGTGGTCGCCGTGGGCGGTGAAGACCACGACCCGCGCCGCGGGACAGCCGGCGCGCAGCCCCGCCACGACCTCGGGGGCCAGCATGTCGGGCAGCCGCAGGTCCAGCAGCACCAGGTCGGGCGCCAGCCCGGGCGCGCGCTCCAGCGCGGCGCGGCCGCTCTCGGCCGCCCCCACCACCACCAGCGAGGGCTCCGAGCGCAGCAGCAGCGCGACGCCGTCCCGGACGACGGGGTGGTCGTCGACGACCAGGACGCGCGCGGCGTTCACGAGGGCACCGGCAGGAACATCCGCAGCGTTGTGCCGCCGTCGTCGTCGTGGACGAGCGACACCCGCCCGCTCAGCCGCGCCGCGCGCTCGACGAGCATCCGCACCCCCAGCCCGTCCCCGGGCGGGCCCGGCTCCGATGGGCTGCCGTCGTCGGCGACGGCCACCTGCACGCCGCCCTCCACCGTCCCAAGGCTCACGACCACGGTGGCCGCCCCGGCGTGCTTCTCCACGTTGAGCAGGCCCTCGCGCACCGCCGCGGTGAGCAGGGCGGTCCGCTCGGCGTCCAGCGGCGCGACCGGGCCGAGCTGGACGAACCGCGCCGGCACGCCGGTGCGCGCCTCGAACGAGCGGCAGTGCTCGGCCAGCTCCACGGGCAGCGCGCGCTCCGGGCTGGACGCCGACAGCGCGAGCAGCGACTCCCGCAGCGCCGACGACGCGGCCGACACCTCGGACTCCAGCCGGCCCAGCCGCGAGCGCAGGACGGGGTTGTCGGGCAGCGTCGTGCGCAGGTCGCGCACCTGGGCGCCGATGGAGAACAGCATCGCGCCGACGGAGTCGTGCAGCGAGGCCTGCATGCGCTCCCGCTCGGCGGACACCGCGGCCGCGCGGCCGGCCTCGGCCCGGTCGGCCAGGCGCAGGGCCCGCGCCGCCTGCCGCGCCACGTCCCGCACGGCGTCCAGCGCGTCGTCGCCGAACGTGCCCTCCCCGCGCAGGGCCGCGTAGGCGACGGCGACGACGCCGTCGCGGTCGTCGAGCACCGGCACGGCGAGCATCGCCGACATCGACTCCCGGCGCACCATCCCGTCGAAGTGGTGGGTGATCGTCGGCGCGGCGACGTAGTCGCTCACCCGCACGGGCCGGCCGGACGCGAGCACCCGCCCGCCCACGCCCTGCCCGGTCGGCACGACCAGGTCCTGCAGCGCGTCGGTGCGGTTGCCGGCCAGCCAGCGGATGACGGCGCCCCGCGCGTCCAGGTCGGCGACGAACCCGGCGTCGGCGCCCGCGGCGTCGCGGATCAGCCGGGCCGTGCCGTGCAGCGCGAGCACCCGGTCCAGCACCGACAGCAGCCCGTCGCGCTCGGCCAGCAGCGCGGCCAGCTCGTGCTCCTGCGCCTGCACCCGCTCGACGGCGCGCTCGTGACCCGGCATCCGCGCACCTTCGCACGGACCGCCGCGGTCGGGGTACGCCCGGCCGGAGGTCAGCCCGGTTCCCGGTCGCGCTCCACGGCCGGGTCCACCGACGCGCGCGGCGAGGGGATCGGCGGGGCCGGCGGGGCCGGCCGGCCGCGGTGCGCTCCCCGGTGCGGCTCCCGGTGGGGCACCTGGCGGTCGCGCAGCCGCACGACCCGGCCCACCACGACGGCCACCGCGACGGCCAGGACGCACCAGCCGACGGTGACGGCCACGACCCATCCGAGCACCGGGCCTCCTCACCCTGCGGTCCACCAGGTGCACAGAGTGTGGATCGCGGAACCGTCCGGCGCGAGCCGCCCGCCCCGATCGAGCGAACGGCCTGCGCCCGGCGGCGCCGGCTCAGCCCACCTCGGGCAGCGCCGGTCCGAGCAGGTCGTCGGCGTCGACGATGCGGTAGGCGTAGCCCTGCTCGGCCAGGAAGCGCTGGCGGTGCGCGGCGTACTCGGTGTCGAGCGTGTCGCGGGAGACGACGGAGTAGAAGTGCGCCTGCCGACCGTCGCCCTTGGGGCGCAGCAGCCGGCCGAGGCGCTGGGCCTCCTCCTGCCGCGAGCCGAACGTGCCCGACACCTGCACCGCCACGCTGGCCTCGGGCAGGTCGACCGAGAAGTTGGCGACCTTGGACACGACCAGCACCGGGACCTCCCCGCGGCGGAACCGGTCGAACAGCTCCTCCCGCTCCCGGTTCTTCGTCCCCCCCTTGATCACCGGGGCGTCCAGCGCCTCGCCCAGCTCGTCGAGCTGGTCGAGGTAGGCGCCGATGACGAGCGTCGGCTCGCCGGGGTGCCGCGCCAGGATCGAGCGCACCACCGCGAGCTTCGTGTGCGCCGTGGACGCCATCCGGTAGCGCTCCTCGGGCTCGGCGACGGCGTAGGCCATCCGCTCGGCCTCGGTGAGCGTCACCCGCACCTCGACGCAGTCGGCCGGGGCGATCCAGCCCTGCTGCTCGATGTCGCGCCACGGGGCGTCGTAGCGCTTGGGCCCGATCAGGGAGAACACGTCGCCCTCGCGGCCGTCCTCGCGCACCAGCGTCGCCGTGAGCCCCAGCCGCCGGCGCGACTGCAGGTCGGCGGTCATCCGGAACACCGGCGCGGGCAGCAGGTGCACCTCGTCGTAGATGACCAGGCCCCAGTCGCGGGAGTCGAACAGCTCCAGGTGCTTGTACTCGCCCTTCGACTTGCGGGTGATCACCTGGTAGGTCGCGATCGTGACCGGGCGGATCTCCTTGCGCTCGCCCGAGTACTCGCCGATCTCGTCGGAGGTGAGGCTGGTGCGGGCCACGAGCTCGCGCTTCCACTGCCGGCCGGCCACGGTGTTGGTGACCAGGATCAGCGTGGTGGCCTGCGCCTGCGCCATCGCGGCCGCGCCGACCAGGGTCTTGCCCGCCCCGCAGGGCAGCACGACCACGCCCGAGCCGCCCGCCCAGAACCCCTCCACGGCCTGGCGCTGGTAGTCGCGCAGGCTCCAGCCGTCCTCGGCCAGCGCGATCGCGTGCGCCTCCCCGTCGACGTAGCCGGCGAGGTCCTCGGCCGGCCAGCCGATCTTGAGCAGCGCCTGCTTGAGGTGGCCCCGCTCGGACGGGTGCACCACGACGGTGTCGTCGTCGATGCGGGCGCCGAGCATGGGGACGATCTTCTTCTGCCGGAGGACCTCCTCCAGCACCGCCCGGTCGAGCGCGCTGAGCACCAGGCCGTGCGCCGGGTGGTGGGACAGCTGCAGCCGGCCGTAGCGGCCCATGGTGTCGACGACGTCGACGAGCAGCGGCTGCGGCACGGCGTAGCGGGAGAAGCGCACGAGCGCGTCGACGACCTGCTCCGCGTCGTGGCCCGCCGCGCGGGCGTTCCACAGGGCCAGCGGCGTCACGCGGTAGGTGTGCACGTGCTCGGGGGCGCGCTCCAGCTCGGCGAACGGGGCGATGGCGGTGCGGGCCGCCGGGGCGTCCGCGTGGTCGACCTCGAGGAGCAGCGTCTTGTCGGACTGGACGATGAGCGGTCCGTCGGTCACGGTGAGGAGCCCTCCGGCTGGGGTGGTGTGATGCGCGTCTCGGCGAACGGCACCCGGGGTGCGTCGGACGGCGATCGGGCCGGGGGGGCCGGTGGGGGGGCTGGGCTATGCTCGGCCCGCACCGCCGGCGGGAACGCACGTCTCCCGCTCAGATCCTACCGCTCCGAGCGGCTGCTGCCAGGGAACCAGTGGGAGCGTGTCGGTCGGGCGGTCCCGACGACAGGCGCGAGAAGAACCCACCCGATGCCCTCAGCGACGCTCCCCCCACCACCCACCGCCGCCCGGGTGCTGTTCGGCTCCTGCGGTCTCGCGGCCGACCCCGCCGCCGTGACAGAGTCCGGCGGATCACCGGCGAACCGCAGGGGGACGACGTGACCACGACCGAGCCCACCGCATCGTGGGTCGACCGGCTGAATCCGCGCAACTGGTCGCTGGCGTGGAAGCTCATCGCGATCGGGCTGGTGCCGGCGCTGCTCGCGCTCGCGCTCGGCGTGCTGCGGATCTCCGACCAGGCGGGCGTCGCGGCCGAGCTGGGTGCGAGCAACCAGCTGCTGCAGGTGCACACCCGGGTCGCGGCCACCGCGGACGCGCTGCGCCAGGAGCGCGACGAGGCCGCCCTGCACGTCGCGGGCGGGCGCGACCAGGACCGCAGCGTCCTCGACGCCGGCACCGCCCGGACCGACGAGGCCGTCGAGGCGTCCCGCGCCGCCCTGGCGACCGTGCCCGAGGGCGACCTCGACGGCACCACGCGCGCGGCGGTCCGGCAGGCCGAGGACGGGTTCGCCCAGCTCGCCGGGCTGCGCGAGGACGTCGGCGGCGGCACCTCCACGCCCGCCGGGGCGGTCGTGGAGCGCTACACCGGCATCGTCCTGCGCGTCGACGCCCTCGAGCGGGCCCTGCTGCGCCAGCTGCGCACCCCGGAGGTCGCCGGCCTGACCGACGCCCTCGCCGCCACCTCCGACGTCCGCGAGCAGCTGGCGCTGCAGCACACCGTGCTCGGGGCGGCCATCCGCGCCGGCGCCCTCAACCCCCCGGACGTGAGCGCCAGCCAGGCCGCGGACACCCTGCTCGCGCGGGCCGTCGGATCCTACCGGCTCGCCCTGACCCCCGAGCAGGTCGAGAGGTTCGGCCTGATCGGCAACGAGGTCCCGGCCTTCCAGCAGCGCAGCTCGGTCAAGCAGCTGATCGCCAACAACCAGATCGGCCAGCCGATCCCCGTCACGTCCGAGCAGTGGGACACCGTCCACGCCGACGCCGTGGCCGTCGTGCAGGCCGTCGACACCGGCGCCCGCGCCGCCCTGGGCGAGGCCGTCGTCGCCGCCGAGGAGGACGCGAGCAACCTCGCCGGCATCAACTCGGTCGTCCTCATGCTCGGCCTGCTGGCTGGCGTCACGATCGCCGTGCTCGTCGCCCGCGCCCTGATCCGCTCGCTGCGCGTGCTGCGCACCTCGGCCATGGACGTCGCCGAGCGGCGCCTGCCGCTGGCCGTCGAGAGCATGCGCACCGGCGGGACGCCGGACGTCACGGTCGACCCGGTGCCGCTCGACTCCCGCGACGAGGTGGGCCAGGTGGCCCGCGCGTTCGACGCGGTGCACGGGCAGGCGGTCCGCCTGGCCGCCGACCAGGCCGCGCTGCAGATCAACGTCAGCAGCATGTTCGTCAACCTCTCCCGCCGCAGCCAGGCGCTGGTCGAGCGCCAGCTGCAGCTCATCGAGCAGCTGGAGAGCAACGAGCAGGACCCCGACCAGCTGTCGAACCTGTTCCAGCTCGACCACCTCGCCACCCGCATGCGGCGCAACTCCGAGAACCTCCTGGTCCTCGCCGGCACCGACCTGGCCAAGCGCAACATCGCGCCGGTGCCGATGGTCGACGTGCTGCGCGCCGCCGTGTCGGAGATCGAGCAGTACCAGCGCATCGTGGTGCAGGCCCCGCCGGCGGCCTCGGTCGTCGGCCGCGCGGCGTCCGACCTGGTCCACCTGCTGGCCGAGCTGCTGGACAACGCCACCAACTTCTCCCCGCCCGACTCGCAGGTGGTCATGAGCACCACCAGCACCGCGGACGGGTCGCTGCTGGTCGAGATCGCCGACCGCGGCGTCGGCATGGTCGACCACGAGCTGGCCGACGCCAACGACCGGCTCGCCGGCCCCTCGTCGGTGGACGTGTCCGCGTCGCGCCGCATGGGCCTGTTCGTGGTCGGCCGCCTCGGCGCGCGGCACGGCATCCAGGTGCACCTGGCCACCTCCTCGGCCGGCGGCCCCGGGGCCGGGCTCACCGCCTCGGTCACCGTGCCGGCCGCGCTCGTGCCGAGCAGCGAGGGCGACCAGGCCGGCCGCCGCGGCACCGCCCAGGGCGTGCCGCCGCAGCGCGTCGCCGCCGCCGCCCCGTCCGGCGCGCTGTCCGGGTTCGTCACCGGGACCGACGGGACCGCGGCGCCGGTGTTCGAGCAGCCCGAGGCGCCGTCGGCGAACGGCCTGCCGACCCGCCGCCCGGGCTCGTCCCTGGAGGGCGACGCGTTCGGGCCCGCGCCCGGCGGGCCCAACCGCCCCGGCTCCGAGGGTCCCGACCGCACCGGCCCGGACCGCCCCCGGCCGGACCGCGACGGCCCCGACCGGGCCGACGACGACGCCGACCGCGCCGCCGCCGAGGCGGTCGCCGAGCGCGCCCGCCAGGACCAGCTCGACGCCGAGCGCGCCGCCGCGGAGCGCGCCTCCGCGGTCGAGCGCACGGCCGCCGTCGAGCGCCAGGAGCCCACCGGGCGCAACGGGTCGCACGTCAACGGGGTCAACGGCACCGCCGGCCCCGACGGTCTGGGCACCCCGTGGCCCGTCGCGGCACCGCACCCGACGAACGGGTCGAGCGCCCGGCCCCCGGCCGAGGTGCCGGTGGACGGCCCGCCGGCGCAGTCCGGCGACCTGCCCCGGCGCCGGCCGGGCGGTTCCGCGCCCGCTCCGACCCCCCGGCCGGAGGAGGGCGTCGACGGCGAGCCGTTCTCGCCCCCGACCATGCCCATGCCGATTGTCGGCCGCGCGGACACCCCGGCCGACCTCGCGACCCCGGCCCCCGCCCCGGCGGCGACCCCGCAGGGCCTGCCGCCGGCCGAGTCCGACGCGAGCAGCCTCTTCGCCCCGGCCGTGCCCCCGGAGGCGGAGCCGCCGGCGGCCGTCGAGGACGCGTTCCCGCCGGTCGCGACCCTGCCGGGTTCGATGCCGGCCCGGCCGGCCGACGAGGGCTCGGGCTTCGAGCGGGGCGAGACGACGCCGATCTTCGAGGAGATCGCGTCGGCGTGGTTCCGGTCCAACCGGCCGCTGCCCGTCGAGTACCAGGACGAGCAGCCCGGCCCGGTCGCTCCGGCGCCGCCCGCCCGCCCGCGGCCCTCGCCCACCGCGCGTCCCGTCCCGGTCGTGCCGCCGCGCCCCACGTCGGGCAGCTCCCTGCGCCCGCCGGCGGCGAGCGGCTCCCGGGGCGACGCGCCCGCGGCCGGCCGCGAGAACGGCGGCAACGGCGCCCCCGCGCCGGTCCCGCCGCGCCCGCGGCCCGAGCCGGTGCCGGCCGCGGCGCTGCCGCCGGTCGCACCCCCCGTACCCGAGCCGTCCGCGTTCGCGACGGCCGCCGACGAGGGCTGGCGGGCGGCCGGCCAGGCCGATCCGGCGGTCGACCGACCGGACGAGCTGACCCCGGCCGGGTTGCCCAAGCGGCGCCCGCGTGCGCGGCTCGTACCGGGCAGTGCAGGATCTGCGGTGCTGGCCCCGCCCGTCACCCCCGCGCGCAGCGCGGAGAGCGTGCGGGGGCGGCTCGCGAGCTACCAGCAGGGCGTCCGACAGGGACGTGAGACGAAGTACCGCGGCGACGGACCGCAGGGCTCCGGCTCGGCGGGAGCGGACGACCACCGCTCCGTGACGGCGGACGGCAACAACGAGGAGAGCACGTGACAGCGCCCCAGCAGCACCACTCCGGGCCCCACGCCCAGCCGAGCCGGTTCGGCTGGCTCGTCACGAACTTCGCCGAGCGCGTGCCCGGAGTGGCCCACGCGATCGTCGTGTCCGCCGACGGCCTGCTGCTCACCAGTTCCGACCGGCTGCCGCGGGACCGGGCCGACCAGCTCGCCGCCGTGGCGTCCGGGCTGGTCAGCCTGACCCAGGGCGCGGCCCGCTGCTTCGACGCCGGCGGCGTCGTGCAGACCGTCGTCGAGATGGACCGCGGCATCGTGCTGCTCATGTCCATCAGCGACGGCTCGTGCCTGGCCGTCCTGGCCTCGCCGAGCTGCGACATCGGGCTCATCGGCTACGAGATGACCCTGCTGGTCGACCGGGTCGGCCAGCTCCTGACCCCCGAGCTGCGCGCCGAGCTGCAGGGCTCGTTCGGCGCCTGACACCACCCCCCGTTCCCCCCGTCCGCGAGAGGCAGGTGACGTCCCGTGAGTACCGGTCCCGATGACGGGCGCCCGCAGTCCGAGCCGACCTTCGCCGACGTGATGAACGGGTTCAGCTTCGACAGCGCCCGGCCCGCCCGACGGCGGCGCTGGGGCCGGCGGCGCGACGACGACGAGGGCGGCTCGCCGCCGTCGGACGCGCGGCCGACCACCGGTCCGCTCCCGCGGCCGGCGGCCGAACCGGTCGCCCCGCCGCCACCTCCCCCGCCACCCGCGGTGGTGCCGGCCGGCGCACCGGCCGGGACCCCGTTCGGTGGTCCGGTCGAGACGCCCGCGGCCGAGGCCGAGCAGTTCGGCCTCGGGGCGGGCGCGTCGGCCGTCCGGCCCTACGCCTGGACGCGGGGACGCACGAAGTCCGGGCTCGACCTGGCGATCGAGGCCCTGGTCTCGACGAGCCAGCGCGGCCGGGACCAGATGGGCCTGCTGCAGATGGAGCACCGGTCCGTCGCCGAGCTGTGCGAGCAGACCCGGTCGGTGGCCGAGGTCGCCGCGATGCTCTCCCTGCCGCTGGGTGTCGCCCGGGTGCTCCTGGGCGACATGGTGGGGCTCGGTGTCGTCACCGTGCACCAGACCACGAGCAGCGCCGGCAACGTGCCGGACCTCGCACTGATGGAAAGGGTGTTGAGTGGACTCCGTCGGCTCTAGCAGGGGCACGGGGCCGCAGGCGATCGCCACGGCGGCCACGATCTCCGCCAAGATCGTGGTGGCGGGTGGGTTCGGCGTCGGCAAGACGACGTTCGTGGGGTCGGTGTCGGAGATCGTCCCGCTGACCACCGAGGCCGTGATGACCGAGGCCAGCGCCGGGCACGACGACCTGTCGGCCACCCCGAACAAGTCCACCACCACCGTGGCGATGGACTTCGGGCGCGTCTCCCTGGACTCCGAGCTCATCCTGTACCTGTTCGGCACGCCCGGGCAGCACCGCTTCTGGTTCATGTGGGACGACCTGGTGCGCGGCGCGATCGGCGCGGTCGTGCTGGTCGACACGCGCCGGCTCGCCGACTCGTTCGCGGCCATCGACTTCTTCGAGGACCGCGGCCTGCCCTACATCGTGGGCCTGAACTGCTTCGACGGGCGCCTCGCGCACCGCGTCGAGGACGTCCGCGAGGCGATGTCCATCGACGCCTCGATCCCGATCGTCAGCTGCGACGCCCGCAACCGCGAGTCCACCAAGCGCACGCTGATCTCGCTGGTCGAGCACGCCATGCAGGCGCGGATGGCCGCCCGCGCCTGAGCCCGGGGGCCGCCGCCGGCGGTCAGGCGCCGTCCTGCACCAGGGCGATGGACGTGATGCGGTGCAGGGGCACGCGGTGGCGGGCCCCGTCGGCGGCGTCGAGGCCCTCCACCACGCCGCCGCCCACCACGACGGGCCGCAGGACGCGCTCGGCCGCGACCCCGTGCCCGTCGACGAACCCGAGCCAGACCGTGAGGTTCCGCTCGGCGGCGGTGCGCAGCACGTCCAGCTTGTCGGCGTGCCCGTTGGTCGCCCCGCGCCGCACCGACACCAGCGCGTCCCCGCTGCGCATCCGGGCCACCAGGGCCGCGAGCTGCCCGGCGTCGGGCTCGGGGGGCAGGCCCCGGTCGGGGCCGCGGCGGGCCGGTGAGGTGCGCCGGCCCGGGTCGACCAGGTCGAGCACCGCCCCGGCCGGGTCCTCCGCGACGGGGGTGAACCCGGCCGCGCGCAGGGCCCCGAGCAGCTCGGCGAGCGGCAGCGGGCTCACCACCACGGTGGGCGCGATCCGCCGCAGCTCCAGGCCGATGGAGTCGGGGTGGGCCAGCACCTCGGCCAGCAGCACCTCGTCGTCCGAGCGCAGGAACGCCCCGGCCGCCCCGCCGCGCAGGCGCCCGTGCCGCCGTGCGACGTCGTCGACCAGGTAGGTCAGCCCCTGCGGCACCGGCGTGGCCGAGCGGCGCTCCAGCAGGTGGTGCAGGTCGGCGGCGCTGCGGCCGGCGTCGAGCGCGCGGCGCACGGTCTGCTCGGTGAACCGGTACACCGTCGCCCCGCCCGCGGACTCCACCTCGGCCATGAGGTCGAGCTCGCGGGCCAGCCCGGCCTCCAGCGGGCCGGGCGCCACCGCGGTCAGGTCGGCCTGGAGCAGGACGTGGTCGACGGGGTCGGGCAGCACGGCGCGCAGCGCGGCGACGATCCGGTCGGAGTCGGCCAGCAGGGCGCGGCCGGGGGCGGAGATCGCGTCGAGCGCGACGACGCCGAGCGCGGTCCCCTCGGCCACGGTCCAGGCCACGACCTCGTCGCGCAGCCGGCCCCCGCGCCGGGGGGCGCGCCAGGCCAGCAGGTCGGCGAGCGCCGCGGGCGACCCCGGGGCGGTGCCGGGTGGCAGCTCGGCCAGCCCGGCGAGGATGCGGCGGCGGTCGCGCGGCGCGAGCGGGCGGCGGACGCCGTCGGACAGGGCGTTGATCGGGCGGCCCGCGTCGTCGCGGCGCCCCACCATGCCGGGCAGCCGGGGCAGCGCGAGCCAGGTCCGGGCCAGCTGCGACCAGCGGACCTCGGGCCCGGCGGCCAGCCACCCGTCCGCCACCGTGGTGGGCAGCCACTCGGGCCCCGCCCCGTCCCCCTCGGCCACGAGGTCGCCGGCCACGGCGATCTCGACGAGCAGCGCCGTCACGGCCTCGTCGGCGTCGATGTCGCGGGCGGTGCGCCGCAGGTCCCGCACGCCGAGCCCGCCGGAGCGGAGCACGGGCGGCGGGGTGCGGCCCCACGCGGCGAGGAGCAGCTCCACCTGGCGCAGCACGGCGAGCGCCGCCCCGGCGGCGGTGGCGTCCACGACGTCGGCGCCGCGGACCCGGGCCTGCACGTCGGGCGGGGTGACGGCGAGCGGGCCCAGCGGGCGGTCCCCGCGCAGCGCGAGGCCGACCTGGCGGGGCAGCTCGACGGTCTCGGCGTCGACCCGCAGCAGCAGCCCCTTCGCCAGCAGCCGGCCCACGGCGCTGCGCGGGTCGTCCCCGGCGCGGCTGCGGCCCAGCGGCGGCCCGGCGGCGAGGGCGTCGAGGACCTTGCGCTCGTCCGGCTCCACGGCCGCCAGCAGCTCGGGCAGGGCGCTGCTGCCGGCGGGGCCGGTGGCCGGGCGGCCGAGCCCCCCGGGGTGGCGCGGGACGACGTCGCGGGCGGCGGGGACGGCGGACAGCTCGGCGTCGCCCCACACGATCGCGCGGGCCCGCAGGGCGTCGAGGGCCCGGTCCGGGACCACGTCGGGCACGTCCGGGCCGAGCAGCCGGGCGACCTCCGCGCGCGGCACCGGCGCCGAGTCGGCACCGGCCACCACGAGGGCCTCCAGCACGGCCAGCGTGACGGTGTCGAGATCGTCGCAGGCCCGGTGGACCGAGGCCCGGACCGCGGCCCGCGCGGCGAGCACCGTGAGGTCGGCCGGCGGGGGCACCGCGAGGTCGGGTCGCAGGGCCAGGAGCTCGGCGAGGGTGGCGTCGTCCTGGGCGCGCAGCCAGTCGACCAGCGGCGTGGGCATCACCTCCACGGTAGACGTGGAGTGCGGGATACTGGTGCTCGACCACCCGACCCGAGGAGGAGACGTGGCGAAGTCCGCGAAGGGCCGCATCGACCCGACCTGGCCCGAGCTGCCCGACGGCGAGCACCCGGTGACCGAGCTCGCGAGCCCGGTGCAGGGTTCGCTGTCGCCGTTCGGCGACATCGAGTTCCCCCTCGACGAGGTGCCCTACGTGCACCCCCGGACGGAGATCAACCGATAGCCGCCGGACTCCTGCTCGCCGCGGGCGCGGGGCGGCGGATGGGCCGCCCCAAGGCGCTCGTCGAGCTGGCCGGCGAGCCGCTCGTCCGCCGCGCCCTGCGGGTGCTCGCCGACGGCGGGTGCGCCCCGCTCGTCGTCGTGCTCGGGGCCGCCGCCGCGGACGTCCGCGCCGTGCTGCCGGCCGGCCCGCACGTCGTCGAGGCGCCCGACTGGGCCACCGGCATGGGCGCGTCGCTGCGCGCCGGGCTCGCCGCCCTGCCCCCCGACGTCGACGCCGCGCTCGTGCACCTCGTGGACCTGCCGGGCGTCACCGCCACGGCGGTGGCCCGCCTGGTCGCGCCGCCGACCGGCCCCGACGTGCTGCGCCGGGCCGCGTACGGCGGCCGCCCCGCTCACCCGGTCCTGCTGGGCCGGGCCCACTGGGCGGCCGTGCGGGAGGCCGCGACCGGCGACGCGGGGGCGCGTGCCTACCTCCGCGACCACCCCGGCGTCGAGACGGTGGAGTGCGGCGACGTGGCGACCCCGGACGACGTCGACACCCCCGAGGCCCTGGCCCGCTTCACGGGCTGACCCCCACCCCCGCCGGCCCACTGCAGCAAGGTGGCCTTGCTGCAGCTCGGCCGCGGTAGAGCCACCTTGCTGCAGTCAGGGGCGAGGCGGGGGGCGCTGGTGGGTCAGAGGGTGAGGCGCTGGCCCACGGAGATGAGGTTCGGGTTCGCCGCCAGGGACGGGTTCTTCGCCACGATCCCCTGCCACCCGCCGTCGACGCCCTGGGCGGCGGCGATGCTGCCGAGGGTGTCGCCGGCCCGGACGACGTAGTCGCCGTCGGTCACCGGGGCGGTCAGGCGCACGGTCTGCGCGGTGGTGGGGGCCTGGCGCGGCGTGGCGCCCTCGGTCAGCCCCAGCTTGCGCGAGCACGCCGGCCACGCGCCCCAGCCCTGCTCGGCGAGCGTCCGCTCGGCGACGACGATCTGCTCGGCGCGGGACGCCTGGTGGGCGCGGGCGGCGAACTCGCCGCCGCCGAAGGCGCGCCACGTGGAGGGGGAGAACTGCAGCCCGCCCGAGTAGCCGTTGCCGGTGTCGATGTCCCAGCGGCCGCCGGACTCGCACTGGGCCAGCCGGTCCCAGGTGGAGTCGGAGGCGGCGAGGGCGGACGGGGCGACGACGAGGGGGACGCCGGCCACCGCTCCGGCGAGCGCCGTGCGGGCGATGACCCGCCCGGCGCCGTCGAACCTGGAGGGGGCACGGTGACGGCCGCGGTAACGCGCCATGGGGGGCTCCGGCGCTGCGCGCGGGACGCGGGGAGCGTGCGTCCGCCCTGTCCGGCGCCACGGTCTCGTGAGGCGACGGGGGGAAGCGTCCGGGGCCGCCGGACAGGGGAGCGCTGCGGCCTCGGGACCAGCCGGACGGGGAGCTGTCCGGAGGGCCGACGAGGACGGTACGTACCGGATCGCGGTCGTCAACCCCTGGCGTTCTCCCGCCCGTCGGGCCCCGTTCAGCCGGCGGGACCTCGTCGTGACTGGTCACGGCGGTCGGGAGGACAACGCGCGAGCACGATCCGGGTTGCTGAGAAGTGGCGCACATCACTCAGAGTCGTGCGGCGGACCGGCCCACCGGGCCGGACCGCCCCGTCCCCCGGCGCCGTAGGGTCGGCCCCGTGGAACTCACGCACGTGGACGGCAGCGGCGCCGCGCGGATGGTGGACGTGACCGGCAAGGAACCGACGGCGCGCGCCGCGGTGGCGACCGGGGTGCTGCGCACCACCGCGGAGGTGGTGGAGCTGCTGCGCCGCGACGGGCTGCCCAAGGGTGACGCGCTGGCGACCGCGCGGATCGCCGGGATCATGGGCGCGAAGCGGACCTCGGACCTCGTGCCCCTGTGCCACCCGATCGCGCTGTCGGGCGTCGTGCTGGACCTGGAGCCCGACGGCGACCGCGTCGCCATCCGGGCGACGGTCCGCACGACCGACCGCACGGGCGTCGAGATGGAGGCGCTGACGGCCGTGGCCGTCGCCGGGCTGGCGCTGCACGACATGGTGAAGGCGGTCGACCCCGCCGCGCAGCTCGACGCCGTGCGGGTCGAGCGCAAGGACGGCGGCAAGACCGGCACGTGGGAGCGCCCGGCGGACCGGTCGTGAGGACCGCGCGGGTGGTGACGGCGTCCAACCGGGCCAGCGCGGGGGTGTACGCCGACCGCGGCGGGCCGCTCATCGTCGGGTGGCTGCGCGAGCGCGGCTACGACACCCCCGACGCCGCCGTGGTGCCGGACGGCGAGCCGGTGGGCGAGGCCGTTCGCGCGGCCGTCGCGGACGGGGCCCACGTCGTGATCACCACCGGCGGCACGGGCATCTCCCCCACCGACGCGACGCCCGAGGTCACCCGGGCGCTGCTCGACTACGAGGTGCCCGGCCTCGCCGACGCCATCCGCGCCGCGGGGGCGCCGCAGGTGCCGACGGCCGTGCTGTCGCGCGGCCTGGCCGGGGTGTCGGGCCGGACTCTGGTGGTGAACCTCCCCGGGTCGCCCGGGGGCGTCCGGGACGGACTGGGCGTGCTCGACGGCGTGCTCGACCACGCCGTCGACCAGCTGCGGGGAGGGGACCACCGGTGAGCGAGCGCCGGCGAGCGAACCGGGAGCACAGCGCGTCGCGGAGCGCGCGACCGAGCGCAGCGAGGGAGCGGGCGTGAGCGCCGAGGTGCTGCGGGCCCGGGTCGGGGAGGAGCCGCTCGACGTCGCCGAGCACGCCGCGCTGGTCGACCGGGCCGCCGCGGGCGCGGTGGTGACCTTCGCCGGCGTCGTGCGCGACCACGACGGCGGGAAGGCGGTGCGCGGCCTGGAGTACAGCGCGCACCCGACCGCCGCGGCCGTGGTCGCGCGGATCGCGGCGGACGTCGCGGCCCGGGCGACGGGGGTGCGGGCGGTGGCGATCAGCCACCGCACGGGCCGGTTGGAGATCGGGGACGTGGCGCTGGCGTGCGCCGTCGCCGCCGATCACCGGCGCGAGGCGTTCGAGACCTGCGCCGAGCTGGTGGAGGAGGTCAAGAGGGCGCTGCCGGTGTGGAAGCACCAGGCGTTCGCCGACGGCACGGACGAGTGGGTGAACTCCACCTGACCCGCCCGTGCCGCCGCGGACGTCAGACGTCGAGCGACTGGCCGACGCGCAGCACGTTGGGGTTGGACAGCACGCCGCGGTTCTTGGCGTACAGCGCCTCCCAGGAGGTGCCGTTGCGGGCGGCGATCTTCGACAGCGTGTCGCCGGCCCGGACGGTGTAGTCGCCGCCGCCCGACGGGGCGGCGGGGGCGGAGGACTCGACGGGGGCGGAGGCGCGGACCCGGGTGGGCTCGGCGGCGTTGCCGCGCAGGCCCATCTTGCGGGAGCAGGACGGCCAGGCGTTCCAGCCCTGGGCGGCCAGGGTGCGCTCGGCGACGGCGATCTGCTCGCTGCGGCTGGCCTGGTGCGGCATGCCGGACCCGCCGAAGGCGCGCCAGGTGGACGGGCTGAACTGCAGGCCACCGTAGTAGCCGTTACCGGTGTTGATGCTCCAGTTGCCACCGCTCTCGCACTGGGCGAGCTTGTCCCAGGCCGAGTCGGGAGCGGCGTTGGCGGTACCGGCCAGGGCGATCGGGGTCCCGGCGACCACGGCACCGGCCACGGCCAGTCGCAGGAGGCTCCGGCCAGCGGTACGTGCAGACATCGCGTTTCTCCTCGGCGCGCCGTCGCTGTGCAGCGACCCCGTCCCGTCGTTGTGTCGACGGAGCTCGGAACCGCGGACGGGGAGCGCGACGGTTCCGGCTGGCAATTCGGACGACCCGGTCGGATCGGCCGAAGCGGAACGTTAAGCGCCCGGACCTGCGGTAACACAAATCTCTGGCGGGTGAGCAATGTCACGGGCAGAACGGTCTCGTGATCGGTTCCGAGCTTTCCTGCTGGTCATACCGGGTTCATCACGGATCGATCACGCCGGAGGAAACTTCTCCAGAACGGAAGCATCAACGGATCCGTCACAGTCCCTGATCGACGGAACGTGAGGCACGGTGACGCAGCGCGACGGCACCGCGGTGGCCCACGACGGCGCCGTCCGTCATGCTGGCCCCGTGACCGATGCCCCCGCGGACTCCCCCGCCGCACTCGCCGCCGCCCTGCGCGGCACGGGCTACCTCGCCGACGACGGCCTCGCGACGGCGACGTTCCTCGCGATGCGGATGCACCGCCCGCTGTTCTGCGAGGGCGAGCCCGGCACCGGCAAGACGGCGCTGGCGCAGGCGCTCGCTCAGGTGCTCGGCGCCCCGCTGATCCGGTTGCAGTGCCACGAGGGCATCGACGCCTCCCAGGCGCTCTACGACTGGGACTTCCCCCGGCAGCTGCTGCACCTGCGCGCCCTGGAGGCCACCGCCGGCGACCGGCCGCTGGACACCGAGGAGGTCGAGGCGTCGCTCTACGACCGGCGCTTCCTGCTGGCCCGGCCGATCCTCCAGGCCCTGACGACGACGCCGAGCGTGCTGCTCATCGACGAGATCGACCGCGCCGACGACGAGTTCGAGGCCTTCCTGCTGGAGGTGCTCACCGAGCACGCGGTGACGATCCCCGAGCTCGGCGAGGTGCGCACGGAGACCCCGCCGGTGGTCGTGCTGACGTCGAACCGCACGCGCGAGGTGCACGACGCGCTCAAGCGCCGCTGCCTGTACCTGTGGCTCGACCACCCCGACCTGCAGCGCGAGATCGAGATCCTGCACTCGCGGCTGCCCGGCATCCCGGAGCGGCTGGCCGCGCAGGTGGCCGGGGCCGTCCGCGCGCTGCGCCAGGCCGACCTGCTCAAGCCGCCCGGCGTCGCCGAGACGATCGACTGGGCCCGCGCGCTGCAGCTGGTCGGCGCCCGCCACCTCGACGTGGACAGCGCCGCGGCCACCCTCGGCGCCGTCCTCAAGTACCGCGAGGACGCCGACCGCGCCCGCAGGCAGCTGGACGCGCTGCTGGCGTCATGAGCCCGGCGGAGGTCGCCGACGACACCGTCGAGGGGCTCGTCGGGTTCACCGTCGTGCTGCGCGGTGCCGGGCTCGCCGTCACCACCGACCGCGTCGCGGCCTTCCTCTCCGCGCTGGACGCGCTCGACGTCACCTCGCGGATGCAGACCTACTGGGCGGGCCGGCTGACGCTGTGCTCCGACCCCGACGACCTGCCCCGCTACGACCAGGCCTTCGAGGCCTGGTTCACCCCGCAGCAGGGGGGCCGCACCCGGATCGTCGACGAGCGCAGGCCACCGCCGCCGCGCCTGGCCGCGCTGACGCCGCCGACCCGGGAGGGCGCGGACGGCGAGGACGAGGACGGGCCGCCACCGCTCGTCCACGCGCACGCCAGCGGCAGCGAGGTGCTGCGCAACCGCGACCTCGCCGAGCTCACCCCGGCCGAGCGCGAGCACCTGCGCCGCCTGCTCGCGCTGCTGCGCCCGGAGCTGCCGCAGCGCCCGTCGCGGCGGCTGCGCCCGGCCCGCCGCGGCCCGGCCGACCCCGGCCGGACGCTGCGCGCGGCGCTGCGCAACCAGGGGGAGCTGCGCGAGCTGCGCCACCGCGACACCTCGCGGCGCCCGCGCAAGGTGGTGCTGCTCGTCGACGTGTCGGGGTCGATGGAGCCCTACGCCGACGCGCTGCTGCGCTTCGCCCACGTGGTCGTGCGCCGCGCGCCGGGGTCGGTGGAGGCGTTCACCCTGGGCACCCGGCTCACCCGCATCACCCGCGAGCTGCGCATGCGCGACGCCGACCGGGCCCTGGCCGCGGCCGGGCGGGCCATCCCCGACTGGTCGGGCGGCACGCGGCTGGGCGAGGTGATGCGCGCGTTCGTCGACCGGTGGGGCCGGCGCGGGGCGGCCCGGCGCGCGGTCGTCGTGGTCTTCTCCGACGGCTGGGAGCGCGGCGACACCGACGTGCTCGCCGGGCAGATGGAGCAGCTCCGGCGGCTCGCCCACCGCGTCGTCTGGGTCAACCCGCACGCCGGCAAGGACGGCTACGCGCCGGTGCAGGGGGGAATAGTCGCGGCCCTGCCCTTCTTGGACCGGTTGCTCGCCGGCCACAGCCTGGCCACCCTGGAAGAACTCCTCGAGGTGATCTCGGGGGATGGAAGCCTGCGGAGCTTGCGGAGCAGGCGGGGCGGGAGAAGAGATGCGTGACGTGCTGGGCAAGCTGGACGAGTGGTGGACGAAGGGCGAGCCGGCCGCGCTGGCCACGGTGGTGGGCACCTACAGCTCCGCCCCCCGGCAGCCGGGCGCGTCGATGCTCGTCGGCCCGGCGGGCGAGGCCGTCGGCAGCGTCTCCGGGGGCTGCGTGGAGGGCGCGGTCTACGAGCTCGGCCAGCAGGTTCTCACCGAGCACCGGCCCCACCTGCAGCGCTACGGCGTCTCCGACGACGACGCCTTCGCCGTGGGGCTGACCTGCGGCGGCATCATCGACATCTTCGTCGAGGAGGTCTCCCCGGAGACCTTCCCCGAGCTCGGCGCGGTGGCCCGGGCCGTGCGCGACGAGGAGCCGGTGGCCGTCGCCACGGTGGTCGCGGGCCCGGCCGAGCGGCTCGGGAAGCGCCTCGTCGTGTGGCCGGACCGCGTGGAGGGCACCACCGGCTCGGAGCGGCTCGACGACGCGGTCCGCGACGACGCCCGCGGCCTGCTCGACGCCGGCCGCAACGCGCAGGTCGTCTACGGCGTCGACGGGCAGCGCCGCGGCGAGGGGCTGACGGTGTTCGTCGAGTCCTTCGCCCCCGCCCCCCGCATGATCGTGTTCGGCGCGATCGACTTCGCCGCCGCCGTGGCGCGGATGGGCGGCTTCCTCGGCTACCGGGTCACCGTCTGCGACGCGCGGCCGGTGTTCGCCACCGCGTCGCGCTTCCCCGGTGCCAACGAGGTCGTGGTCGAGTGGCCGCACCGCTACCTGGCCGCCGAGGCGGAGGCGGGCCGGATCGACGGGCGCACCGCGCTGTGCGTGCTCACCCACGACCCCAAGTTCGACGTGCCGCTGCTGGAGGTGGCGCTGCGCCTGCCGGAGGTGGCCTACATCGGCGCGATGGGCTCGCGCCGCACCCACGAGGACCGGGTCGCGCGGCTCAAGGAGGTCGGCCTCACCGACGCGGAGATCGCCCGGATGAGCTCGCCGATCGGCCTCGACCTCGGCGCGCGCACGCCGGAGGAGACCGCGGTGTCGATCGCCGCGGAGATGATCGCCCAGCACTGGGGCGGTGCGGGCGTGCGGCTGGCCGACCGCGACGGGCCGATCCACGTGGGCTGACCCCGACCCGCCGGGGCCTCCCTCAAGGCCCCTCCCATCGGCCAGGACCGATCGGGGGGCGGGGCGCCGACCGGCCGCGACCGGGTCGTGCGCGACGGTTCGCGCCTGTCCGGGGCGCGCCGGCCCCGCTACCCTCCCCTTGCGTCCGGTCCGCGACCGGGTCGCGGGAGGGAGGGCGACGTGGTCCTCGTCGGCGAGGCGCGCCGGGTCGGTGACTCGGTCCTGATGGCGCGGCGCGAGCCGTCCCCGCTGCGCCTGTCGAAGTTCCACGCGCCCGAGATCGTGTTCGGGCCGGGCTCGCTCGCCGAGGCCGCCCACGCCGCCGTCCGCCTGGGGGCCCGCCGCCCGTTCGTGGTGTCCGACCCCGGCGTGGTCGAGGCCGGCTGGCCCGCCGAGCTGCTCGCCGGGCTGCGCGCGGCGGGACTGCAGCCCCGGCTGTGGACCGGTCCCACCCCGAACCCCAAGGACCACGAGGTCGAGGCCGGCTACCAGCGCTACGCCGAGCACGGCTGCGACGTGGTGCTCGGGCTCGGCGGCGGGTCGGTGATCGACGCGGCCAAGGGCGTCGCGCTGCTGGCGGCCAACGGCGGGCGGATCCTCGACTACGAGGGCATCGACCGCATCGAGCACCCCATCCCCCCGCTGATCATGATGCCGACGACGTCGGGCACCGGGGCGGACGTCTCGCAGTTCTGCATCGTCACCGACACCGTCCGGCACACCAAGATCACGATCATGGGGCGGGCGCTGGTGCCCGACGTGTCCGTCGTCGACCCGCGCCTGCTGGTGACGATGCCGGAGTGGCTCAACGCCGCCACCGGCCTGGACGCGCTCACGCACGGCATCGAGGCGTACGTGTCCCTGGCCCACGGCCCGCTCACCGACCACCATGCACTGCAGGCCATCGCGCTGGTCAAGGGCAACCTCACGCAGACGATGCTGCGCCCGCGGGACGCGACGGCGCGCTCGTCCATGGCCCAGGCCGCCCTGGAGGCCGGGCTGGCCTTCACCAACGCCATCCTCGGGGCCACCCACGCCATGAGCCACCAGGTCGGCGGCCTGCTCGACCTGCCGCACGGCGTCTGCAACGGCGTGCTGCTGCCGCACGTCATCCGGTTCAACGGCGGCGACCAGCCGGGGCGGTTCGTGCCCATCGCCCAGGCCATGGGCCTGGACGTGGCGGGCGCCCCGGCCGAGGAGGCCGTCGAGCGGGTGGCCACGGCCGTCCGCGAGCTGGCCGACGAGGTCGGCGTGCCGAAGGGGCTGGGCGCGCTCGGTGTCACCCTCGACGACGTCCCGCGGCTGGCCCGGCTGACCCTGGGCGACGCGTGCCTCACCACCAACCCCCGCGGGGCGTCGGTGGAGGACATCGAGGCGCTCTTCCGCGCGGCGCTGTGACGCCCGCATGACCACCGCCGCCCGGCCTCCCGACCTGGAGGCGCTGACCGGGCTGCGCTCGGGCAAGCCGCACTACTACCCCGAGTACCGGACGTCCGCGGAGCGGCTGCACCGCGTGATCGGCGCGCTGGAGCGGATCTCCGCGGCGCTCGTCCGCACGAGGGAGGGGTCCGAGGCGCTGGTGCGCGCCGTCGTCGAGGCCGCGGCCGAGCACCTGTCGGCCGAGTGGGTGGTGTTCGCGCTCGTGCCCGGGGAGCTGCCGGACGCCGCGCCCCGCCACCTCGTGCGCGGGCCGGACGGCGCGGAGCGGCCCGACCTGCGGGCGGTCCCGCCGCGCGTGCGGGTGCACGTCGAGCACGTCCGCCGCAGCGCCGACGACGGGCACAGCGCCGACGCGCAGCGCCGGCACCTGCACGTGCCGGTGCGGCTGGACGGCCGGGTCGTCGGCGGGTTCGCGGCCTGGACGCCGCAGGAGCGCGAGATCGACGACACCGACCGCTCGGTCCTGGCGATCCTCGCCGGGCAGACGGCCGCGGCGCTGCAGAACTGCGCGCTGCTCGACCACTCCACGCGGCAGGCCGCCGACCTGCGGCTGCGCCACGACGAGCTGGTCGCGACCCAGGCGGCGCTGGGGGCGGCGCGCCAGCGCGAGGTGCTCGACGGCGAGCGGCACCGGATCGCGCGCGAGCTGCACGACAGCGTCACCCAGTACGTCCTGTCGGCCGGGATGCACATCGAGCTGGTGCGCCCCGAGATCGCCGACGACCGGCTGCGCGCCCAGCTGGGCACGGCCAAGGACCTGACCCGGCGCGCCGTCGAGCAGCTCCGCTCCGCGATCTACGCCCTGGGCGCCGGCGACGGCTGCGCGGTCGAGGACCTGCCCTCGATGCTGCGCCGGCTTTCGGGGGTCCACATGCCCGACGAGCTGCGCGTCGAGGTGCGGATCGGCGGGGAGCCGGTCGCGCTGCCCGGCGACTGCGAGCAGTCGCTGTTCCGCATCGCCGGCGAGGCGCTGTTCAACACCGCGGTGCACGCCGACGCGAGCCGCGCGGTCGTGCGGCTGGCCTACCGGCCCGACCGGGTGCGGCTCACGGTGTCCGACGACGGCGGCGGCAGCCCCGAGGGGATGCGGCGCAGCCTGCGCGCCGCCGGCGCCGCGCCGTCGGGCGAGCACCGCGGCCTGGTGAACATGGCGGCCCGGGCCCGCGAGCTGGGCGGTGCGCTGACGTTCCGCCGGGCCCGGCTGGGCGGCGTGGCGGTGCAGGTCGACGTGCCGGTGCCCGGCACCGGAGGGAGCGCGCGATGACCGCACGGACCGAGGCCCCACCGGTGCGCACCCGACCGGTGCGGATCGTGCTGGTGGACGACCACTCCATCATGCGGCAGGGCCTGCGGGCCGTCCTGGAGCGCGAGGACGACCTGCGCGTCGTCGGCGAGGCCGGCACGCCCGCCGACGCCGTGGCCGCCGTGGCCGCGTCGCGCCCGCACGTGGTGCTGCTCGACCTCAAGCTCACCGCGGGCCCGCAGACCGACGGGCTCGACGTCTGCCGGCGGCTGTGCGCCGCCCACCCCGGGCTCGGGGTGCTCGTGCTGACCACGTTCGCCGAGGACCGCCTCGTCGTCGAGTCGGTGCAGGCCGGGGCGCGCGGCTACGTCGTCAAGGACGTCGACACCACCGAGCTGGTGCGCGCGATCCGGGCGGTGTCGCGCGGCGAGAGCGCGTTCGACGCCCGCAGCGCCTCGGCGATGGTGCGGTCGCTGTCGGGCGGGGTGCCGGCGCGGGAGCGGCTCACCGAGCGCGAGCTGGACGTGCTGCGGCTGCTGGCGCGGGGGCTGTCCAACCGGGCGATCGGGGCGGAGCTGTTCATCTCCGAGACGACGGTGAAGTTCCACGTCGGCAACCTCATGCGCAAGCTGGTCGTCGGCCGCCGGGCCGAGGCCGTCTACGCGGCGACGAAGCTGGGCCTGCTGTAGGCGGGGCGCGCTAGCGTGCCGCCCGTGCGCCCCTACGCCGAACACCCCGTCCGCGCCGCGCTCCAGCTGCTCGCCGACCTCCTCGTCGTGCTGTGGGTGGTCGTGGTCGTGGAGGCGGCGCTGGCCGCCCGGGACCTGGTGAACACCCTCCAGGGGCCGGGCCGCGCCCTCAGCGATGCCGGCGGCGGGATCCGCGGCGCGTTCGACGACGCCGCCCGGACCGCCGGCGGCGTGCCGCTGGTCGGGGACGACCTGGCCCGCGCGCTGGGCGGCGGCACCGCGGCCGGCGACTCGCTGGCGGACGCGGGACGCGGGCAGGTGGAGACGGTCGCGACCGTGGCGACCGGCACCGCCTGGGGGATCGTGCTGCTCGGCGCGGTGCCCGTGGTGCTGGTCTGGCTGGTGCTGCGGGGCCGGTGGGTGCTCGCGGCGCGCTCGGCCCGGACCGCGCGGGCGGCCGACGCCGACCTGCTCGCCCTGCGGGCGGTGGCCCGGCAGCCCGTGCGCCGGCTGCTCGCGGTGGCCCCCGACCCGGCCGCGGCGTGGCGCCGCGACGACCGCGAGGTCGTCGAGCGGCTGGCCGCGCTCGAGCTGGCCTCGCTGGGGCTGCGGCCCACCGCACGGTGATCGTGCGGTCGTCGGTCACCACCGGCCGGCCCCCGCCGCCCGACGGGTCGTCCTCACCGATCCGCACGACGTGCTCGCCCGGCTCCAGCTCGACGGTGAACGCGAACGGCGCGAACCGCTGCCCCTCGGCGGTGGTCGCGGACCCCGACGCGACCGTCGGTCCGGTGCGGAAGCGGCCGGATCCGGCCGGTCCGGCACCCGACCGACGATCACCGGCCCGGCGGTCCGCCCCGACAGGGCCGGGGGATCACCCCGCGGTGAGGCTCCCGACGAGGACCAGCAGGGCCACGACCACCACCAGCGGCACCGCGGCACCGAGCAGCAGGGCCGTCCGGCCGACCGGCCGCGGCCGCCCGGTGCGCGGATCGACGACCCGGACGACGGGGGCCGCCGCCACGGCGCCGACGAGCGCGAGCACGGCGAGCACCGCCACGACCCAGCCCGGCAGGCCGAGCACGGCGTCCCCGCGTCCCGCCGCGGGGGCGGCCACCGCCAGCACGGCACCGGCCGCGGCCGCGGCCAGGAGCGCGGCGGCCAGCCGGACCCGGCGCCGGCGTCGCTCCCCGGGCGGCTGCGGGCGCACTCAGCGGCGCGCGTAGTCGTCCGGGTCGCCGAACGCCTCCCGCGCCGGCTCCCCGGTGGCCGCGACGTGCGCCTCCACCTCGGCGAGCACCTCGCCGACCCGGTGGCCGTCCACCCCGCGGCGCAGCAGGTGCGCGGTCAGCTCGGTCAGGAACTCCCGGGTACCGCGGTCCTCGCCGCTCCGCTGCTCGATCACCGTTCCTCCTCCTCGTGCTCCTCGTCCGCGACGCCGAGGGACAGCACCGCCGCGACCCGGCCGGTCCACACCCGCCAGGCCCGGCGCCGGGCCCCCAGCTCGCGGCGCCCGGCCCGGGTCGCCTCGACGACCTTGCGCCCGGGCCCGCCCTCCCCCGCCGACCAGTGGCTGACCAGCAGTCCCTGCTCCTCCAGCCGGCCGAGCACGGGGTAGAGCGTGCCGCCCTTCACCTCGCCCAGCCCCGCGTCGCGCAACCGCCGCGCGACGTCGTAGCCGTGCGTCGGTCCGTGCGCGCACACCAGCGCGAGCACGGTGAGCTCCAGGGAGGCCCTCGTCCAGGACGGGGGCCAGTCGACCGGTGCGTCCTCGGCGTCCCCCACGAATGCACAGTAGCACTCACTAGGTCGTCTCGCTTACTAGTCCTCGGCGGCTCCCATCGGGATGCGTTACCGTTCTCCTGTGTTAAGCGCTGAAGTCACAGGTTCCCGCACGGACGTCGTCCGCCAGGCGGTGACGGTGGTGGGCGGGATCGCCCAGGTGGTGCTGCCGGCCCTGCTGCTGCCCCGGTTCCGGCGCACGGAGGCCCCGCCCGACGTGGTGCAGCCGGCGCCCTGGACGTTCGCGGTGTGGCTGCCCGTCTACGCGGTGTCCCTCGTGCACGTCGCCGACCAGGCCCGACCGGACCGGCGCACCGACCCGGCGCTGCGGGCCGCGGGCTGGCCGCTCGCGACGGCCTACGCGGCGCTCGGCGCGTGGGCTCCGCTGCTCCTGCGCGACCGGTTCTGGGCGGCGCAGGGCGTGCTCGTGGTGACGAGCGCGGCGGCCGGGCTCGCGCGGCGGCGGGTGGTGCGGGCCGAGCAGGCGGACGGCCCCGCGGCCGTCCGCACCGTGCTCGGCCCGGCCGCCGCCCTGTCGGCGTGGGGGACTGCGGCGGCGGGGGTGAACCTGGCCGCGATGGTCGCGGCCTACGGGCCGGTCCCCGGCCGCCGCGGCCGCCGGGGTCTCGCCCTGGCCACCCTGGCCGCGCTGTCCGGCGCGGCCACCACGGCGGTGGGCCGGGCCGGGCCGCCCACCGTCACGACCCGCACCTACGGGTCCGTGGTGCTGTGGGCGCTGGCGGGGATCGTCGCGGGGTGGTCCCGCCGCGACCGCGTCGTCGCCGCGGCCGCGGGTACCGCCGCGGTGCCGGTGCTCGCCGCGCTCCTGCACGGGGGCCGGGCCGCGCCGGGCCGCGCGCGCTGACCCGGCGGCGCCGCCGGGGTCGGCTCCCCTCAGGACGCCGACCCGGCCGGGCCGTCCAGCGCCGCGCGCGCCAGGTCGTGCAGCCGGTCGAGCTCCACCTCGCTCAGCGCGGCGAACCGGCCCGCCATGAACGCGGCCTGCTCCGGCTCCAGGCGCTCGACGAGCGCCTCCCCGGCGGGGGTGAGCAGCACGCGGTTGGCGGCGCCGTCGGCCCGGCGGTGCAGCAGCCCGGCCGACTCCAGCTTGGCGATCAGCATGGACACGTTCGCCCCGGTCACGGCGAACCTCTCCCCGAGCTCGCGCTGCACCGCGCCGGGCCGGTCGCGCACCGCCAGGAGCAGCTGGAACTGCGCGGGGGTCAGCCCGTGCCCGCGCAGCACCGCCGAGGCCTCCTGGCCGGTCCGGTGCACGATCCGGGCCAGGAGCCCGAACACCTCGGCCGACCGGGCGGCCCGCGCTGCGTCGTCCACGGGTCCATCCTGCTGGCCCGACCCGGCCCGCGGCGGCCGGGCCGGTCCGGCGCGCCGGGGTCAGGCGCCGCCGGGGTCGGCGGCGACGTCGAGGATCCAGGTGACGCCGAAGCGGTCGGTCAGCATCCCCGACGCCGGGGCCCACTGCGCGGGCCCGTAGGGCTCGACGACCGTGGCGCCCCGCACGAGCCCCTCCCACAGGGCACCGACCTCCTCCACGGTCCCGCCGCGCACCGACAGGAAGAACGGCGCGCCGGTGATCGTCGCGCCGTTCTCGCGGCGGGTGGTCGGGGCCGTCCCGGGCGCCGGAGGGGAACCGGCGGGGACGTCGTAGGCCATGACCCGGAAGCCGCTGTCCGCGACGACCTGGCCGAAGACCACCCGGTCCGCGTCGGGTGCGTCGGCCGGCGCGCCGACGTCGGCGTAGGTGGCGACGACGAGCTCACCGCCGAACACCGACCGGTAGAACTCCAGCGCCTCCCGGGCCCGGCCGTGGAAGTTGAGGTGGGTGACGGCGTGCACCGGCATGGGTGTGCTCCTCGGGTGGAGGGGTCGTCCCGGTCCTCCGGGACGAGGTCGACCCTGTCAGCGGTTCAGGACGGGGATCGTCCGCTCCTGCCGGCATGCTGGACCGGTGCCGACGAACTCCGCCCCGACGACGTCGGGGCGCCTGCTGGCCCTGCTGTCGCTGCTCCAGGTGCGCCGCGACTGGCCGGGCGGCCAGCTCGCCGAGCGGCTGGGGGTCAGCGACCGCACGGTCCGCCGGGACGTCGACCGGTTGCGCGAGCTCGGTTACGCGGTCCGGGCGGTCCGGGGTCCCGACGGCGGGTACCGGCTCGACGCCGGCCACCGGCTGCCCCCGCTGCTGTTCGACGACGAGCAGGTCGTGGCCCTGGCCGTCGCGCTCGCCGGCGCCGGGGGCACCGGCGCCGGCATCGAGGTGGCCGCGGCGCGCGCCCTGTCGACGGTGCGCCAGGTCGTGCCGGCCCGGCTGCGGCAGCGCATCGACGACCTGGAGATCACCGCCGTCCGGCGCTCCGGCCGCGGCGGTGATCCGCAGGCCGACCCGGAGGTCCTGCTGGCGCTGAGCGGCGCGATCCGCGCCCGCGAGGAGCTGCGCTTCGACTACCGGTCACCGGCGGGGGCCGCGGCGGGCGAGGACGGCCCGCCGCGGCGGGTCCAGCCCCACCACCTCGCCGCCCGCGCCGGGCGCTGGTACCTCGTCGCCTGGGTCCCGGCCCGGGAGGACTGGCGGGTCTTCCGCGCCGACCGGATCGTCCCCCGCGTCCCGACGGGCCCGCGCTTCGTCCCGCGGGAGGTGCCCGGGGGCGACGTGGGCGCGTTCCTGTCCGCGCGGTTCACCGGTTCGGAGCACCCCGGCGCGTGGCCGTGCCGGGGCGAGGTGGTGCTGGACCGACCGGTCGCCGAGGTGCTCCCGTTCGCCGGTGACGGCGACGCCGAGCCGGTCGGGCCGGACCGCTGCCGCCTCCGGCTCGGCGCGTGGTCCTGGCCCGGTCTCGCCGCCGAGTTCGCCCGGTTCGACGCCGACCTGGAGGTCGTCGGCCCTCCCGAGCTCCGCACCGCCTTCGCCGATCTCGCCCGCCGGGCGGGCCGGGCCGCCGGCGCCCCCGGCGCTCAGCCGGGCGCGGGGTCCGCGACCCGGCCGTAGTCGCCGCCTGCGGGGCGGCCTCAGCGCACGAGCGCCGCCACCACCGCGTCGATGTCACCGTCCGCGGTACCCACCCACGGGGCGCGGGCCTTGTGGATGCGCAGCGAGGCCACGCCGTGCATCGCGCTCCAGAGCTGCAGGGCGCGGCGGTCGGGGTCCTCGCCGGGCAGCGCCCGGGCCACCCGGTCGAGGAGGTCCAGCCCGGGGCCGGTTCCGGGGGGACCCTCGGGATCGGGGCGCTCGAACAGCAGCTGGTAGGCGCCCGGGTGCGCCATCGCCCACCCGACGTAGGCCCGGGCCATGGCCCGCAGCTGCGACCCCGGCTCGGCGGCCGCGTCGTGGACCGCGTCGAGCGCGGCCCTCAGGTGCGCGAAGTGCACCTCGACGACGGCCATGAGCAGCGCCTCCTGGGAGGGGAAGTGCCGGTAGACCGCGCTGGGCGCCACCCCGCACTCCCGGGCGATCGCCCGCAGCGAGGGTGCGGCGCTCGGCCGGGCGGCCAGCAGCAGGGCGCTCGCCGCGTCGATGAGCTCGCCGCGCAGCCGCTCGCCGTCGCCCCGCTGGTGCGGTGTCCTGGCCGACACGGGCCTCCCCTTGACGAAGTCGGTGAACAGGTGTTCAGTGTAGTCGCAGAACACCTGTTCACCTAGGAGGGACACGATGGGAACGACGGATCGGGGCACGGTGGTGGTCACGGGCGCGAGCTCCGGGATCGGCCGGGAGTTCGCCCTCGCGCTGGCCCCGGACGCGCGGAGGCTGGTGCTCGTCGCCCGCCGGGAGGACCGCCTGCGCGAGCTGGCCGAGCAGCTCACCGGGCGGTACGGCGTGCAGGTCGACGTGGTCGCCGCCGACCTGACCACGGCCGACGGGCTGGCCGCCGTGGTGCGCCGGCTGGGCGCGGAGGAGATCGACGTCCTGGTCAACAACGCGGGCTTCGCCACCCACGGCCGGTTCACCGAGGAGGACCCCGGGCGGATCGGCGACGAGGTCGCCCTCAACGTCGCCGCCGTCGTCGGGCTGACGCGGGCCGTCCTGCCCGGCATGGTCGAGCGCGACCGGGGCACGGTCGTCAACGTCGCGAGCACCGCGGCGTTCCAACCGATCCCGTTCATGGCCGTCTACGGCGCCACCAAGGCGTTCGTGCTCTCGTTCTCCGAGGCGCTGTGGGGCGAGCTGGTCGGGTCCGGCGTCACCGTCCTCGCCCTGGCTCCCGGGGCGACCTCGACCGAGTTCTTCGACCACACCGGCGATGCGGCGTCCGTCGGGCGCCGCGAGACCCCCCAGCAGGTCGTGGCGACCGCGCTGCGGGCCCTGCGCCGCAGCAGCCCGCCGCCGAGCGTGGTCTCCGGTCGGGGCAACGCGCTGTCCTCCCGCCTGCCGCGCCTCCTGCCCCGGCGCAGCGTCGTGCGCATCACCCGACGGCTCGTGGCGCCGGCGTCATGACCCTCGTCGCCCTGACCCCCACCGCGCTCGACGAGGTGCCGGCCCTGACCCACCACCTGCGCTCCGACCGCACCGTCGCCGCCCCCGCCGGCCGCGTGTTCGACGTCCTCGCCACCGGCGAGCACCAGGACCGGTGGGCCGAGGGGTTCCGCGGTGTCGACTGGCACGGCCCGGGACCCCGCGGGGTCGGCAGCGTCCGGGACGTCCGCCTGCGGTGGATCACCGTCCGGGAGCGGTTCCTGGCCTGGGAGCCCGGCGCGCGCTTCGCGTTCAGCGCCGACGCGATGTCGCTGCCGCTGGCGCGGCGGCTGGTCGAGGACATCACCCTCACCCCGCTCGACAACGACCGCTGCCGGCTGACCTGGGAGGTGCACCTGACCCCCGCCGCCGCGCTCACCCCCCTGGCCGGCCCGCTGGTCGCGCGCGTCTTCCGCCCGCTGTTCGACGGCTTCGCCGCCGGGCTCGCCCGCTACGCCGCCGCACAGCCGCGGTGAGGACCGGGCGGCGGCGGGGACGGCTCCGGCGACGCCGGTCCGGCCGGGCGAGGGTCACCACCGGACGGCATCCGGCAACCGACACCGCTGAGAGGGCGCTGAGCACGTCGCCGGCGACGCAGCCACGCCGTCGGCCATGATCGCCGGTGGGCGCGGCACCGCACCGCCGGCCCCTCCCACCGCGGTCGGGCCCGTGCCCGCGGTCCCCGACCCGGCTCCCGACCCAGCTCCCGACCCACGGAGGACGCATGGCCAGGTCCCGCATCGGCTCCCACGACCGGATCCTGATCACCGGCGGGAACTCCGGCATCGGAGCCGGCCTCGCGGCGGCGATGCACGGCAGGGGGGCCACCGTCACCATCGCCGGCCGGGACCGCGGCCGGCTCGACGCGGCCGCCTCCCGGTACCCGGGGATGCGGACGCTGGTCGTGGACGTGTCCGACCCCGCCTCCGTCGACGCCGCAGCGGCCGCGTTCGCGGCGGACTCCGAGCCCCTGACGGTCCTGGTGAACAACGCGGGCGTGCAGCGCCTCGCGGACTTCACCGCCGCCGTGCCGCCGCGACCGGAGGACTTCGGCTCCGAGATCGCCACCAACCTCACCGGTCTCGTCCACGTCACCGCGGCGTTCCTGCCCGTGCTGCGCCGCGCCCCCCGCGCCCGCCTCGTGAACGTCAGCTCCGGGCTCGCCTTCGTCCCGCTGGTCACCGCACCGGTCTACTCGGCGACGAAAGCCGCCGTCCGGTCGTTCACCGTCTCCCTGCGGCGCCAGCTCGCCGGCTCGACGGTCCAGGTCGTCGAGCTCATCCCACCCATCGTGCAGACCGACCTGCACCGCCACCTCCCCGAGCCGCCCCCGATGGCCATGGGGCTCGACGCGTTCGTCGCGGCGGCGATGAAGGGCCTGGACGCCGGCCGGGACGAGATCGCCGTCGGCCTCGCCCGTCCGCTGCGGTTCGGTGCCCGCGTCGCGCCCTCCCGCTTCCTCGACCTGGTCAACCGGGGGTGAGCGGAGGCCCCGCCACGCGGGTCGACGAGGACGGCGGCTCCTCGACGCCCCCGCCGGCCCGCTCGGCGCGGCCCTCGCGCAGCGACGCCGTCGCCCGCTCCACCGCCCGCACAGCGGTGTCGAGGACGGCGGTCGTGGCCGCGAGGTCGCGGTCGTCGTGGTGGTCGGCCACGCTCGCCACCGCGCGCCCGCAGCGGCCGTAGAGCTCCGCGAAGGCCGCGTACGTGGCGGCGGTGAGCTGGACGAGGACGACGCGCCGGTCGGCCGGGTCCTGCTCGCGCTCGACGTACCCGGCCCGCCCGAGCCGGTCGACCAGCGGCGTGACCGAGCCCGGGGTGACGCCGAGCCGCGCGGCCAGCTGCCCGGCGGTGAGCGGGCGCTCCTCGAGCGCGTTCAGCGCGTTCAGGTCGGTGCGGTTGATGCCGAGCGACGCGCACGCGGCGTCGTCGAACCGGTCGAGGACGGTCCGCAGGCCCCGGATGGCGGCCAGCACCTCCAGTCCCGGTGTCATGTTGCGCTCCGATCCTAAGACTGTCAAAGTTCAAGACGCCCAAAGCAGTTGGGCATCCCCACCGCGTGACGAGGAGACGACCGATGGGCCCCGTGGCCGGCAAGGTTAGTCGGTTCGAGATCGCCGCGACCGACATGGAGCGGGCGCGCGACTTCTACTCCGGGCTGTTCGGGTGGCCGGTGCAGGGCGACCCGGGCGTGTACCTCTGGATCCCCGCGGGCGAGGGCGGCGGAGCGCCCGGCGGCATCCTGCCCGCACCCCCGGAGACCGGCCCGTACGCGACGTTCGGCGTCGAGGTCGACGACGTCGACGCCGCGCACGACCGCGCCGTCGAGCTCGGCGCCACGACGGTCGTTCCCCCGACCGACAACCCGGGCGGGGTGCGCTCGGCGTACCTGCGCGACCCCGACGGATCGCTGTTCTCGGTCTACCGCTTCCGGGCGCGCGACTCCGCCGCGGGCCCGGCGTGACCACGACCGACCGCAGCGCGACCGCGCGGTGGGCCGCCCTGGCCGTCGTCATGGTCGCGGCGTTCATGGACCTGCTGGACGTCAGCATCGTCGCCGTCGCGGCGCCGGCGATCGCGGCGGACCTGGGTGCCGACGAGGCCCAGCTGCAGTGGACCGTGGCCGTCTACACGCTGGCCCTGGGCTGCACGCTGATCACCGGCGGGCGGCTGGGCGACCTCGCCGGGCGGCGGCGGATCTTCCTGCTCGGCCTGGCGGGGTTCACGCTCGCCTCCCTGGCGTGCGCCGCGGCGCCCTCGGCGGAGGGGCTGATCGTCGCCCGGCTCGCGCAGGGCGCCGCGGCCGGCCTGATGGTGCCGCAGGTGCTGGGGATCGTGCGGGCGACGTTCGACGGGGCGGAGCGCGCGCGGGCCCTCGCCGCGTACGGCGGCATCCTCGGCCTCGCCTCAGTGGCCGGGCCGCTGCTCGGAGGGCTGCTGGTCGAGGCGGACCTGTTCGGCAGCGGCTGGCGCGGCATCTTCCTGGTCAACATCCCGGTCGGGCTGGTCGGCCTCGTCCTGGGGGTGCGCGTCCTGCCCCGCGACCGCGGCGGCCGGGCCACCGCGCTCGACCTGCCCGGCGCCGCGCTGCTCGCCGTGGCCGCGACCCTGGTCCTCCTGCCCCTGGTGCAGGGGCGCGAGTGGGGCTGGCCCTGGTGGTCGTTCGCCCTGCTGGCCGCGTCCGCACCGGCGCTGCTCCTGCTCGTCGCCCGCTCCCGGGCCCTCTCCCGGAGCGGCGGGACGCCCCTGCTGGAGCCGACGCTGCTGGTGAACCGGTCCTTCGCCGCGGCGCTCGCGGTCGTGCTGCTGTTCTTCGGCGCGATCGGGGCGTTCTTCCTGTACCTGGTGCTGTACCTGCAGGTCGGCACCGGCCGGGGTCCGCTGGAGACGGGCCTGGTGATGCTGCCCTACGCCGTCGGCTCGATCCTCACCGCCGGCGCCGGCGTGCAGTTCGCCGCCCGGGCCGGGCGGACGCTGCTCATCTTCGGTGCGGTCGTCCTGGCCGCCTCGCAGGTGTGGCTGCTCGCCGTCCTCGGCGGCGACCCCGGCTACTGGGCGCTCGCCCTGCCCCTGCTGGTCGGTGGGCTCGGCCTCGGCCTGACCGCCCCGTCGCTGATCGACGTCGCACTGGCCGGGGTGCCGGCGCGGGACGCCGGCACGGCGGCCGGAGTGCTGACGACCGTCAGCCAGATCGGCAGCGCCGCCGGCGTCGCCGTGCTCGGCGTCGTCTACTTCGACCGGTTCGCCGCGACGGGCTCGGCGGTCGACGCCTTCGCCGCGACCCTGCCCTTCCAGATCGGCGGCTACGCCGCCGCCGCCCTGCTCATGGTGCTGCTCCCGGCCCGCGCGCTCGCCCCCGCGCAGCGGGAGCGAGCACCACCGCGCCCGGCGGCGTGGTCGAGGTGCGGGGCGCCCCGGAACCCTGTGCGACGGCTGCGGTCAGCCGTGGGCCAGGTCGGCGAACCGGCTGTAGTGCAGCTGGTGGGCGACGGTGATGGTGCTGGTGGGCCCGTTGCGGTGCTTGGCCAGGATCAGGTCGGCCTCGCCCGCCCGGGGGTCGTCGCGCTCGAACGCGTCGGGGCGGTGCAGCAGGATGACCATGTCGGCGTCCTGCTCGATCGAGTTGTGGGCCACGATCCCGTCGGCGACGAAGTTGTGCGTGCCCGGCACGGTCGCGTCGTAGACCGGCTGCTCGCCGAGGCTCTCGATCTCCGCGACCTCGTCCCAGAAGACGTCGTTGGTGGCCAGCATCTCCAGATCCGCGTCGTGCAGGACGGCGGCGGCCCGCGCCAGGCGCGATCGGCTCGGGGAGTGCCTCCACATGGTCGAGCCGCAGAAGCGCGAGCCCATGGCGGCGGAGAACTCCCGGTGCGTCATCTCCTGCACCGAGAGCAGCGTGCGGACCTGGGTCCACACCTGCTTCGGGACGGTGTCCACGTTGGTGTTGGCGGCGATGGAGGCCAGGCGCTCCGCCACCATCGCGGCCGCCTCGCCCCGCGCCCCGTGCACCCCGACGAACTGCGCAAAGGCGCGCTGGTGCTCCGCACCGGTCACGTGGAGGTGCCACCCGTCGCGGTAGCCGGTCTTGCGGACGCGCTTGAGCCGGGTCAGGACGCCGAACCGCAGCAGCAGGCGGGCCACGTCGTCCACGAGCCGGCGGCTGGTGGACGCGTAGTAGATGCGACCGATGCCGTTGCGCTCGTCCCAGCTCACCGAACCGTCGGTCGCCCAGAGGTGGCGCAGGAACAGCGCCACCTGCTCGTCGGGCAGTGCGAACACCGGGGCCGGGACGAACTTCTCGTGGCTCCGGAGCCCGAACAGCCCGAGCTCGTCCAGCCAGGCCGCGACCGGGTTCCGCCGGCCGTGGGTGAGCCGGTGGGGCGCCGGGAGGCGCAGCGACACGCACCGCGCAGCGGGGTACTCGTCGCGGACGGCGGTGATCCCGAACGACGCCGCCGCGGCGGTCACCGCTTCCAGGTTGGCCTCGTCGGTGCTCGCGTAGCGCAGCGGCTGACGCCGCACGAACGAACCGTCGCCGATCAGGTGCGCGAGCAGCACGACGCGCTCCTCGGGCATCGGCACCGGCTGCAGCGGGGGCGGAGTGCGGCGCGGGGTCGCCAGTCGGTCGCCGACGACGAGGTCGCCGAGCGAGCACCAGCCGTCCATCGTGAGGAAGCGGTGGTTGGCGGTCGCCTCCACCTCCCGGCCCGACCGCAGGCGCAGCCGGAAGACCTCCTTCGTCCCGCTCGGGAACACGGCGCTCATCTCGCGCGGGACCATGCGCATGCGCTCGTCGAACGACCACAGGCGCACCCCGCGCTCACCGGACGCGAGGAGCTCGCCGAACGTCGTCTCCGCGCCGGTGTCGGCCCGCAGGAGCCGGGTCGACGCGGTCAGGCAGCCCGACTCGCGCAGGTCCGACAGCATCGGCCGCTTGTCGGTGCGCTGCTCGGGGCCCCGGTTGAGCTGGCTGATCGCCACCACCGGCACCTCCAGCTCCTTGGCCAGGAGCTTGATCTGCCGGGAGAACTCCGACACCTCCTGCTGGCGCGACTCGACCTTGCGCCCGGACGTCATGAGCTGCAGGTAGTCGAGGATCACCAGCTTGAGGTCGTGGCGCTGCTTGAGCCGCCGCGCCTTGGCCCGGATCTCCATCAGCGTGAGGTTGGGCGAGTCGTCGACGAAGAGCGGCGCCTCGCTGATCTCGCTCATCCGCCGGGCCATGCGGGTCCAGTCGTCGTCGCTCATCCGCCCGGCGCGCATGTCGGCCAGCCGGATCCGCGCCTCCGCCGACAGCAGGCGCATGACGATCTCGGACTTGCTCATCTCCAGCGAGAACACCGCGCTGGTGAGGCCGTGCTTGACCGAGCAGGAGCGGGCGAAGTCCAGTCCCAGCGTCGAGTTGTGCGTGGGCACCATCGACCGCCCGGCGAGGTAGAGGTGGTCGGCGCCGTCCACCTCGACGCACCGCACCGGCACGCTCGCGACGGGTCGGACGTCGGTGATGTACCGGGGCCGGGCGCGGTGCCCGTGCTCGGCCGAGCGCTCCTTGTGCAGCAGGCGCTTGCGGTCGAGCCGGAAGACCTCGTCCTCGCAGGTGAAGTTCAGCGTGTAGGCGGTGGAGGACTCCGGGCGGCGGCCCCGCACCGTCCGCGTGGTCGTCGAGCACCGGTACCCCAGGCCCACGACGAGCTCCCGCACGTCCTCGGCGAGGCGCCGGCTGGTCACCGTGAACTGCAGGTTCCCCGTCGTCGTGACCGTGCCGCCGGTGTCCATCAGGCCGGCGAGCAGCGCACGCCGCTGCTCCTCGGACCCGCGCTGGTAGACCCCGGGGACGTGCTTGTCGCCGAGCACCCCGACCGTGCGCAGCAGGCCCTGGAGGGTCCCGTGCGCCGCGTGGCAGGCGGCGCACCGGCGCAGGCCGCTCGACGGCGCCCCGCAGTCGGGGCAGGTCGGCGGCGGCACGGCCGCGGGGACCGACCGGGCCCGGCCACCGCAGGATCTGCCGCACGTGCGCACCTGGCTCGTGCGCGGCACGAACGGCTCGCCGCACACCGCGCAGGGGCGCTCGGTCGGGGGCTGCTCCTCGGGGAGGCGGATCCCGGAGCGCAGGCCCGGGAGCCGGACGACCCGGTACCCCTCGGCCTCCACGTGCTCGGCGATCTCGGGGTCGGCGGAGGTGAAGGCGGCAGTGGCGCTCGTCCCGTCGCCCAGCCAGACGCCCAGGGTGTACGGGCCGATCGGGAGGTCGGCGGGCGGCAGCTGCAGCGGGGCGGTGGTGGCGATCGAGTGGTTGAGCCGGCCGTCCGCGCTGGCGCAGCGCAGCGTCGCCGCGATCTCGGCGGTGGTGACGACGGCCGGCCCGACCCGGGGGGCGCCACCCCGCGCCCGCGCCTCCTGCCGGGCGCGGCGGGCGGCCCGGGTCTCGGTCGACCACTGGTGCTGCGCGTCGGCCACGATGACCGTGCCGTCGGAGAACTCCACCTCGAAGCACGGGCGCCCCGTCATCACCCCGGTGGCGGCGACGACCCGGACGGGCCGGCCGTCCGCACCCAGGAGCCGGTCGCCCACGGCGACCGCACCCATGGTGGTCCAGCCCGTGGGCGTGGGCAGGGGCGTGTCGAGCGCCAGCGCCTTGCCCAGCCCGGGCCGCGCCGCCACCACGATCATCTGACCGGGGTGCAGGCCGTTGGTGGCGGCGTCGAGGTCGGTGAACCCCGTGGGGACGCCCAGGGCCACGCCGCCGCGGGAGGCGATGGCGTCGATCTCGTCCATCGTGGGCTGCAGGAGCTCCTCCAGCGCGACGTAGTCCTCGCTGGTGGAGCGCTCGGTGACCTCGTAGATGGCGGCCTGGGCGCGGTCGACGACGTCGTTGACCTCGGCCCCGTCGGCGCCGTGGTAGCCGAGCTGGACGATCCGGGTGCCGGCCTGCACCAGCCGGCGCAGGATGGCCTTCTCGGCGACGATCTCGGCGTAGTAGGCGGCGTTGGCCGCGGTGGGCACCGTGGCGATGAGCGTGTGCAGGTAGGGCGCGCCGCCCAGGCGGATGAGGTCGCCGCGGCGCTGCAGCTCGGCGGCGACCGTGACGGCGTCGGCGGGCTCGCCGCGGCCGTAGAGGTCCAGGATCGTGTCGTAGACGGTCTGGTGGGCCGGCTTGTAGAAGTCGTCGGGCCGCAGCACCTCGACGACGTCGGCGATGGCGTCCTTGCTCAGCAGCATGCCGCCGAGCACGGACTGCTCCGCGGTGAGGTCCTGCGGCGGCTGCCGGTCGAAGGGGGACGGGGTGGCGTCGTCGGCGGGGCGCAGCGGACCGCGGCGGCCGTCGCCGTCGCGGGCACCGCCCCGCGACCCGTCGCCGCCCCGGGACAGATCCTGGAGAGTCATACGCAGCGTCACCCCCGTCGTCATTGTATCGAACATCCGTTCGATACGCTCGGGCGCCGTTCCGGTGACCACCGGGAGAACGGCGGACGACCCGCGAGCTGCTCGTCGAGACCCGCGCGACGCTAGGCGGTGGCGCCGCCGCCGTCGAACCGGCCTGTGCACGGACCTGGGGACGGAGTGGGGACGGCCGACCCGCTCACCGGACATCCGGGGGGAGCACGCTGTGGACGGACTGGGGACAACTCGCCCCTTCTGCGCGTTTCCGCCGGTAGTGGCGTCGGAGGTGCCTGTGGACAGATTCGTCGGGCGTGTCGTGCGGCACGTCGCTCCGGCGTGTCGCGCCGGGGCTCCGCTCGTCGCGGCCGGGCGGTCGTCCGGCGCACGGGGCGTGACTTCCGGAGGACCGGCGCCGGAGCGTCCGCCACCCGTCCGGAACGGCGACGGGGCGGGAGCCGGATCGTCGGACCCGGCCCCCGCCCCGTCACGGAGAGTGCTCGTCTTGGTACGGAGGTCCCTACTGGGCGACGACCGTGAGGTCGACCGTCGCGGTGACCTCCGGGTGCAGCCGCACCGTGACGGTGTGCGTGCCGGTGGTCTTGATCTGACCGGGCAGCTCGACCGCGCGCCGGTCGAGCAGCGGGCCGCCCGCGGTGCGCACGGCCTCGACGACGTCGCCGGTGGTGACCGAGCCGAACAGCCGGCCCGAGTCACCCGCCGACTTCGCCTTGACGGTGACGGTGAGGGCGCCCAGCTGGGCGGCGACCTCCTTGGCGTGGCCGAGGTCCTTGATCTGGCGGGCCTGCTGGGCGCGCTGGATCGCGGCGACCTGCTTCTCGGCGCCGCGCGTGGCCACGGCGGCCAGCTTGCGGGGCAGCAGGTAGTTGCGGCCGTAGCCGTCCTTGACCTCCACGACGTCGCCGGGCGCGCCCAGGTTGGGGACGTCGGCGGTGAGGATGAGCTTCATGCGGACAGATCCCCTATCGGGCGGTGGAGGTGTAGGGCAGCAGGGCGACCTCGCGGCTGTTCTTCACCGCGACGGCGACGTCCCGCTGGTGCTGGCGGCAGTTGCCGGAGACCCGGCGGGTCCGGATCCTGCCGCGGTCGGAGATGAACCTCCGGAGCAGTCCGGAGTCCTTGTAGTCGATGTCCTGGGCCTTGTCCTTGCAGAACCCGCACACCTTCTTGCCGGGTGCGCGCAGGCCGGGCTTGGCCATGGTGGTGCTCCTGGTGCTGGGGTGGGAGATCAGAAGGGGGGCTCGTCGTCGTCCGCGGGGCCGCTGCCGGCCGCCGGGGCCGAGCTCCACGGGTCGTCGTAGCCGCCGCCCCCGCCGGAGCCGCTGCCGCCGCCGCTGCGGGAGCCACCGCCCCCGCCGCCGCCTTCGCCGCCGCCGCCGCCGAAGCCCCCGCCGCCGCTGCCGCGGCTGACCTTGTTTACCTTGGCCGTGGCGTACTTGAGCGAGGGGCCGACCTCGTCGACCTCCAGCTCGACGACGGTGCGCTTCTCGCCCTCGCGGGTCTCGAAGCTGCGCTGGCGCAGCCGACCGGACACCATCACGCGCATGCCGCGGGTGAGGGTCTCGGCGACGTTCTCCGCGGCCTGGCGCCAGACGTTGCAGCGCATGAACAGCGCGTCGCCGTCCTTCCACTCGCCGGACTGGCGGTCGAAGGTGCGCGGCGTGGCGGCCACGGTGAAGTTGGCGACCGCGGCGCCCGACGGGGTGAACCGCAGCTCGGGGTCGGCGGTCAGGTTGCCGACCACGGTGATGACGGTCTCGCCGGCCATCGTCGCCTCAGCTCGCCGCTGCGGCGGCCGGGGCGGGCTGCTTCTTCGGCTCGCGACGCAGCACCTTGGTGCGCAGCACGGACTCGTTGAGCCCCAGCTGGCGGTCGAGCTCGGACACGGTGGCCGGCTCGCAGGTGATCTCGAGGACGGCGTAGATGCCCTCGGCGTTCTTCGCGATCTCGAAGGCCAGGCGGCGCTTGCCCCACACCTCGATCTTCTCCACGGTGCCCCCGTCGTTCCTCACGACGGTGAGGAACTGCTCCAGCGACGGCGTCACGGTGCGCTCGTCCAGGCTGGGGTCCAGGATGACCATCAGTTCGTAATGACGCATGAGAACACTCACCTCCTACGGTCTCAGGCGGCCACGGGTCGTTCCCGCGGCAGGAGGTTCTCACCGCACCCCGACACTCACGGCGAGGGCCGGACCGAGTCGGGATGACCGATCCACTCTACCTGCGGGTTCGTCGCGTCCCGACCGCGCCCCCGGCGCCCCGCGGACCATCACCGGCGGTGGCGCCCACTATCCTCACGACCATGCTCATCGGGGCCCACGTGCGCGAGGACGACCCCGTCGCCACCGCGGCCGAGCGGGACGCCGAGATCGTGCAGGTGTTCCTGGCCGACCCGCAGGGCTGGAGGAAGCCGGCGCCCCACCCGCGGGCCGAGCAGCTCCGCGCGAGCGACGTCGCCGTCGTCGTGCACTCCCCCTACGTGGTGAACCTGGCCTCACCCAACAACCGGATCCGCATCCCGTCGCGGAAGCTGGTGGTGCAGCACGCGGAGGCCGCCGCCGAGGTGGGCGCGATCGGGCTCGTCGTCCACGGCGGGCACGTCACCCGCGACGAGGACGTGGCCCAGGGCGTGGACAACTGGCGCAAGTTCTTCGCCCGGCAGGCCGACGAGGGCGGCTTCGCCGTGCCGGTCCTCGTCGAGAACACCGCCGGCGGCGACCACGCGATGGCCCGGCGCTTCGACGCCCTGGCCCGGCTGTGGGACGCGATCGGCGAGTACGGCGCGGGCTTCTGCCTGGACACCTGCCACGCCCACGCGGGCGGCGAGGAGCTGGTCGGCGTGGTCGACCGGGCGAGGGCGGTGACGGGCCGGATCGACCTGGTGCACCTGAACGACTCCCGCGACGGGTTCGGCTCCGCGCGCGACCGGCACGCCAACATCGGCTCCGGCACGATCGACCCCGACGTCCTGGCGGCCGTGTGCGCGGCGGCGGACGCGCCCGTGGTCGTCGAGACGCCCGCCGAGGGCCAGAAGGCCGACATCGCGTTCCTCCGCGGGGCCCTGCGGTGAGTCCGGCGACGAGATCCCGACCGTGACGAGCACGGCGGTCGAGCCGCGGGCCGCACCGGACCCGCCCTCGCGGCGGCGCCGCGCCGGAGCCGCGGTCGCGGCGGTGCTCGTGGTGCTCACCGGGTTCACGCTGCTGCTCGGCTACGCCAACAAGGCCCGCTGCGTCGGCCCGGAGTTCGACGCGGCCGGGCGCAGCCAGCCCGACTTCGACGTCCGCGTCGACCGCGACGTCTGCTACTCCGACATCCAGTTCCTCTGGCTCGGGCGCGACATCGACCGCCACGTCTTCCCGTACGTGCACGGGTCGATCACCGCCGAGGGGCAGCTCGTCGGCGGCGTCGTCGAGTACCCGGTGCTCACCGGCCTGCTGATCTGGGCGGGTGCGCTGTTCGCGGAGAACGACGGGGAGTTCCTGCTCGGGTCGGCGCTGCTCATGGCCCCGTTCGGGCTGCTCACGGGCTGGATGCTGGGCCGGCTGTCGCGCTGGCGCGCGCTGCTGTGGGCGATCGGGCCCCCGCTGGTGCTCTACGCCTTCCACAACTGGGACCTGCCGGTGGTCGCCTGCGCGGTCGGGGCCGTGTACGTCGTGCACGGGCGGGCGGGCGACAGGCCGCTGGCCGACCGGGCCGTCGTCGCGGCCGTGCTGCTCGGGCTGGGGTTCGCGCTCAAGCTCTACCCGGGCGCGTTCGTGCTGCCGCTCGCGCTGCACGTGCTCGCCCAGTCGCGGCCCGGCGCGCTGCACTGGTGGGGAGCGGTGCGCGTCGGTCTGGCCGCCGCCGCGACCGTCGTGCTGGTCAACCTGCCGTTCGCACTGGTCGGCTACGAGGGCTGGCGGGCGTCGTTCACGTTCCAGCAGCTGCGCAACGTCGACCTCACCACGAACTCCATCTGGTACTGGGGCTTCCGGCCGGAGTCCGACCCGGAGAACCTCGAGTTCCAGTCCCTGATGGACGTGGTGTCGCCGCTGGCCGTGCTGGCCTCGTTCGCCGTGGCCCTGGGCGTCGGGTGGTGGCGGTTCCGCCGCAGCGGCTCCTACCCGTGGATCGCCGTGAGCGCGGCGATGCTGTGCGGGTTCATGCTGCTCCACAAGGTGCACTCCCCGCAGTACACGCTGTGGCTGCTGCCCTTCCTCGTGCTGCTGGCCGTGCCGTGGCGCTGGGTGGTGGCCTACCTGGTCGCCGACGTCGTGATGGGCATCGGCATCTTCCGCTGGCTCTACAGCCTCGACCAGGGCCCGCCGGCCGGCATCTACGACGGCCTCGCCGCCCAGGCCGTCGCCGTCGGGGTGTGGGGGCGGGCGGCGCTGCTGGTGGTGCTGTTCGTGACGTTCCTGCGCCTGCCCGACCCGCGCGCGGCGGGACGCCCGGCGGGCGGAGCGGCGGACGTCGAACCGGCGGTCGCCGCGAGGTGATCGGCGGCCCGCAGCGGGCCGTCGTGCCCCTGTGAGGGCGCCGGGCGGTCAGCGCCAGGCGAAGACCGGCTGCTCGTAGTGGGCCACGCGGGTCGCGCGCCCGTGCAGCACGACCTCGCGGAACTGGTGGAGCACGGCGCCGGTGGGGGCGTGCACGAACCCCCCCAGCAGCGGCAGCCGGATCACCGGCGCGTCGGACTCGGGGATGGTGAGCAGCACCGGCTCGACGTCGAGGGCGGCGACGGGCACGCGGTGCACCTCGCCGACCTCCGCGGGGTTCGGGACGAGGTCGTCGGCGCGATCGGCCCAGAGCACGACCGGGGTGATGACGAACCCGGACCGGGTGGCGTAGTCGTCGAGCAGGCCCAGCACCGCCCCGCCGTCGAGGACGAGGCCGAGCTCCTCGGCCAGCTCGCGGCGGGCCGCGTCCGGGGCGCTCTCCCCCCGGTCGGTCCGCCCGCCCGGCAGCGCCCACTGGCCGGCGTGGCGGCGCAGCGTCGCCGCGCGGCGGGTGAGCAGGAAGGCGTCGCCGCCGACCAGCGCGATCGCGACGGCCGCGGCCGCGCGCCCGGCCGGGTCGACGGCGCGCCGCGGGAAGCCGTCGAGCGCGGCGGCGACGTCAGAGCGCGACGGCACGGGCGGGTCCCTCCGGGCGGGGGGCGGGCCAGTCGGGGTCGCCGGTGGCGCGCACGGGGTCGGTGGCCGGGCGCAGCACCGAGCGCACGACGAGCACCACGAGCCCGACGACGGCGGCGTCGCGCAGGAGCACGGTCGCGAGGAACCAGCCCGGGGGCAGGCCCATCTCGGCGGGGGTCAGGTAGAAGAACATGCGCGGCACCCAGACGAGCGCGTCGATCGCCATCCAGGCCAGCAGCAGCCGCGTGCGGGGCAGCGCGAGGACCGCCAGCGGCACCAGCCACAACGAGTACTGCGGGCTCCACACCTTGTTGACCAGCAGGAAAGCCGCCACGACGAGGAACGCGAGCGACGAGACGCGCGGGGGCTGCGGCGCGTACCAGGCCAGGACCGCGACGCCGGCGCAGCACACGGCGAACAGGACGACCGTGACGGCGTTGAGCACCGCGGGCGGCTGCCCGGGGGCCAGCGGGCCGTCGAACCCCGCCCAGCCGGTGAACCAGGACAGCACGTAGTAGATCGAGTCGGGGTCGGCGGGGCGGGTCTGGTTGAGCCGGAAGAACTCCCACCACCCGGCCGGCCAGACCAGCGCCACGGGCAGGTTCACCGCCACCACCGCGGCGACCGCGGCCGCCGCCGTGCGCAGGGCCGGGCCCGGCGAGCCGCCGTCGCGCCAGCGGCGCAGGCCCACCAGCAGGATCGGGCCGAGCAGCAGCAGCGGGTAGAACTTGAAGCCGGCGCCGAGCCCGAGCAGCACCCCCGCCAGCCACGGCCGGCCCCGGGCGAGGGCGAGCAGCGCGGCGGTCGCCGCCGCGACGGCGAGCGCGTCGAAGTTCGTGAAGACGTGCACGAGCGCCAGCGGCGACAGCGCGACGAGGGCCGCGTCCCACGGCCGCGACGGGCGCAGCGCGTGCACCGCCCACACCACCACCAGCCAGGCGAGCGCGAGCCAGGACGCCGACACCGTGAAGTAGGCGACCACCGGCAGCGTCGGCGGCAGCCAGCTCAGCCCCGCGGTCGCGGCGAGCCAGCCGTCGGCGACGCGGGCGGCCGCCCACTGGTGGAAGCCCGTGAGCACCGGGTACTCCATGTACCGCACCCGCTCGTCCGGCCCGCCCGGGTTCTCGATCCACGGGTCGCGGTAGGGCAGGGCGCCGGGCTCGTCGAGCCGCTCCAGCCCGTACAGCGGGATCGTGTCGGAGTAGCACATCGCCACGTACTGGCGGCCGTCGCGCCAGTCCAGCGCGAGCCGCCCGTCATCGGTGACGTACTGCGCGGTGCACGGCGACTTGCCCAGCCAGGACAGGGCCAGCACCGCCACGGCCATGAGCAGCACGACCCGCAGCGGCGTCCAGAACCCGGCCCGGCCGAGCAGCGCGTGGCGGCCCAGCGGCCCCCCGACCGCCCGGCTCGCCGCGATCGCGAGCGGGTCCGTCCAGGTGGGGACCGTGCGCGGCGCCCCGTCCGCCCCCCGCCGGATGGTGGCGCCGCCGCTCACTCCTCGTCGTCCTCGTCGTCGCCCCGGTCGCGCCCCCGGTCGCCGTCGCCACGGTCTCCGTCGTTCCCGTCGCCGCCGTTCCCGCCGTCGCCGTCGTTCCCGTCACCGCCGCCGTCACCGCCGTCGCCGTCACCGCCGTCGTTGCCGTCGTCGTCGTCCCCGCCGAAGAAGTCCTCGAGGAAGTCGTTGCGGTCGCCGTCGCCGCCGTCGCCGTCGTCGTTCCCGTCGCCGCCGTCGTCGTCGCCGTCGTCCCGGCCCTCGTCGTCCCCGCCGTCGTCGTCCTCGTTGCCGTCCTCGTCGACGTCCTCGTCGAACGGGGCCCGGCCCAGCGGCTCGAACGGGGAGAACCGCTCGACGTCCTCGCCCTGGAGCGCGGCGTTCATGTACTGCTGCCAGATCCCGCCGGGGATCATCCGGCCGTAGACGGCGCGGCCCTGGGCGTCCTCGATCGCCTCGCCCTGGTCGGTGCCGATCCAGACCGCCGTGGCCAGCTGCGGGGTGTACCCGACGAACCACGCGTCGCGGTTCTGGCCGTCCTCACCCCGCTGGTTGGTGCCCGACTTGCCGGCGACGGGGCGTCCGCCCGACAGACCGCGTCCGGCGAACTCCGGGATGTCGATCATCGCCTCGGTGACGTTGCGGGCGACCTGGGCCGGGACGGCCTGGGTCCCCTGCGGGGGGGTGCGCTCGAAGAGGACGCGCCCGTCCGCGGCGGTGACCCGCCGGATGAAGTGCGGGTCGTGGCGCACGCCGTCGGCGGCGAGGGTGGCGAAGGCCGCGGCCATGTGCACCGGCGGCACCGCCTGGTCGCCCAGCGTGATCCCGCCCCGCGCCTCGGTGGCGTACTGCTCGGGGACGCCCAGCGCGTGCGCGGTGTCGATCACCCTCTGCAGCCCGACGTCCAGGCCCAGCTGGTAGAACACCGTGTTGATCGACCGGGTCATCGCGGTCTTGAGCGAGCAGCGGTCGCAGTCGAAGCCCTCCGAGTTGCGGACGACCGTGCCGGCGAGCTCCTGCCCGGAGGCGCCGTCGTACTCGGTGCCCAGCCCGATCTCCGGGTCCGCCTGGAGCGCGGCGGCCAGGACGAACGGCTTGAACGTCGAACCCGGCGGCAGGTTCGGGCTCTGCGCGTAGTCCGTGCCCTGCCCGTTCGCCCCGCCGTAGTAGGCCTGGACCGCGCCGGACCGGGGGTCGATCGAGATGAGCGCGGTCCGCAGGTTCTCGGGCTGCCCGTCGAGCTGCTCGGTGGCGGCCTCGATCGCCTCGCGCTGGCGCTCCGGGTCGATCGTGGTCTCGACGGTGAGGCCCTCGGTGCTGAGCTGCTCCGGGCTGATGCCGAGGGTCCCGAGCTCGTCGCGCACCTGGCTGACGACGTGGCCGAGGCTGTCGGCCGGCAGGCCGCTGGACGCGGGCGCCGCCTCCTGCCAGGTCGGGAACACCTGCGCCGCCCGCTCCTCCGGGGTGAGCGTCCCCGCGCCGACCATCTGCTCGAGCACGTACTCCCACCGGCGCTGCGAGCCCTCGAGGTCCTTGGCCGGGTCCCACCGCGACGGCGCCTGGATCGCGCCGGCCAGCATCGCCGCCTCGGACACGGTCAGCTGGCCGACGTCCTTGCCGAAGTAGGCCTGGCTGGCCGCCTGGATGCCGTAGGCGCCGCGACCGAAGTAGATGACGTTGAGGTAGCCCTCGAGGATCTCGTCCTTGGTCTGCTCGCGCGTGATCTTGACGGCGAGCACGACCTCCTTGTACTTGCGGATCAGCGAGAAGTCGTCCTCGCCCGTCGTGACCTTGATGTACTGCTGCGTGATGGTCGACCCGCCGCCGACCCCGCCGGTGAGCTGGTTGTAGACCGCCCGCGCGATGCCGGTGATGTCGAACCCGGGGTCGGTGCGAAAGTCCTTGTTCTCCGCGGCCAGCACGGCGTCCTGCACCACCAGGGGCACCTGGTCGAGCCGGACGACGGTGCGGTTGACGACGTCGCCGTCGGCGTTCTCCGGGCGGATCGCCGCGAACTCCTCACCGCCGGAGTAGGTGAACCGGGCCACCTGCTCCAGGGGCGCGTCCTCGGCGGTGGGGACCCGGAACAGCATCCAGCCGAGCGCGAAGGCGAGGAACGGACCCAGGAGGGCCAGGCCGAGCAGCACGTAGAGGATCCGGAGGATCCGCTGCCGCGGCGTCCGGCGGGCCGGCGCCGGACGACCCGCCGGGCGGCCGCCGCCCTCGGGGCGGGGGCGGACGGACGGGGGCGGCGGCCGCTCGGCCAGCGCGACGGCCCGGTTGCGGGCGACCGACTCGGTGCCGGTCTCCTCGTGGGTGAGCAGCGGCATCCCGGTCGCCGGGGGCCCGGACCGGGGCCCGTTCCGCGGCGCGGGCGGCTGGGGACGGTGACCGGGCGGCGGTCCCGGGGAGCGGCGCGGCGGGGGGACGGGGCCTGCGCCGCGGGGGCCGCGCGGGCCGGGCGGGCGCGGGGGGACGCCCGCCCGTCGGGGAGGCGGGCCTCCTCGGGGGTCGCGCTCGTTCACCAGGCGCTCCTCGGGGGTCGGCGGTGTGCGGGGACACACGCGCTCGGAGGTGTCACGTACCGCTGCCCCTCCGTCGGGGACCGGTGCGCCGGCGCTCGGGGGAGCCGGTGCCCAGGACGTAGGACAGCACGAGATGGTTCCAGTTGCAGGTGCCGCAGACCTCCACGACGTGGACGGTGAAGTCCGCGAGCCGGGCGGCCAGTCCGTCGAGCTCGGCGGGCGCGCGGGCCGAGCCCGACGCCGCGCCCAGCGACTCGCCGAACACCCACGAGACCTGCACCAGGTGCTCGTGGCGGCACAGCGGGCAGGGGCGGGACGTCCCCTCGCCGTGGAAGCGGGCGGCCCGCAGCAGGTACGGGTCGGCGTCGCAGACCGCGGCCAGCCCGACCCGGCCGGCGTGGACGTCGGCGAGCAGCGCGCGGCGCTGCAACGCGTAGTCGACGACCTGCCGCTGGGTGCGCACGCGGTCAGGGTACGCGGGGCCCCGCCACCGGTCCGGCGGATGCCGCGACCGCCCGTGATCCCGGTCTCCACAGGATGCGCGGATGTATCGGACCGATATGCTCGGGTACAGCTGGAAACATGGGGAGGAGGACGGCGGATGCTGGAGCTGGCGATCCTGGGCCTGCTCCACGAGGCCCCGGTGCACGGCTACGAGCTGCGCAAACAGCTCGGCGTCCGGCTCGGCGGCTTCCGGTTGTTCTCCTACGGCTCGCTCTACCCGGCCCTGCGCCGGCTGACGCGGGCCGGCCTCATCGCCGAGGAGGACGCGGCGGCGGACGAGGCGGGCTGGACCCGGTCCCGGCGGGGCCGGCGGGTGTACCGCATCACCGCGGAGGGCAAGGAGCGCTTCGCGGAGCTGCTCTCGGAGTCGGGTCCGCAGTCCTGGGACGACGACGGGTTCGGCGTCCACCTCGCCTTCTTCTCCCGCACCCCCGCCGAGGCCCGCATGCGGATCCTGGAGGGCCGCCGGCGGGCCGTGGAGGAGCGGCGCGAGGGCTTGCGCGCGGCGCTCTCCCGGGCCAGCGAGCAGATCGACCGCTACACCCAGCAGCTGCACCAGCTGGGCCTCGACTCGTGCGAGCGCGAGGTCCGCTGGCTCAACGAACTCATCGAGACCGAACGGGCGGGGCACGCCCCCGGCGACCGGCCGGAACCAACACAATGAGCAGGAGGAATCGGCCATGAGCCAGGTCCGTGTCGCGATCGTCGGCGTCGGCAACTGCGCCGCGTCGCTCGTCCAGGGCGTCCACTTCTACGCCGACGCCGACCCGACGCAGCGCGTCCCGGGTCTGATGCACGTCGACTTCGGCGGCTACCACGTCCGCGACGTGCAGTTCGTCGCCGCGTTCGACGTCGACGCCAAGAAGGTCGGCCGCGACCTGTCGGAGGCCATCGGGGCCAGCGAGAACAACACGATCAAGATCGCCGACGTGCCGCCGCTGGGCGTCACCGTGCAGCGCGGTCCCACCCTCGACGGGCTCGGCCGCTTCTACCGCGAGACGATCGACGAGTCCGACGAGCAGCCGGTGGACGTCGCGCAGGCGCTGCGCGACGCGCGGGTCGACGTGCTGGTGTCCTACCTGCCCGTCGGCAGCGAGGCCGCCGACCGCTTCTACGCCCAGGCCGCGATCGACGCCGGCGTCGGCTTCGTCAACGCGCTGCCGGTGTTCATCGCCTCCGACCCGGTGTGGGCCGAGAAGTTCCGCACCGCGGGCGTCCCGATCGTCGGCGACGACATCAAGAGCCAGGTCGGCGCGACCATCACCCACCGGGTGCTGGCGAAGCTGTTCGAGGACCGCGGCGTGCAGCTCGACCGCACGATGCAGCTCAACGTGGGCGGGAACATGGACTTCCTGAACATGAAGGAGCTGGAGCGCCTGGAGAGCAAGAAGGTCTCCAAGACCCAGGCGGTCACCAGCCAGGTCGACCGCGACCTCGGCCGGGACAACGTCCACATCGGCCCGTCGGACTACGTCGCCTGGCTCGACGACCGCAAGTGGGCCTACGTCCGCCTCGAGGGCCGCGCGTTCGGCGACGTGCCGCTGAACCTGGAGTACAAGCTCGAGGTCTGGGACTCCCCGAACTCGGCCGGCATCATCATCGACGCCGTCCGCGCCGCGAAGATCGCCATGGACCGCGGCATCGGCGGCCCGATCCTCTCGGCCAGCAGCTACTTCATGAAGTCCCCGCCCGAGCAGTACGGCGACGACGTCGCCCGCGACGCGGTCGAGGCCTTCATCCGGGGCGACCGCCAGGACTGACCCCGACCCCCCGTTGCAGGAAGGCCACCTTCACGCAAGCTCCTCGCGTGAAGGTGGCCTTCCTGCAATCAGGGCCGGGGGTGGGGCCGCGCCGTCACCGTCGTGCGGGTGCACCGGGCGGGGGTCCTAGCCTGGGGTCGCACGTCCGTGGCCCACCGGGCCGGACCGGGGAGGGAGTCGCCATGGCCGTCGGGCGACCGGCGCGGCTCGCCGTCGGGGTGGTCTCCGCCGGGCGGGTGGGCGCTGTCCTGGGCGCGGCGCTGGCCGGGGCCGGGCACCGGGTCGTGGCGGCGTCCGGGGTGTCGCGGGAGTCGGCGCGGCGGGCCGGGGCGCTGCTGCCCGGGGTCCCCCGCGCGGCGCCCGACGCCGTGGTCGAGCGGTCCGACCTGGTCCTGCTCGCGGTGCCCGACGACGCCCTGCCCGGGCTGGTGCGCGGCCTCGCCGCCGCGGACGCGTTCCGGGCCGGCCAGATCGTCGTCCACACCTCCGGCGCGCACGGCGTGCGCCTGCTCGACCCGGCCGCCGAGCGGGGCGTGCTGCCGCTCGCCCTGCACCCGGTGCTGACGTTCACCGGCCGCCCCGAGGACGTCGCCCGGCTCGCGGGGGCCAGCGTCGGCGTCACGGCCGCGGACGGCGACGAGGCCGCCTGGAGCGTCGGCGAGGCGCTGGTCGTGGAGATGGGCGCCGAGCCCGTCCGGGTGGCCGAGCAGCTGCGCCCGCTCTACCACGCCGCCCTCGCGCACGGGGCGAACCACCTGGTCACGCTGGTCCGCGACTGCGTGCAGCTGCTCGACGGCGCGGGGATCGGCCCGGCCGAGCGGCTCGTCGCACCGCTGCTGTCGGCGGCGCTGGACAACGCGCTGCGCCACGGCGACCGCGCGCTCACCGGGCCGGTCGCGCGGGGCGACGCCGGCACCGTCGCCGTCCACCTGCGCGAGCTGACCGCCGCCGACCCCGACCTCGCGCGCACCTACCGCGCGCTCGCCGTCCGCACCGCGCACCGCGCGCGGGCGGGCGGACTGCTGCCCGACCACGCCGCGCAGGACGTCCTGCGCGTGCTCCAGGAGGAACCGTGACCGCCGCACGCACCCGGGGCGGCTTCGTCCCCGGGCAGCTCACCGTGCACCACGACCCGCGGGCGCTGCACACCGTCACGCGCGCGCTGAAGGGCGCCGGGCGCCGCGTCGCGCTCGTCCCGACGATGGGCGCGCTGCACGAGGGGCACCGCGAGCTGATCCGCCACGCCCGGCGCGCGCCCGGCGCGACCGTCACCGCCGTGTCGATCTTCGTGAACCCGCTGCAGTTCGCGGCGGGCGAGGACCTCGACCGCTACCCCCGACCCCTGGAGGCCGACCTCGAGGTGCTCCGCGCCGAGGGCGTCGAGCTGGCGTTCACCCCGGGCGTCGACACCATGTACCCCGAGGGAGCGCAGACGCGGGTGCACCCCGGCCCGCTGGGCGACGAGCTGGAGGGCGCGGTCCGCCCCGGGCACTTCACCGGCGTGCTGACGGTCGTGGCCAAGCTGTTCGGGATCGTCGCGCCGGACGTGGCGTTCTTCGGCGAGAAGGACTACCAGCAGCTCGTGCTGGTCAAGCGGATGGCGCGCGACCTGGACCTGCCGCTGTCGGTCGTCGGGGTGCCGACCGTGCGCGAGCCGGACGGCCTGGCGCGCTCCAGCCGCAACGCCTACCTCTCCCCCGCCGACCGGGAGCGGGCGGTCGTGCTGCACCGCGCGCTCGTCGCCGGGGCGGGCGTGTCGGCCCGCGGTCCTCAGGCCGTGCTCGACGCCGCCCGGGCCGTCCTCGCGCAGGAGGCGGCCCTGGAGGTCGACTACCTGGAGCTGCGCGACACCGACCTGCGCCCCGACCCCGGGGCGGGGCGGGCGCGCCTGCTCGTCGCCGCCCGCCTGGGCACCACCCGCCTGATCGACAACACCGCCGTCCAGCTGTAGGAGGTCCGGCGATGCTGCTGTGCGTCGACGTGGGCAACACCCAGATCGCGCTGGGCCTCTACGACGACGACACCGACGACGACGACCCGCGTCCGCCGCTGGTGCGCGACTGGCGGATGCGCACCGACCCGCGGATGACCGCCGACGAGCTGGAGGTGGCGTTCGGCGGCCTGCTCGGCCGCTACGCCGAGCGGGTCACCGGGGTCGCGGCGCTGTCCACCGTGCCCGGGGTGCTGCGCGAGCTGCGGCTGCTGCTGTCGCGGCGCGGCGACCCGGCCGTCGTCGTCGGGCCCGGCGTGCGGACCGGCGTGCCGCTGCTCGTCGACAACCCCCGGGAGGTCGGGGCGGACCGGGTCATGAACACCCTCGCCGCGCACCGGCTGCACGGCACCGCGTGCGTGGTCGTCGACTTCGGGACCTCGACCAACATCGACGTCGTGTCGGCGAAGGGCGAGTTCCTCGGCGGCGCGCTGGCCCCGGGCATCGAGATCTCGATGGACGCGCTGGCCAGCCGGGCCGCGGCGCTGCGCAGCGTCGAGATCACCGCGCCGCGCTCGGTGATCGGGAAGAACACCGTGGAGTGCCTGCAGTCCGGCGTGCTCTACGGCTCCGCCGGGCAGGTCGACGGGCTGGTGCGCCGGATCGTCGCCGAGCTGGGCCCGAGGGCCGGGCCCGTGACCGTGCTGGGCACCGGTGGGCTCGCGCCGCTGATGCGGGGCGCCTCGGAGACGATCACCGACTACGTCCCCGACCTCACGCTGGCCGGGCTGCGGCTGACCTGGTTGCGCAACGCCCGCAGCACGGTGGTGACCAGCGGGAGCGTGAACGCGCCGGACGCCGTCTCGGGGCGGCCGGAGAGGTAGGCGCGGATCCGGTCGAACGCGGCGTCCCGGTCGGCGGGCTCGCTGACCAGCGCCCAGCTGTGCGTGGCCAGGGTCGCGAGCAGGCCGTCGACGGTCGTGGGCACCCCGTGCCGGACCTCCCAGCGCTCCACGGGGCCGAACGCCGGGTGCGGCGGGATCTCGTCGCGGCCCGCGCCCGGGGGCTCCTCCCCCACCGGGCGACCCCGCACCGCCTCGGCGTGGTAGCCGGTCACCCAGTCGACGGTCGGGTCCTCGTTGTTCCACAGCGCGGCCAGCACGCCGCCGGGCCGGAGCACGCGGGCGATCTCGGCCAGCGCCCGCGGCGGGTCGAACCAGTGCCAGGCGGTACCGACGACGACGGCGTCGGCGCTCGCACCGGGCAGCGGGATCGCCTCGGCCGTGCCGGCGAGCGCCCGCACCGCCGGGAGGCGGGCGCGCAGCTCGTCGAGCATGGCGGCGTCGGGCTCGACGGCCGTGACCGTCGCGGTGCCGCGCCGGCGCAGCAGCGCCTCCGTCAGCTTGCCGGTGCCCGCGGCGAGGTCGACGACGTGCGCGGCCGGCCCGCCCAGCGCCCGGTCGACGGCCTCGTCCGGGTAGCCCGGCCGGTGCTCGGCGTAGGCGGCCGCCACGGCACCGAAGGCAGCGGCCCGCCGCGCCCGCTCGTCCACGGCGCCCACGCTAGCCGGATCGCAGCGGGGTGGCACCGCTGCGATCCAGCGGCAGCGGGGTCACCCCGCTGCGACCGCCGGACGCCCGCCCGCCGCCCGTTCCCCGCCCGGGACCGCAGCGAGGTGGCCCTGCTGCAGCCCAGTTGCAGCAAGGCCACCTTGCCGCAGTCCGGGACGGGGCGGGGCCGGGGGCCGGCGGTGGCGCTCACTACCCTCAGCCCGTGAGTACCGAGCTCCCCCCGCCGCCCGACGCCGACCTGCCCGAGCAGATCCGGGTGCGGCGGGAGAAGCGGGCGGCGATGCTGACCGCGGGCGTCGAGCCCTACCCCGTCGCGGTCGAGCGCACCTCCACGCTGCGGGCCGTCCGCGACGCCCACCCGGACCTGCCGCCCGACACCGCCACCGGCGAGACGGTGGCCGTGGCCGGGCGCGTGGTGTTCCTGCGCAACACGGGCAAGCTCTGCTTCGCCACCCTGCGCGAGGGCGACGGCACCGAGCTGCAGGCCATGCTGTCGCTGGCCAACGTGGGCGAGGAGGAGCTGGCGCGCTGGAAGGCCAGCGTCGACCTGGGCGACCACGTCGCGGTGCGCGGCGAGGTGATCACCTCCCGGCGCGGGGAGCTGTCGGTCATGGCCGACCGCTGGACGATGGCCGCGAAGGCGGTCCGGCCGCTGCCGAACGCCCACTCCGAGCTGTCGGAGGAGGTGCGGGTGCGGCAGCGCTACGTCGACCTCGTCGTGCGCCCGCAGGCCCGCGAGATGGTGCGGACCCGGGCGCAGGTCGTGCGCACGCTGCGTGACGTGCTGCACGGCGAGCGGTTCGTCGAGGTCGAGACCCCGATGCTGCAGCTGCTGCACGGCGGGGCGACGGCCCGGCCGTTCGTGACCCACGCCAACGCTCTCAATCAGCAGCTCTACCTGCGGATCGCGCTGGAACTGTTCCTCAAGCGCTGCGTCGTGGGCGGGGTCGAGCGCGTCTTCGAGATCAACCGGGTGATGCGGAACGAGGGCATCGATTCCACGCACTCCCCCGAGTTCACGATGCTGGAGGCCTATCAGGCCTACGGCACCTACGACGACGTCGCCGCACTCACCCGACAGCTGGTAGTGGAGTGCGCACGCGCGGTGTTCGGTTCCGAGACGGTGCGCCACGCCGACGGAACGGAGCACGACCTCGGCGGCGAGTGGCGATCGGTGACGCTGCACCGGGCCCTGTCGGAAACGGTCGGGACCGACATCGACCTCGACACCCCGGTCGGGGAACTGCGCGCGCTGGCCGCGGCCCACGACGTTCCGCTGAAGGACGGTTGGGGCGCCGCCGAGATCACCCTGGAACTGTTCGAGAAGCTCGTCGAGCACACCCTGCAGGCCCCGACGTTCGTGCGCGACTACCCGGTCGAGGTCCGCCCGCTGGCCCGCGCCCACCGCACCGACCCGCGCCTGGCCGAGGCCTGGGACCTGTTCGTCTTCGGCACGGAGGTGGCCACCGGCTACTCGGAGCTGGTCGATCCGGTCGAGCAGCGCGAGCGGCTCACCGCCCAGTCCCTGCTCGCGGCGGCCGGCGATCCCGAGGCCATGCAGCTGGATGAGGACTTCCTGCGCGCGCTCGAGTACGGAATGCCACCGACGGGTGGCATGGGAATGGGGGTGGACCGCTTGCTGATGACCCTGACCGGGTTGGGAATCCGCGACACGGTGCTGTTCCCCATGGTGCGTTCCGAGTAGCCGTTCCCTGATATCGTGCGTTAACCGGATCTCCTTCCGGTCGGTGCGAGAGAAGGGCCCACAGCGGTGGCGCAGATCCAGGAAGTGCGGTTGGTCGACGATCTCGACGGCGGCGAGGCCGACGAGACCGTCGAGTTCGGCTTCGAGGGGCGGAACTACGAGATCGACCTGTCGAAGGAGAACGCGGACAAGTTCCGCGAGGCCCTCGCGCAGTTCGTCGGGGCGGCCCGGCGCACCGGCGGCGGGGCCCCGCGCCGCCGCCAGTCCGCCACCGCCGCCGCTCCGAGCCGGCCGTCGGTCGACCGCGAGCAGAACCAGGCGATCCGCACCTGGGCCCGCGACCAGGGCATGAAGGTCAACGAGCGGGGCCGCATCCCGTCGGAGGTCCTGGAGGCCTACCACAAGGCGCACTGACGCCCGGGGCGCCGGAACAGCCCGCTGCCGTCACGCGTTGTCACCGGGTGCGTCCGCCGGTGCGCATCACGGGCGTGCACCCCCGTCCGGCCGATACAGTGGGGGGAGCGTGTACGGCGCGGCGCTCCGGCGCGGCGCTCCCGACGACCCTCCAGGTCGGCGGGGCGACGGGTCGAGGGCGCAGTAGGCGAGGAGAGAAGATGTTCGAGAGGTTCACCGACCGAGCAAGGCGTGTTGTCGTCCTGGCCCAGGAAGAGGCCCGGATGCTCAACCACAACTACATCGGCACCGAGCACATCCTCCTCGGCCTCATCCACGAGGGCGAGGGAGTGGCCGCCAAGGCCCTGGAGTCCCTCGGGATCGCCCTGGAGGGCGTCCGCCAGCAGGTCGAGGAGATCATCGGCCAGGGCCAGCAGGCGCCGAGCGGGCACATCCCGTTCACGCCGCGGGCCAAGAAGGTGCTGGAGCTGTCGCTGCGCGAGGCGCTGCAGCTCGGCCACAACTACATCGGCACCGAGCACATCCTGCTCGGCCTGATCCGCGAGGGCGAGGGCGTCGCCGCCCAGGTCCTCGTCAAGCTGGGCGCCGACCTCAACCGGGTGCGCCAGCAGGTGCTGCAGCTCCTGAGCGGCTACCAGGGCAAGGAGCCCCAGGAGTCCGGCTCCGGCGGGCGCGGCGAGGGCACCCCCAGCTCGTCGCTGGTGCTCGACCAGTTCGGTCGCAACCTCACCCAGTCGGCCCGCGAGGGCAAGCTGGACCCGGTCATCGGCCGGGAGAAGGAGATCGAGCGGATCATGCAGGTCCTCTCCCGGAGGACCAAGAACAACCCCGTCCTGATCGGCGAGGCCGGCGTGGGCAAGACCGCCGCCGTCGAGGGCCTGGCCCAGAACATCATCAAGGGCGAGGTCCCCGAGACCCTCAAGGACAAGCAGCTCTACACGCTCGACCTGGGCTCGCTGGTCGCCGGCTCCCGCTACCGCGGTGACTTCGAGGAGCGCCTCAAGAAGGTGCTCAAGGAGATCCGCACGCGCGGCGACATCATCCTGTTCATCGACGAGATCCACACCCTGGTGGGTGCGGGGGCCGCCGAGGGCGCGATCGACGCCGCCAGCATCCTCAAGCCGATGCTGGCCCGCGGCGAGCTGCAGACGATCGGCGCCACCACGCTCGACGAGTACCGCAAGTACGTCGAGAAGGACCCGGCCCTGGAGCGCCGCTTCCAGCCGATCCAGGTGGCCGAGCCGTCCGTCACGCACACCATCGAGATCCTCAAGGGTCTGCGCGACCGGTACGAGTCCCACCACCGGGTCACGATCACCGACTCCGCGCTGGTGTCGGCGGCCACGCTGGCCGACCGCTACATCTCCGACCGGTTCCTGCCGGACAAGGCGATCGACCTGATCGACGAGGCCGGCGCCCGGATGCGCATCCGCCGGATGACCGCGCCGCCGGACCTGCGCGAGTTCGACGAGAAGATCGCCAACGTCCGTCGCGACAAGGAGTCGGCGATCGACGCGCAGGACTTCGAGCGGGCCGCGCACCTGCGCGACCAGGAGAAGCAGCTGCTCGCCAAGAAGGGCGAGCGGGAGAAGCAGTGGAAGTCCGGTGACCTGGACGTCGTCGCGGAGGTCGACGACGAGCAGATCGCCGAGGTGCTCGCCAACTGGACCGGGATCCCCGTCTTCAAGCTCACCGAGGAGGAGACCACGCGTCTGCTCCGCATGGAGGACGAGCTGCACAAGCGGATCATCGGCCAGGAGGAGGCCGTCAAGTCGGTCTCGCAGGCCATCCGCCGCACGCGCGCCGGCCTGAAGGACCCCAAGCGCCCCTCGGGCTCGTTCATCTTCGCCGGCCCGTCCGGCGTCGGTAAGACCGAGCTGTCCAAGGCGCTGGCGAACTTCCTGTTCGGCGAGGACGACGCGCTCATCCAGATCGACATGGGCGAGTTCCACGACCGCTACACCGCCTCGCGGCTCTTCGGTGCCCCTCCCGGGTACGTGGGCTACGAGGAGGGCGGCCAGCTGACCGAGAAGGTCCGCCGCAAGCCGTTCTCGGTGGTGCTGTTCGACGAGATCGAGAAGGCCCACCAGGAGATCTACAACACGCTCCTGCAGGTGCTGGAAGACGGTCGCCTGACCGACGGCCAGGGCCGCACGGTGGACTTCAAGAACACCGTGATCATCTTCACGTCGAACCTCGGCACGCAGGACATCTCCAAGGCGGTCGGCCTCGGGTTCGCCCAGGGCAACGACGAGCAGTCGAACTACGAGCGGATGAAGACGAAGGTCAACGACGAGCTGAAGAAGCACTTCCGCCCGGAGTTCCTCAACCGCATCGACGACATCGTCGTGTTCCACCAGCTCAACCAGGAGCAGATCATCACGATGGTCGACCTGATGATCACGCGGGTGGAGGCGCAGCTGGCCAACAAGGACATGGCCATCGAGCTGACGCCGGCCGCGAAGGGCCTGCTGGCCCGCCGCGGGTTCGACCCCGTGCTGGGCGCGCGGCCGCTGCGCCGCACCATCCAGCGCGAGATCGAGGACCAGCTGTCGGAGAAGATCCTCTTCGGCGAGATCCAGCCCGGTCAGATCGTGGTCGTCGACGCCGAGGGCATCGACGCCGACGCCGACAGCTCGCGCGCGCAGGACGACAAGGCGGTGTTCACCTTCCGCGGTGAGCCCAAGCCCGTCACCGTGCCCGACGCCCCGCCGGTCGACATGGCCAAGGGCGAGTGACACACTAGGGATCCCAGCCCCGCGCTGTCATGGCGCAGGACAACGCGAACGGCCCGTCCCGGTCCCCGGGGCGGGCCGTTCGTGCGTCCCGGGCCGGTCGACGCTGCGGTCCGCACGTCTCGTCCCGGTGACCCGCACCCGCCGGGGGCTGCCGACGTCCTGCACCTGCTGCTGAGCTGTAGCGGGCGGGTCACCGGGGCTAGGTTGGCGCGGTGAGCTCCGTGCGCGCCGTGCCCGAGACGGAGCTGATGTCGGGCGCGCTGCTGTCGGCCGACGACGCCTGGCACACCGTGCGCCGCTACGGCCTGCGCCACCTGCTCACCGCGGGCTTCACGCGCTTCCGCTACGGCGACGGGTTCAGCCACGCCCGGGCGTTCGCGCTGCAGCTGGCGCTGGCCGCGGTGCCCCTGGTGATCGCCGGGGCCGGCCTGGCGCGGGCGCTCGGCGGGGAGTCGCTGGGCGAGGTCGTCGCCCTGACGGTCGTGGCGGTGTCCCCCGGCAACAGCGACGCGCTGGTGGCGGACGTGGTCGGGGCGGGTCCCGACGACGCGGGGGGCGAGCGGGCCGAGGTCGTCGTGGCGCTCGGCCTGATCACGGCGTTCCTCGCCGCGACGTCGGCGTTCGCGCAGCTGGAGCGGGGCGCCAACCGGATCTACGGCACGGAGCGCGACCGGCCGGCGCTGCGCAAGTACGGCGCCGCCGCCCTGCTCACGGCCACGGCCGGCGTCGCCCTGGCCGTCGGCCTGCTGCTGATCGTGGCCGGTGAGCCGTTCGGCGAGGCCGTCGAGCAGGTGTACCGGTGGGGTTCCACCGCCGAGACGGTGTGGGACGTCGTGCGCTGGCCGGTCGGGCTGGCCGCGCTCGTCGTCGCCGTCACGGTGCTGTTCCGCCACGCGCCGCGCCGCCGCCAGCCCGGGCTCAGCTGGCTCGCGGTCGGGGCCACGGTGACGGTGACGGCGTGGCTCGTCGGCTCGGTCCTGCTGGCGCTGTACGTGGTGCTGGCCGCGGGGTTCGGGGAGACCTACGGCCCGCTGACCGCGGTGATGGCCCTGCTGGTCTGGGCCAACCTCACCGGGATCGCCCTGCTCGCGGGCCTGGCCCTCGCCGCGCAGCTGGAGGCCGTGCGGGCCGGGCAGGACGACCCGCGGCTGGTCGACGCCGACGACGACGGCATCCCCGACCACCTCGACGAGCACCCGGGCTCACCGGCGCGCTGACCCGGCCCGCGGGAGCGGCCGGGGGAACAGCCGGACGAACCGCTCGACGAGCGCCCGGTCACCGGTGACCGCGTCGTCCGGCAGCGGCGCACCCCCGAACACCACCGCCTGCAGGGTCGGCGCGTCGGCGGTGAGCACCGCGTCCGGGGCGTCCGGCTCGCCGCGGACCACGGCGCACCGCCCGTCGCCGACCCGGGCGGTGAGCCGGTCGGCACCGAGGCGCAGGCCCACCACGGCCCGCAGGCCGGCGGCGGCCGCGGCGTCGAACGTGGTCTCCAGGGCCAGGGCCAGGGCGTCGACGCCGAGCGCGGCACCGGGGACGCGCGGCTCGCGGCTGCCCCACCGGGCCAGCGCCACCACGACGTCGCGCAGCTGCTCCCCCGCCCCGGTCAGCTCGTAGACGCGCGCCCCGGACGGCGGACCGAGCGTCCGCCGGGCCACCACCCCGGCCGCCTCCAGGTCCCTCAGCCGCTGGGACAGCACGTTCTGGGACAGCCCGGGCAGCCCGGCGGCGAGGTCGGTGAACCGCTTGGGCCCGAGCAGCAGGTCGCGCACGACCAGCAGCGCCCACCGCTCGCCCACCGCGTCGAGGGCCCGGGCGACCCCGCACGGGTCGTCGTAGCTCCGCATGCCGTCGAGTATAGCTTGCTCTTTCGGAGTACTTACTCCTACATTAGGAGCATGACGCGCAGGAGCACCTTCGTGCTGGTACCAGGAGCGGGCGGGGCGGCGTGGTACTGGCACCGCGTCGTCGCGGAGCTGGCCGCGCGCGGCCACGAGGCCGTCGCCGTCGACCTGCCCGCCGCCGACCCAGACGCCGGGCTCGACGCCTACGCGGGAGTGGTCGTGGCCGCGGCGGGCGGGCGCACCGGCGCGGTGGTGGTCGGCCACTCCCTGGGCGGGTTCACCGCGCCGGTGGCGGCGCAGCGGCTGCGCGCGCGGCTGCTCGTGCTGGTGAACGCGATGGTCCCGCTCCCCGGCGAGCAGCTCGGCGACTGGTGGGCGGCCACCGGGTTCGAGGCCGCGATCGCGGCGGCGGCCGAGCGGGACGGCCGCGACCTCGCCGCCGACGTCGACCAGCGCGAGACGATGTTCCACGACGTGCCGCCGCAGCTGGTGGCCGAGGCGTTCGCCCGCCCGTTCGCGCAGGAGGACGGGATCTTCGCCGACACCTGGCCGGCCGCCTGGCCGGACGTGCCGACGCGCGTGATCGCGACCCGGCACGACCGGTTCTTCCCGCTGGAGTTCCAGCGCCGCGTCGCCCGGGAGCGGCTCGGCGTCGAGGTCGACGAGCTGGCCGGCGGCCACCTCGTCGCGCTGTCCCGGCCGGCCGAGCTGGCCGACCGCCTGCTGCACCACACCGAGGAGGCCCCCCGATGACCGAGCTCCGCCCCCGCGTCCTGCTCGACGGGCTCGCGTACGTCGAGTCCCCCCGCTGGCACGACGGCCGGCTCTGGTTCGCCCACTGGGGCGCCGGCGAGATCGTCGCCGTCGACCTCGACGGGAGGGCCGAGCGGATGGCGGACGGCCCGCCCGGGCTGGGCTGGTCGTTCGACTTCCTGCCCGACGGGCGCCTGCTCGTCACCGGCGAGCGGTTGCTGCGCCACGACCCGGACGGCGCGGTGCGCCCGCACGCCGGCACCGGCGGCGGGGAGATCGTCGTCGACGCGGTCGGGAACGCCTACGTCAACGGGTTCGCCTTCGACTTCCTCGACGGCGGCGCCCCGTCCCCCGGCTGAATCGACCTCGTCGCGCCCGACGGCGCCGTGCGCCGCGTCGCCGAGGACCTGCAGTTCCCCAACGGCATGGTGCTCACCGCCGACGGTCGGACGCTGGTCGTGGCCGAGTCGTTCGCCGGCCTCCTGACCGCCTTCACCGTCGACGCCGACGGCGGCCTGCCCGACCGCCGCGTGCTGGCCGACGGGCTCGGCCCGGACGGCATCACGGCCGACGCCGCAGGCGGCGTGTGGACCCACGCCGCGAAGGTCGAGGGCGCCCCGCCGGGCGACGCGTGCGTGCGGGCGCTGGACGGGCGGGTGACCCACCGCGTGCCGCTGGAGCGGTTCGGTTTCGCCTGCACGCTCGGCGGCCCCGACGGCCGGTCGCTCTTCCTCTGCGAGGCCGACTGGCGCGGCGTCGAGGGCGTCGAGGCCGCGCTCGCCGACCGCACCGGCCGGATCCTGGTCGCCGACGCCCCGCACCCGCGGGCCGGACGGCCCTGAGCCCGGCCGGCCGCGGTGATCCCGCTCCCCGTCGAGCCGGCCGTCCGGCGGTGCGGAGCCGTCAGGCGCCGGTCACGGACGCGCGCGCGACCGCGCGGCGGACGGCGAGCCGGGCCGCCAGGTGCGCCTCGGCCAGCTGCGCCGCGGCGTCGACGAGCGCGAGCGTCGTCGGGTGGAACCGGTGCGCCGGGCCGGTGACGTCGACGGCCCCGACCACCTCGCCGGTGGCCGGGTCGTGCACGGGGCGGGCCGCCCGCGTCCGGGGTCGGCGGGGCCCGCCCCGCCCGCCCTCGCGCCACAGGACCCGGCCCTGCGCGTCGGTGACGACCATGCGGTGCCCGGTCTCGTCGGCGACGGCGAGGAGCGTGTCGTGCAGCAGCGGCAGCACGGGGGCGAGCGGGTGGCCGGCGGGGAGGTCGTCACCGGCCCCGGACGGCGGCGGCGCGGGAACCGGCGAGCGCTCCCGGAACGCGGACACGAGCGCCCGCGACAGGCCGCCCCCGGCGGCGCACCGCCCGGCCGGCCCCCGGGACACCACCTCGTTCACGATCACCAGCATCCGCTGACCCGACGACGCGGACAACCCCGCACTGTCGGTCCGGTCAGGATCGATCAGCCGCAGCTGCGCCCGTCCGGGTGGACGGTGGACGTCAGGGTCGATCGGTCCCCGGCGGGGGCGGGGCCGCTCCCGCGGTCCCGGCCGGTGGGGCCGTCCCGGGTTCCTCCCCGTGGAGGGCGGGGGCGATGAGCAGCAGACCGACGAGCATCACGAGGAGGACCAGCACCTCGTCGAGCGAGGACGACGGACGACTCATCCGGATTCACCCGATCAGGAGACCACCGGGGCGACGATCGTCGCTCCCTGCAACTGGTCCTACGGATGCGACCCGCGGGGGGTTCACCCGATCGGGGAATCCGCCGGATCAGCCGGTGGCGGTGGACTGCTGCACGACCTCGAACTCCAGCAGGGCCGACCCCGACGCCACCGGTCGGGCCCGCTCGCCGGCGTGCGCCTCCTTCGCCGGCCCGTTCAGCCAGGCCTGGAACGACTCCTCGCTGTCCCAGTGGGTGAGGACGAAGTAGCGGTCCTCCCCCCGCACCGGGCGCAGCAGCTCGAAGGACAGGAACCCGGGCTGGCCGTCCACGGCGTGCAGCCGGTTGGCGAACCGCTTCTCCAGCTCCGGTCCGGCGCCCTCGGGGACCTCGATGGCATTGATCTTCACGACGGCCATGGCCCCAGGCTACCGGCGGCCCCGGGTCCCGGCGCCTACGCTGCCGGCGTGCGCGCCTCCGACGGCACGGTCCTCGCCGTCGAGGAGTCCGGCGACGGGCCGCCGGTGCTGCTGCTGCACGGCCTGATGGGCTGCGCGGCGACGTGGGCGCCGGTCGCCGCCTGGCTGCCCGGCCGCGTCCTCGCCCCGGACGCCCGGGGGCACGGCCGGTCGCAGGCGCGCGGACCGTGGACGACCGAGCGGATGGTGCGGGACGCCGCGGAGCTGCTGGAGAGCACCGGGCCGGCCGTCGTGGTCGGGCACTCGATGGGCGGGCTGCACGGGCTCGTGCTCGCCGCGCGCCGCCCGGAGCTGGTGCGCGCGCTCGTCGTCGAGGACATGGGCGTGGACTTCAGGGGGCACGACGCCGCCGCGGCGGCGGCCTGGTTCCGGGCGTTCCCCCGCACCTGGCCGACCCGCGACGCGCTGCGCGCCGCCTTCTCCCACCCCCACCCGGAGTTCGGCGACTACCTCGCCGAGAGCGCCGTCGCCGGTCCCGACGGCTGGCGCCTGGCCGCGCGGGTGGAGCACACCACCGCCATCGCGGCCGAGTGGGCGCGCACGGACCACTGGGCCGAGCTGGACGCCGTCGCGTGCCCGGTCCTGCTGGTCGAGGCCGGGACGTCGGTCGCGCCGGGCCAGCCGGCGGAGATGGCGCGGCGCCTGCGCGACGCCCGGCACGTCCGGATCCCCGGCTCGGGCCACCTGGTGCACCGCACGGCCCCCGCGGAGTACCGGGCCGAGGTCGAGCCCTTCGTCCGGCGGGCGCTCGGCGCCTGACGGGGCCGGCCCTCAGCCGTCGACCTCGACCCCCAGCACCCGCGCCCGCACGGGCTCCACGGGGTGCAGGGCCGCGAACGCCTCCGCGGGGCGGCCGGTGGCCAGCACGCAGTGCGGCAGCCACGCACCCGGCAGGTAGGCCGCGACCGGGCCGCGGACCCGCCCGGCCAGCGCGTCGTGGACGGCGGCGTGCACGGCCAGCAGCTCGGCGTCCACGACCGCGGCGAGCACCAGCTCGTCCGGGCGCCCCGCGACCGTGCCGAGCGCGGCGAGCCACAGCACGGGCAGGGTCAGCAGCCGCACCTCCGCCGCCAGGGCTCGCCGCGCCGCGTCCGGGACCGCGGCCGCCGCGGCGACGGTGACGGCGGGCTCTCCCGGCTCCGACCCGGCCCGCACGCGCAGGGCCCGCACCGCCGCGGCGGCGTCGTCGTCGAGCCGGAACACCACGCGCTGCGCCACGGCGTCCCGCTCACGCCGGCAGCGCGTAGCGGTCGCCGTCGAGCTGCTCGGCCAGGCCGTCCTCCAGCAGCCCGACGAGGCAGCGGTCGCGCTGCCCGGCGTCGTCCCACACCGCGTCGAGCACCGCCCGCTCGACGGGCGCGTCGGCGGCGCGCAGCACGTCGAGCAGCTTCCCGCGGACCTGCCGGTCGGTGCCGGCGAAGCCCTGCACGGGCCGGCGCGGCCCGTCGTAGGCGGGGCGGCCCGCGGCCTGCCAGGCGCACACCGCGACCACCGGGCAGACCCCGCACCGGGGGGCGCGGGCGGTGCACACGACCGCCCCCAGCTCCATCAGCCCGGCCGAGACCACGGCGGCGCGGGCGTCGTCGGGCGGGAGCAGGGCGTCGACGTCGGCGAGGTCGGGCTTCGTGCGCGCGGGACCCGCGTCCCCGGCGCCGTGCACGGCGCGGGCGACGACGCGGCGCACGTTCGTGTCGACGACCGGCGCGCGGCGGCCGTAGCCGAAGGCCAGCACGGCCCGGGCGGTGTAGGAGCCGACGCCCGGCAGCGCCTCCAGCGCGTCGACGTCGTCGGGCACGACGTCGCCGTGCCGCTGCGCGATGGCGGCGGCGGCGTCGTGCAGCCGCAGCGCGCGGCGGGGGTAGCCGAGCTTGCCCCAGGCCCGCAGCACGTCGGCGCGGGACGCGGCGGCGAAGGCGGACGGGACGGGCCAGCGGGCGAGCCAGTCGAGCCACACCGGCGCGACGCGCGCGACGGGCGTCTGCTGGAGCATGACCTCGCTGACCAGCACCCCCCACGGCGTGGTGTCCGGCCGCCGCCACGGGAGGTCGCGGGCCTGCGCGAGGAACCAGTCATGGACGAGGTCGGGCAGCACGGCGTCCGATCCTAGGGTCGTGCGCGGTGGGCCGTTCGGCGCGGGAGCGCATCCCCGACACGCCGGGTCAACACGGAGCGCAATGATTTGTGATCGTTCCGATACCCTGCGTGATGTGTGGCAGCCGGTGGGTCCGCTCCCCGCCGCCGTCTACTGGCGGCGGCGCGCCGTGGCGGTCGCCACCGCGGTCACGCTGCTCGTGCTGCTCACCTGGGCCGCGTCCGCCCTCTCCGCCCCCGCCCCCCGCCCCGTCGCCACCCCCGCCGCGGTGGCCGCCCCGGCTCCCCCGTCCCCCGACCCGCTCCCCGACCCGTCCGCGGCTGCGGGGACGGGGGAGCCGACGTCCGGCGACCCGGTGGCCGAGCCGGAGCCGCCGGCGCCCGACCCGGCGACCCCGGAGCCGCAGCAACGGGCCGAGGGGACCCCGTCGGCGGCGGGGAGCACCACCGACGAGCCGCCCGCCACCACGTCGGAGGTCGTGGTGTCCGACGAGAGCCCGCGCGACCCCGTGCCCGTCCCCCCGCCGGTGCCCGTCCCCCCGAGCGGCCCGGTGCCGTGCACCAACGACATGCTCACCGTGTCGGCCGAGGTGGACGCGCCCGAGCACCGCGTCGGGGAGCGGCCGACCCTGCGGCTGGTGGTCGTCAACGTCAGCGACCAGCCGTGCGTCCGCGACCTCGACGGCGCCCGCCAGGAGATCGTCGTGTGGAGTGGCGACGGGGTGCAGCGGCTGTGGTCGAGCAACGACTGCGTCAACCCGGAGACGGTCGACCTGCGCACGCTCGTGCCCGGGCAGCCGGTCGCGTTCGCCGTGCGCTGGGCCGGCCGGACCTCCGTGCCGGGCTGCGCCGAGCGGCGCACCGTGGTGCCGCCGGGCGCCTACCGCGTGCTGACGCGCATCGACGACCTGATCAGCGCGCCGACGCCGTTCCTGCGCAGCCCCGCTACCTGAGCACCGACAGGACCGAGCCCAGGTCGCCGACCTCGGTGATCCGCATCCCCGGCGGCGTCCGGCCCGGGTCCGGCGGCACGAGGGCCCGGGTGAACCCGAGCCGGGCGGCCTCGGCGAGGCGCCGGTCCAGCCCGGTGACCCGGCGGACCTCCCCCGCCAGCCCGATCTCCCCCAGCACCACGACGTCCGAGGGCAGGGCGACGTCGCGCTGCGCCGAGGCCACGGCCAGCGCCATCGCCAGGTCGGCGGCCGGTTCGACCACCCGCATCCCGCCCACCGTCGCCGCGTAGACCTCGGCGTCGCTCAGCTTGATCCCGCCGCGCTTCTCCAGCACCGCCAGCAGCATGGCCACGCGCGCCGAGTCCAGCCCGCTCACCGCGCGGCGCGGGCTCGGGATGCCCTTGCCGGTGACCAGGGCCTGCAGCTCGGCCGGGAGCGGGCGCCGGCCGTCCATGACGACGGTGACGGCCGTACCCGGCACGGGCGGCCCGCCGAACCGGGCCAGGAACAGCCCGGACGGGTCGGCGAGCCCGACGATCCCGCAGTCGCGCAGCTCGAAGCAGCCCACCTCGTCGGCGGGGCCGAAGCGGTTCTTCACCCCGCGCACCATGCGCAGGGTCGAGTGCTTGTCGCCCTCGAAGGCCAGCACGACGTCGACGAGGTGCTCCAGCACGCGCGGCCCGGCGATGCCGCCGTCCTTCGTGACGTGCCCGACCAGCAGCACCGGCAGCCCGCGCTCCTTGGCCAGCCCGGTGAGCGCGACGGTCACCGCGCGCGTCTGGGTCACCCCGCCCGGGGCGCCGTCGGCGTCGGCGGTGGACATGGTCTGGATGGAGTCGACGATCACGAGGTCGGGCCGGGTCGCGTCGATGTGCCCGACGACCGAGCCGAGGTCGGACTCCGCGGCGAGGTAGAGGTCCTCGCGGACCGCGCCCGTCCGCTCGGCGCGCAGCCGCACCTGCCCGGCCGACTCCTCGCCGGTCACGTAGAGCACCCGCCCGGTGGCCTGCGAGGCCACCTCCAGCAGCAGCGTCGACTTCCCGACGCCCGGCTCGCCCGCGAGCAGCACCACCGCACCGGGCACGAGCCCGCCGCCGAGCACACGGTCGAGCTCGGGGACCCCGGTGGGCCGGGCGCGCGCGACGTCCAGGTCGACGTCGCCGATGCGCCGCGCCGGCGTGCTCGGCGCGCCCGCGACGACCCGGGCGCGCACCGGGGCGGCCGGGGCCGCGCTCTCCTCCAGCGTGCCCCAGGCCTGGCAGGACGGGCAGCGCCCCACCCACTGCGCGGCCTGGGCCCCGCACTCGGTGCAGCGGTAGCCGCTGCGGGACGCGCGGGTCCGGGTCGTCACTCGCCCCCTTCGGCTTCCTGACGGGCCTCGGCGGTGCTGTCGACCGGCACCGCGACGGTGACGTCGCCGGCCCGCTCGAACGTGAAGGTGATCGGGTAGGAGATGCCCGAGCGGACGTCCTCGCGCAGCCCGACGAGCACGACCGAGGCGGTGGGCTCGCCCGGCTCGCGGGGCTGCGGGGTGGTCACCGGGGCACCCCCGGGCGAGCCGGCGCCCTGCTGCTGGGTGTCGCCGCCGACGACGAGCGAGCGGCCCGACGCGATGTCGGTGGTGCCGCTGATCTCGACGGACTCGGCGATCGGCGTGCTCGCGGAGACCAGCCGGTCGGTCTCGCCCGCCTCGTTGACCACGGTCATGTTCAGCGGGGCGTCCTCGCCGCGCCGGTACACCGCACCGTCCTCGACGGCCCCGTCGAACGCGATGGCCACCGTGCGCAGCGCGAGCGGGCCGGCCTGCGCGTTGCCGCCGGTCGTGTTCGACACCTGGGTGGCGGTGCCGGCGACCTGGCCGGCGCCGCACCCCGTCAGAACGGCCGCGGCGATCAGTGCCGCGACGGTCAGTGTCGTCGGGCGAGTGCGGCTCACGGTCGTCCCACCTCCGGGTGCGGTGCGCTCGCGCGGGCGCGCGACCTGCGACGCAGAGCCTAGACGCGCGGCCGGCCCGCCGCCGACGCGGCCGCGCCCAACACGTTCAACGCCGGTTGTCAAGCCCCTGACCTGGGACGACGGGACGGGGCGGGCTACGAGCACCGGGGCGCTCGTGTTAACCTCGATGCAGCGAAAGGGGCTACGGACACATGGTTTTCAAGGTCGGAGAGACCGTTGTCTACCCGCACCACGGTGCCGCACTGATCGAGGCGATCGAAACCCGGACCATCAAGGGCGAGGAGCGCAAGTACCTCGTCCTGAAGGTCGCGCAGGGTGACCTCACGGTGCGCGTCCCCGCGGAGAACGCCGAGGTGGTGGGCGTGCGCGACGTGGTGGGCCAGGAGGGTCTGGACCGGGTCTTCGAGGTGCTGCGGGCCCCGCACACCGAGGAGCCCACGAACTGGTCGCGCCGGTACAAGGCCAACCTCGAGAAGCTGGCCTCCGGTGACGTGAACAAGGTGGCCGAGGTCGTCCGTGACCTGTGGCGCCGCGAGAAGGACCGGGGACTGTCGGCCGGCGAGAAGCGCATGCTCGCCAAGGCCCGCCAGATCCTCGTCAGCGAGCTCGCGCTCGCGGAGGGCACCGACGAGGAGCGCGCCGAGGTCCTCCTCGACGAGGTCCTCGCCACCGCCAACGCCTGAGCACTCCCACCGGAGTGCCCGTTCTCGGGGTCGTGGTCCTCGGTGCCGCGGTCGCCGGCGCCGTGGACCCCTTCGGGTCGCTGTCCGGGATCCCGATCGTCGCCCGCACCGTGCGGGCGGTGGTCGGGACCCCCGGCGTGGACCGCGTCGAGGTGCTGGCGCCCGGTCGCGCCCGGGCCGCGTCCCGCGCGTGCTCGGACCTGCCCGTGCGCGTCCACGACGACGTCGCCGCGCTGCTGCGCGTCGTCACCGGCGTCCTCGGGGCACACGCGCGTCAACGACGCGGGGGCGCGGGAGGTGACGGGGCGATCCTGCTCGTCCACGACGCGCTGCGCCCGCTCGCCCCGTGGGGGCTGACCGACGACGTCGTCGCCGCCGTGCGCGACGGGCACCGCGCCGCCGTGCCGGTGCTGCCGCTGTCCGACACGGTCAAGCAGGTCGACGCCGAGGGCCGGCCCACGGGTACGCCGGACCGGTCAGGACTGCGGGTCGTCCAGACCCCCCAGGCGTTCGCCGCCGACCTGGCCCCCGCCGTGCTCGCCGCGGCGCGGGAGGACCCGGTGCGCGCCTGGACCGCGCTGGGCGGCACCGTGCGCACCGTGCCCGGCGACCCGCTCGCCTTCGCCGTGCACGACCCGTGGGACCTGGCGCTGGCGGCCGCGACGATCGAGGGGGACGCGTGAGGGTCGGGATCGGCACGGACGTGCACCCCGTCGAGGCCGGCCGCGACTGCTGGGTCGCCGGGCTGCTGTGGCCGGGCGTCGACGGCTGCGCGGGGCACTCCGACGGCGACGTCGCCGCCCACGCGCTGTGCGACGCCCTCCTGTCGGCCGCCGGCGTCGGCGACCTGGGCGCCGTCTTCGGCACCGGCCGCCCCGAGTGGAAGGGCGCGAGCGGGGTCGTCCTGCTCGCCGAGGCCCGCCGGCTCGTCGAGGCGGAGGGCTGGACGCTGGGCAACGCCGCCGTCCAGGTGATCGGCAACGCCCCCCGGATCGGGACGCGCCGCGCCGAGGCCCAGGCCGCGCTCTCGGCGGCGGCCGGCGGCCCGGTCTCGGTGTCGGGCACCACGACCGACGGTCTGGGCCTCACCGGCCGCGGCGAGGGCCTGGCCGCCGTCGCCACGGCCCTCCTCCTCCCGACCCCCTGACCCACCCCCGCCCCCCACCCGCCCAGCGAGTTCCGCACCCCCGCCCGGCGAGTCCCGCACCCGTGCGCGGTGAGTTCCGCATCCGTGCCCGGCGAGTTCCGCGCGGACGCCCGGCGAGTTCCGCACCGGGGTCCGGGGAGTCCCGCGCTGGTGTACGGCAGGCGCCGGTGCAGCTCTGAGAGGGTGTTGTGGAACCCGGGAGCTAGTCCTTGAGGTCTTCTGCTAACCGGCGGGCGGCTTCCTTCTCGACCTCGGTGCGTGGCTCGGGAAGCTGTTCACCGGCCAGCCGGGCGGCCATCAGCCGG